>Ga0315542_1002434_pt1 | contig 11293 bp, 14 predicted proteins | sample SalMarSW160120MG_FD_202541 | JGI IMG/M metagenome (GOLD analysis project Ga0315542, IMG submission 202541) | Salt marsh sediment microbial communities from the Plum Island Ecosystem LTER, Massachusetts, United States - Salt Marsh Sediment SW1601-20 ... | reverse complement strand
CTATTAAAAACAGTCAATATGGTAAGTACCTGCTAAGAATCGCATCCGAAGAGATCAATATTATTGAAGGTATGAAGTAATGACAGAAAAAGTATGGAAATAGTTGAAACAGGATTCAGGGGACTTTTGGTGATCAGACCAGCTGTTTATAGTGATTTAAGAGGATACTTTTTTGAAACCTTCAATATGATTGATTTCCGTAAAGCAGGTATCTCATTCTCACCTGTCCAGGATAATGAATCAAAATCCGTAAAGGGAGTAATACGTGGTCTGCACTACCAGCTCAGGCCGCACGATCAGGCAAAACTGATCAGGGTTGTCGTGGGAAAAATCTGTGATGTGGCACTCGATCTTAGAAAAGATTCATCAACATATGGGAAATGGTTCGGCATAGTGCTCGATTCGGAAAACAAAACGCAACTGTTTATTCCGAAAGGCTTTGCTCATGGCTTTTCGGTTCTGAGTGAAACTGCAGTTATACAGTATAAAGTCGACGCAGCTTATAACAAATTATCGGAAAGGGGCATTGCACTGAATGATACTTTGCTGGGTATAGACTGGAAAATCGGAGATATTAAACCTGTTATCAGTGATAAAGACATGAATAATCCTCCTTTTACGGAGGCAGATAATAACTTCTAATACTACTATTAAATGGCAGTAATACTTATTACCGGCGCCAACGGACAGCTTGGGAATGAGCTGCAGGTCGTATCAAAATATTATTATGGCTATAATTTTGTATTTACCGATATCGATTCACTCGATATCACAGATAAGGACCAGACAAAACAGTACATAAAGGATATAAGACCAGACTGGATAATAAACTGCGCTGCTTATAATATGGTCGATAAGGCTGAAAGTGAAAGCGAAAAGGCTATGCTGATAAACGGGACTTCGGTCAGGAATATCTCCGAAGTAATAAACGGAACAGAGTGCCGACTGATCCATATGTCGTCAGATTATGTATTTGACGGCAAATCAAGTACACCCTATACAGAATATTCTTTACCAGACCCAATAAGTGTTTACGGGCAGAGTAAGCTTGCCGGCGAAAAAGCTGCACTAGTACACCACGGATCAATGATTATCCGCACCTCGTGGCTCTATTCATCTTTCGGTAATAATTTTGTAAAAACGATCCTTAAGCTTGCATCTGAAAAAAAATCAGTTAGCGTTGTTGTCGACCAGGCCGGGACTCCAACTTATGCAGCTGACCTGGCAGAAGTGATAATGAAGATCATAGCAGGTGTGATCAGGAACCAGATTGCCTTTAATGCAGGGATATACAATTATTCGAACGAAGGAGTTTGCAGCTGGTTCGATTTCGCGGAAGCCATAATCAAAGAGGCCGGCCTGACCTGTAAGGTCCTTCCGATCCAGAGTGCGGATTACCCGGCTGCTGCAAAACGACCGGCATATTCAGTTCTGGATAAAAGCAAAATAAAGGAGAATTACAATATTACTATCCCGCACTGGCTCAATAGTTTGCAAACATGTATTAAACTATTACAATAATTTTAATCAATATGCTATCAATAGAAGATATCAGGAAGAAAGCCCAAACATGGCTTACCGGCGAGTTTAATGAAGAGACCCGTAAAGAGGTCAGCGATATGCTCAATAATGATGAAAAGAAACTTATCGATGCTTTTTACCAGGACATGGAATTCGGAACAGGCGGGTTGAGAGGCATTATGGGCGCCGGTACTAACAGGATGAATATTTATACTCTTGGCATGACGACTCAGGGCCTTTCAAATTACATCATCAAACAATGCGGAAATAATAATATAAGGGTGGCTATAGCCCACGACTGCCGTAATAACAGCAGGTATTTTGCGGAAACAGCTGCCAATATCTTTTCTTCAAACGGATTTGAAGTCTACTTGTTTGAATCGCTTCGGCCAACACCTGAACTGTCATTTGCCATAAGGTATTATAAATGCCAGAGCGGAGTAGTGATCACAGCTTCGCATAACCCGCCTGAATATAATGGATATAAAGCGTACTGGGATGACGGAGGTCAGGTAGTGGCTCCTCACGACACGGAGATTATTGAGGAAGTAAGAAAGATAACATCTATAAGCGAAATCAAATTTGAAGGTAAAAAAGAGAAGATAAAGCTCATTGGTAAAGAGACTGATGATGCTTTCCTGAGCGAGGTAATCAAAATGAGCCTGAACCCTGAGGTGATAAAAAAATTCAGTGATATCAGAATTGTATATACTCCAATTCATGGTACAGGTGTTAAACTGATTCCTCCTGCCCTCAGGTTATTTGGCTTCAGAAATATAATTTCCGTACCCGAACAGGATATTCCCGACGGAAATTTCCCAACAGTAAAATCACCGAACCCGGAAGAACCGGATGCTTTGAAAATGGCAATTCAAAAGGCTGTTGAGACAGGGGCTGAGCTTGTAATGGCCTCAGATCCCGATGCCGACAGACTTGGGATTGCATGCAGGAATAGAAATGGCGATTTCATTCTTCTGAACGGGAACCAGACATGTGCTCTACTCATATATTATATACTCTCGCAATATAAAGAGATGAATAAATTTAAGGGTAATGAATTCATTATCAAAACAATAGTCACATCAGACCTCCTCGACACCATTGCTGAAGGTCATAAGGTAGAATGCTATAATGTGTTGACAGGATTTAAGTTCTTTGCCGAACTTATCAGGAAGCTTGAAGGTAAAAAGAAATATATAGGAGGAGGTGAAGAGAGTTACGGTTTTCTTCCAGGCGATTACGTAAGAGACAAAGACGCGGTAGCATCGTGTTCGCTGATGGCAGAAACTGCTGCCTGGGCTAAAAGCAAAGGGAAAACAATCTATGAGCTCCTAATAGATATTTACCTGCAGTATGGCCTTTACAAGGAAAAACTTATAAATATAGTCCGTAAAGGTAAAGAGGGTGCTGATGAGATTAAGGCTATGATGACAGGTTATCGGAATAATCCTCCAGAAAAGATCAATAACAGCAAGGTAGTGAAAATCAACGATTATCTGAGCTTAATATCCACTGATTGTCTCACTGGAAAGAAAACCAAAATCGACATCCTTGTTTCAGATGTTTTACAGTTCTTCCTTGAAGACGGATCCAAGATCTCTGTAAGGCCATCGGGAACTGAGCCAAAGATCAAGTTCTATTTCAGTGTAAAAACAAAGCTTGAATCTTCTGCTAAATTCGAAGAGACAGAGAAGATGCTCGATAAAAGGATAGCAGATATTATAAGGGATATGAGATTAGTATAAGAATATTTTTACCACGGGGTAACACGGTGTTTTTCAATAAGTTACACTGTTTTCATTCCGTGCAACTCCGTGAAACTTCGTGGTTAAGTCTTTTAATATCATATAAATATGAAATCTTATCGTAAAGAATTATGGTTTGAAATCCCTACCCGCAGGGCATTTGTGAATATCACGGGCGAGGTGGAAACGTGCCTTAATGAATCAGGCATCAGAGAAGGACTGGTACTGGTCAATGCAATGCATATTAGTGCATCCGTATTTATTAATGATGATGAGTCGGGCTTGCATCACGATTTTGAGGTATGGCTTGAAAAACTGGCGCCCGAAAAGCCTTATTCGCAATATAAGCATAACGGTTTCGAAGATAATGCCGATGCCCACATAAAACGAACTCTTATGGGGAGGGAGGTAGTTGTAGCAGTCACCAACGGGAGACTTGACTTCGGACCCTGGGAACAGATATTTTACGGTGAATTTGACGGAAAACGCCGCAAGAGAGTGCTGGTGAAGATTATTGGGGAGTAAATAAAAGGTGCAAAGGTGCAATGGTGCAACGGTGCAAAAGTGCAAAGGTATAACGGCGTAACGGCGTAACGGTGTAACGGCGTAACGGCGTAACGGCGTAACGGCGTAACGACGTAACGGTGTAACGGCGTAACGGCGTAACGGCGTAACGGCGTAACGGCAAAGAGATGTATTATGTATTCGGTATTCGGTATTCGGTATTCGGTATTCGGTATTCGGTATTCGGTATTCGGTATTCGGTAAAGTAACTAATATCAGGATAATATGTACCAATTGAAATATCACCATGTCGGAATACCTACGCAAAGGGAACTGCCTGAAAAAGACTATATTCCGGCATTAAAATGCTATGCTTCAGGATTTAATGAGAGTCATTATGGTATTGAGTGGATGAAATTCGATGATGATTGTCCTGTTCCGGAGCTTGTTAAAACTGTTCCACATATCGCCTTTGTTACTGATAACCTGGAGGAAGCAATAAAAGGTAAAGAATTATTAATCAAACCCAATAGTCCTTCAAAGGGTGTTATTGTGGCTTTTATTGTCGAAAATGGAGCGCCGGTTGAAATCATGCAGTTTAAGAATCCGGAAAGTGAAATATGGCCCGAAAATGCAGTATATAAACGCAATTTCTGAAATAAAACAGCAATGAGATTAAATGCTCAGTTAGTAATATTTATTGTTACACTTTCGCAACTGATACTTAATTCATGTGACAAATCAGTAGACAAATGCGATTCCCAATGGCCGTGTTCAGTAGCTGCTGCAGAAGGGATGGATCAAAAAAAGCTTGAAATGGCTTATACCCAGGCAAGACGGTTAGGATTTGTTGATGGACTTCTTGTTATAAGAAACGGGCATCTGATTGCTGAAAAATATTATAACGGGTATGATAAAGATACTCCTCATCAGTTATGGTCCGATACAAAAAGCTTTTTGTCGGCCCTGGTTGGAATTGCTGTGCATGACGGGCTCATTGAAAGTGTTGATAAAAAAATATTGGACTATTTTCCTGATTATGTTTACGATGGCATGGATCCGAGGTTTTTCGATATTACTATTAAGCATCTTCTTACTATGAGGATGGGAATAGATAAGGAGGAAAACAATTTAATTCCTGTTTTGCAGACAAATGACTGGATCGGGGAGATATTCAAACTTCCATTATTATTTGATCCCGGACAACAATTTTCATATAATTCACTTGAGACGCATCTCCTCTCTGCAATTCTGACCAGGGTAAGCGGAATGAGCGCTTTAGAGTACGCAAAATCTTATCTTACAACTCCTATGGGTATTGAAATCAATGCATGGACTGCTGATCCTTCAGGATACAATATAGGAGGATTTGATATTTTTATGAAGCCGAGGGATATGGCCGCACTGGGTTTTATGTACCTGCATGATGGAATAATTAACAACACCCAGGTAGTGCCAGAAGAGTGGGTTGAGGCTTCGCTTAACAGGACATGGGTTAACGATGGAGCCGGCTGGGGAGTATTGACAGATTATAATTACGGGTACCTCTGGTGGCTGGGAAAAATAAGTGGTTACAAATTGTTTATGGCTTTAGGAATGGGTGGACAGTATATAATAACATTCCCTGAACTTAATTTAATAGTTGTGACCACAGCAAATAAAGATATTAGCTGGGATAATAATCAGGAAATCCCCGTTTTGGAAATTGTCTCAGAAATTCTGAAAGCAATTAATTAAACCAATCCTGCGAAAAATTCACCAGGTACACCCTGTCAGTCGACCTGGTCAGGGCAGTGTAAAACCACCGGAGATAGTCAATGGTTATTTCGTTCCTGTTGAACATTCCCTGGTCGATAAAGACCCTCTCCCACTGACCACCCTGGGCTTTATGGCATGTAACGGCATACGCAAATTTTATTTGCAGGGCGTTGAACCAGGGATCTTTCCTGACCGAATCATATTGTTTTTTTCTTGATTTAATATGCACATAATCAGCCATTATACTCTGAAATAATTCTCTGTTTTTTTCAGCAGGCAATGCCGGAGTATCGAGGTGAAGGACATCCAGTAATACTTTTGAATCTACCTCGAAATCATAATCCGGGAAATAGAGAGTCATCTCGGCAAATTTAAATCCATACCTCTCTTCATATTTCCTTATCTTCTTAATCTCAGCAATATCGCCGTTGGCAATAAAACCCGGACTCTCTTCATTTTCTTCGAGAATGGAATAGTTGTTTTTTACCACCATCACCATATCGCCGGTACTTATCTCCTCCTCCCTGAAGAATATTCTGTTACGTATACCCTGGTTATAGCGGTTTGCCTGCTTGTTTGAATTAACGACAATTATTGTTCCCTCCAGTCCGCAGGTACCATACGATGCAGATATCTCATCAATAAGTTCTTCCCCGCTCAGCCTGATCACATCTTTATAATTTATGCAATCTATAGAAGGACGAACCAGTTCATTATTTATAATAAGTAACCTCACACCCGTTGCATTCATAAGGACACCTGATGATTCGCTCTGGCGAACTACCTGCCTGAGTTCTGCAGGAATAAGACCAAAACCATACTCTCCAAGCGCCGATATATCGAGGGCAGGACTGAGGACTGACCCAACCGGAGGCAGCTGAGCACTGTCACCCACCAGGATAAGCTTGCAATCAGTCCCCGAATAAACATATTCAATAAGGTCGTCGAGCAGTTTTCCGCTACCGAAAATAGAGGTATCTGATGAAATATTAGATATCATCGATGCCTCATCAACTATGAACCAGGTATTGCGGTGGAGGTTCTTGTCGAGGATGAAGTTGCCCATGCCATCCTTTGAAGATTTCTGCCGATAAATCTTTTTATGTATTGTGAATGCCTGTTTCCCGGCATATAAGCCAAGGACCTTGGCAGCTCTCCCCGTGGGAGCAAGAAGGACAGAACGCATCCTTAATGAATCGAGTGTCTTCACAACAGAACTGATTACGCTTGTCTTGCCTGTTCCGGCATATCCGGTAAGGAGGAAAATGATATCGTTACTGTCTTCACATATATAAGAAGCAATCTTCTTCATTGCCTCCGACTGGTCACCTGTTGGAGTGTTCCCCAGGTTCTTACAGAGATTATTATATATAATAGTATCACGTATCACTATTTGACAGTAACCTTATCGCCGGTTGGATATTTTTTCTAATTTTGTTTGTAAACATAAACAATCTTAATCGATTTTAATTAAAAGCCCGGTTTGAAATTAAGAACTCTAAACCTGATACAAATTTATACAAACACATAACTCTGTGTAACTCTGTGCTCCCGATATTACCGGGATTTTGTGCATCTCTGTGTAAGTTCTTCAATATTTTTTTATTACACAGAGTTACACAGAGAATACACAGAGAGCCACAGAGAAGAAAACTAAATTTCCACGGAAATGCCTTTTCTTGAGCTTTTTGACGAGACGCTGGATATTAACTCGACATTAAATTATGAATTGTCGGTACAGGTAAGTCCTGAAGGGCTTGCTTTTTCCATCCTCGACACTATCAGAAGCAAATATGTCCTTATAAGATCATTTGAACCTGATGATAACAAGTATATTACAGCAGATAAACTAAGTGACCTTATCAGCAAGGACGATTTTCTTACAAAGCGTTACAAAAAGGTCCATGTCGTTATGCCATCTCCCAGGTTCACGATGGTCCCGGTTCCGTTATTTGATCCTGCGAAAAAGGAGACATACTTCACTCTGAACCATACAGTTAACGAGAATGAAGTCGTCCTCTCAAACAAGGTACCTGAACCTGATTCATTTATTGTTTTCTCTGCACCCAAATCCCTGGTTAATATTTGTACACAATTCTGGCCCGAAGTTCATCCTTATCACCATTTAAAACCATTGTTTAACCAGGTCTCGCACAGAAGCAGGAGTATCGATGGTTATTACATACATGTGCATGTGGAGAGAGAATTTGTTAATATGCTGGTTTACGACCACAATTCCCTTAAATTATGTAACTCATATAATTACAGGAATATATCCGATATCATGTATTACGTGTTCAATGTCTTTAAGAGCTTGGGGCTAAGTCGTGATGAGACGATTCATTTAAGCGGGCATACGGAAAAATATGATGACCTGTTCTCAAATTTTGCTTTATATATTAGACATCTTAAATTCACTGATCCTTCCGGCAATTTCACTTTTAGCTATGTTTTTAACGACATAGATCTTCATCGTTTTATAAATTTATTCAGTGTAACAAATTGCGAATAATAGGAGGTACATACAGGGGCAGGAGGATTGTGCCACCACCGGGTTTTAAGGCCAGACCCACAACCGATTTTGCCAGAGAGAGTCTTTTTAATATCCTGAATAACAGGATCGATTTTGAGGAGATCAGTGTTCTGGATCTTTTTGCCGGAACAGGCAGTATAAGCTACGAGTTTGCATCCCGCGGTGCGAAGGAGGTACACCTTGTAGAGAAGGATAGAAAACATATTTCGGGAATAAGACGTATAATAAATGATATGGAGTTCAGAAATATAAAAGCGATCCATATCGATGTAAAAGCATATTTAAAGACCTGTTCGGTTAAATATGATATTGTCTTTGCTGATCCTCCTTATGATCTGACATGGCTGGCTGACTTACCGGACATGGTAATTGCATCGGGTATTATAGAAAATGACGGATTTTTCATTCTCGAACATCCCAGGAAAATGAGTTTCAACAGTCACAGGCTTTTTTTTGAGCACCGAAGTTACGGAGGTGTCAACTTCAGCTTTTTCAGAGCAGAACAAAATAATCGTTGTGAAAAATAAAAATGGTTTCACTTTCCCTGGAAAAAATAAACCTCCAACAATATAATTGCTGTTAATAATCTGAAATTACTGGTTTTAAAACTAATAGAAAAATTTGTTTTCTAATTTACTCTTTAATAATTTAGTAGTCGTTATGCTCTTCTGTATAATCACATAAAAATGAAAAAAAATCTTTTCATTGTTGAGTTAATTAAAAGTCCTCCTTTCAGAATTCTGATCATTTTAGCTCTTCTTATCATCCTTGGAGTTATGATTTCCAACAGAAAGCATAAATCAGTTCAGCTGAAGGAGGATGTTTTGTATATTCAGCCCAAACCGGCTGAAAAGTAGGGCTATTTATGAGATGTTTTTTGTATCATCTATCCTGTTTTTACCACAACCTGATCATTACCATACTCCGGAGGGCAAACTCTGCTGTAAATTCTGTTAACGAGCCCCGCATGTAAACTAAGATTAATAATAAAGAAATGAAAGTGTTAATAGATTCAAGGTATCAGAAGAAAAAAAGATTTGCCCTCATTCTAATTAGCTTACTATTAATTGTAAGCGGAATTACTGAAGGTCAGAAGTTTGTGATACCAGTTTTACCTGATACCCAGTGTGAAGTCAATTATAATCCCCAGATGTTCTATAGCCAGATGCAATGGATCGCAGATAAGAAAGATTCGCTGAAAGTACCAATAGTATTACATGTTGGAGACGTGGTCGACTTCAATAATATCGATCAGTATAACAGGGCCGGTGAAGGCTTCAGTATCCTCGACAAAGCACGACTGCCTTATGCCATAGCAATTGGGAATCATGATACTGAAGCTGTTGGGGAGAACAGCGGAATCGCTCCAGGCAATATGAATCAGAATGTCAGGAAGACAGAGAGGTTCAATACTTTTTTCCCAGTTAAACGTTTCAGGGCACAGAAGGGGAGGTTTGAAAGGAACAAAAGCGATAATGCCTTTTATGTTTTCAAGGCAGGAGGTATGAAGTGGATGGTTGTAACTCTTGAGTTTTGTGCCCGTCCTGAACCTGTTGAGTGGGCGGGGAAGGTCATCGCAAAACATTCCAATTATAATGTGATAATTCTTACCCATTATCATCTCAATGGAAATGGAGTCATAAATCCTGATAATGCAGGGTATGGTGACTTAAGTCCGCAGGAAATTTATAATCAGATAATCAGAGTGTATCCGAATGTACGGCTTGTACTCAGCGGTCATACGGGGTCATCAGCTTTCAGGGATGATATTGGAGTAAACGGAAATCATATTTACCAGGTATTGCAGGATTACCAGGGCGAAGATAATGGAGGAGGTTATATCCGTTTACTTGAAATTGACCCTGAAAATGATTCAATCAGTGCAAAAATGTATTCACCCTTTTACAACAAGACAAAGGAGGATTATTCCCGGTTTTCCTTTTCCGGTGTGGATTTTTTGAAAAAAGTAAAATGAACTGAAAGAATTAAGCCTGATCTATTTTAGAGTCAGATCATTAATTTATTATCTTTGATTTAATTCATGATTATGGAAGCAATTGTCGACTCATGGTTATTTGTAGTTTTCATGTGGTTTTTAGTTCTTTTGCTATTAATAAAACTATTCTCAGAATTAATATATGTCTTAAAAAAAAGGAAGATGGATCGTAGGGATTTACCAGAAATGAGTCAAAAAGAAGCACAATTAGAGTACAAAGGAAACATAAGGTCAAATTTCAAACTGTTCCTGAAATGGTTTTTCCATTTAGAATAATGTTTTAAGGAACAAATCTGTCAAACTGAATTTTCGTTTAAAGCCAAGAATTTACTTTTCATTTTTCAACCTTTTTGCTCTGATAATTTTTGTCAGGTTGAATATTAATGCAAGTATACAGATTCCCGTAATTACACCAATTGTGAATGATAATATTATCAAGGAATCAGGAGTAACCGGGAAAAACAGTAATGCTGTTATTATTAAGCATATTATTAATGCCAAAGCAGATGTTATTACTATTAGTCTTTTATTTTCCATTATGTAAAAGTTTAAAGAACCAAGATATTAATAAATAATCTATTTACTCATATTACTATTTTAATTCTTATAAAAGGTCTGTTTTCAATTGCAGATTGAATCAAAATTTATTATAATATGACTATCGGCCATCAATAACAAAAAGTTAAAACAGAATAATATTAGTTTTATAATGTTAATATTCAAGCACTTTCATTTTATTTCAGATAACCCCCTTTCCCGTTTTCCCGCCAAGGCGGGACAGTATCCCCAAAGGGGGGCCGAGCGTTTTAAAATTGCCCGGTGGGCAATTTTAGCGAAGGAGCCAGCTTGCCGCGAAGCCATTGCTCAGCCTGGCCCCTCCCTAAAATTAGCCAAAGGGTTAATTTCTTTACGGTCGGCCCCCCCTGTGGGGGAAGGTTGGGATGGGGGTAATTACTATTTAAAATTTTATTGTTTTATTCATGATTGCCGATTAGTAGTGATGCGTTAACTTTATAGAAATCTAATTAAAACACTGATAATTAATTTAATATAAGCGTTCTTTGATTCTTTGATTTGATCTGCTAACCCCGAAGGGGTTTAATTTCAATAACCGTGGGTGCAACCCACGATAAAGACAAAAAGCTCTCTGGCAACCCCGGAGGGGTTGAATAATGAGCTCCTAATACCAGTCTAATATTCAGCCCCTTCAGGGCTGAGACGTTCAGTTTACAGTTG
>Ga0315542_1002433_pt1 | contig 11293 bp, 11 predicted proteins | sample SalMarSW160120MG_FD_202541 | JGI IMG/M metagenome (GOLD analysis project Ga0315542, IMG submission 202541) | Salt marsh sediment microbial communities from the Plum Island Ecosystem LTER, Massachusetts, United States - Salt Marsh Sediment SW1601-20 ... | reverse complement strand
AACGATTCTCCTTTCGCATCGGCCAGAGATTTTCCCTATGGCGGCCTCCCGTGGTATCCCGCTCACCCTATCTGGCCATTATCACGGCGGCCAGATTAAGCTTGGTCTGCCAGGCCTGAATCTCAGTCTGGCCCAACTGTTGACCCCTTTCCCTGAGGGGTTGTACCGGATTAAAGACTTTCATCTCTACGTCAGCCGCGGGATCGGGACCACCTTCACCCCAATCCGCCTGAATGCCCGGCCGGAAGTGACCCTGATTCACCTTGCCTGACCCCTGCAACAAAATTGCCACAATCCTCAATAACTTGTCCTCGGGCAATAATTATGAATTTGGGAAACTGCCAATTTGAGGCCCCAGTCTCCTTAACGTCGGCTCTTGTGGCAAGTCTAACTGATCAGGAAAGTCATTCAACCTGTTACAGGAGATGCTGTATGAAAACAAAGGTATCGGTTGTGGTGCTAATGGTTTTGGCATTATCTCTGGGCCTGGCTTTGACCTCCTCGGCTGACCCGTGGGGGATGAAGGCGCACCGGTTCCACCGGGGGCACTGGGGCAAATGTGCTAACCTCACCCCGGAGCAGGTGGGAAAACTCTTCGACCTGCGGCAGAAATTTCTGGATGACACCGCCAGCCTCCGCAAGGAAATGGCAGTGAAGCGGGTCGAATTACGGGCCCTCTGGCGTTCCGAGAAACCTGATCAAAAACAGATCCTGGCCAAGCTTAAAGAGATCGATGCCGTCAAGGCAAAGCTGCAGGAAAAGTGGGTGCCCTTCCGGCTGGCAGTAAGGCAAATCCTCCCTAAGCGGCCGGAACAGAAGCAAAAACTGAGCATGGAAGAAGGAACCCCCATGTTTGGCAATGTCTTGGCCATGGGGTATAGCGGTTTTTAAGACATGGGTTTGTAAAACGCCGCAAGACTTCGCCTTGCCTTGCCGCCTCTTCTCATCTCCCTCTCAACCCTGAACCGGCCCAGGCCCTCAAAGGGTCTGGGCCGAATGTTGCTCCCCACCCCTTAGGGCTCGACGTTACATACGAAGCTCTGGGGCATGTCAAGGTAGGTAATGCTGCAATCTTTCCCCAGAAGATTTTCCGCCTCAGCTATGGCATCTTCCACGGCAGCAAACGGTTCAAAGCTTAATCTTCTGGCGGGTTCAAAGTCAGTGGCCCCGGCCATAAAGGCCTTCCCAACGTATTTGAGCCCGTATAAACCCTGGCCATACAGGATGAGCGGATGGGCGCCGTGGAAGGCATAGCCATACCGGTACTTATGGGCAAACTCGGGACGGTTGGCGTATTCCTCGGCGTATAGGTCCCAGATCTCCACCGGGTCTGTGGTATGCGGCAGTATGTCATCGAATAACTCGGCATAGGACGGGTTATGTATCAAATTAAATTCGTTGGGGCAGGGATGGCAGCATATGATAATGCCCCCCGGCTTCACCAGGGGTACGTTCTGGAATAGGCCATAACTATAGGAAAGAGCCACGTTCCGGGTCTGAATCGGATTGATCAGCGTTTCTTTGGTGTAAGGGTCTCTTATGCCTTTACAATACGGGTCCCGATTGTTGCCCATGCTAAAAATGACCACATCCGATTGGCCTTTTATATCTACTACCTGTTGCCTTTGGATAATATCGATACCCCGGGCGTGTGCTTCTATGGGGTGTCCGGCTACCACCTGGACCAGTTCCTGGGGCATGGCGTTATTCATGGTCCCTTCAATGAGAAAAACGCGGCGGCCCTTTTTCGCAAGCTCAGCTTCGATAACAGCCCCCATCTCGTTAAGCAGCTTAGGGAAGGCGGAACGTTTAGGATCAAGCGAGGATTTACCGGAAGCCTTGGCAAAAGGGCGGTGGTGGTGTCTTATGCTTCTCCACGTGCTAAGACCGACGACTACGGATTTCCAGCCACCGTTAAAATGTGACCACGGGTGGCTGATATAGATAAGCTGGTCGGATTCAGTTACCAGGCGGTTGACCTCAACCTCATGATGCCGTTTGGTCTCTCCCAGAAACACGAGGTTTTCCTTATCTTCGGCGTCATGGTTGAACAGCCAGCTTGGGCTGGAGCGGCTCACCAGATCCTCGCCCAGTATGTCTGCCAGTTCGATGTTGGTCCATTTGCGGTGCAGCCCGACGGCACAGACCAGGCGAATATTGTGGCGGTTTACCCCATACTTCTCCAGCTCTTCCAGGAGTACCTTCACAGCTACTTCTATGAAGCCTGGCTTGGCTTCGGGGGGCACGAAACCGATGGGATCGTCAAACGCGATGGTGACTTTGGATTTGGCGTTGACCAGTTTGCTTAAGGGATCATGGCCAATGGGTGCATTCAGGGCGTCTCTGACGGCCTGCGCGGTATTGCTGAGAGGGGGCAGTGGCGTGTTGGTATTCTGCAATACTCTGGTACGTTCCGGTAGATCGGCCAGGATGGTGCTGTTTCCGTACGGTATCCTGAATGTACTCATAATAATGTCCCCTCCTGAATTAGTTAAGGTTAGCATCTGGCGAGACTAAAAGCCGTCTCCATGGGTTAGTTCCATCAATGGAGAATATTCCAGTTCATACTATTCCCTTGCATCAATATAGCTATGCAGAAGTCGTTTGCCAATATCTCAAAATATTTTATTAACTTATAAACAAATCCCTTATTTTAAACTTTTCCTTCTACATAACTTTACATTCCGATATGAAATGATCTAAATCTATCCAGTTTCTTTTTATGCTGATGTTCTAAGGGGAATCGAAAGAAGTTATTGGGACTACTCTGGCCTGGATTACCAATCATGGGTTATGGGGACTCGGGTGTTGTTCAGGCAAAAATTTCCATTACTGCTATGCTCAGCAACTTATCACCGAGCTGATAGCCTTCTCATATCCAGACCTTATCAACACTTTCCGACCTTATGGATCAACCTCTTGCCCTTCGGCAACATCATCAAAGACAGCTACAATTGTGCCCCCACACATGCCAGGGAAAGATATGCAAATCATACCTGCATTTTTTACTGACCCGGTGATAAGCCTCTGATTTGGCAAGAAATCAATTACTTCCACTTGCGATTTTCAAATTAAAAGGGCTGGGGGCATTGCTTCCCAGCTAGGAGAAATTGTCCATAGGTTGTGGATCAATAGCCAGGTTTCGGCTGCTTCCGCTCAAGCAGATCCTTTAAATAGTTCTATCATCCTGTGCTGCATCTTTTGTGTCACTTCTAATCGGTCATGTCCCTGCCTGAGCCTCAGGCCTAAAAGCCGCCCTGCATCCGCTGCGGCTTTCATAACCTCTGACTGTCTGCTGACGTCAGGTGTGTTCTCCGGGGTGATCTTTACACCTTCACCATAAAGAAAATAGGGAATGCCGACCTTACAAGTTTCCCCATAGCCGCAAGAATAGCACGACGCAGCTCCCTGAGCCGAGACCTTAGTCACGGTCTCGATAAAATTATAGAGAAAGAATTTTTCTAGATCATTGGCCGGGAAATTGCCCACAGTGCCGCCCACTCCTATGGCCACTGCTAGTTTGCCCCAGAGAATATTGCCTTCCTGATGCCGGAACTGGAACCAACGTTCCAACAAAGCATGAGTTAAGGCGTTTATAGACGAGTAATAATTCGGTGCGCCAATAACATAGGCATCTGCCTCGACGATCTTGTCCCTTAACGGGGCCAGATCGTCCTCTACTTTGCAGATGTTGTCTGCGACACAACCTAGGCAAGCGATGCAGCCTGAAATTTGCTTGCCTTTAAGGGAGACCAGTTCATAGTCACAACCAGTGTTCTCCAAAACTGTATGCACTAGTTTATAACAACCTGATATATTAGATTTTCTTGGGCTACCAGAAATGCCTAAAATTTTCATTGTACCTCCATATAGGGCTGGGGTGGTTTAGATAAGTTTGGCATAAATTTGTTTACGAAATCAATAGCGAGCGGCATGGACCGGCTTTGAGTAAGGGACAAGGTGTCTCCTGCCATGACCCAATAGCTGAAGACAACCAAAACAAAACGCCTCTTTTCAGCCTTGAGGACCACCTCTCTCCGTTCGATCACATCTCATCGCATCTTCTAAAATATCTGCAATAATCCTCCCCACACATGCCGGGGAAACATATGCATTTCAAAGCCGCAATTTCTGCCAGTTCAATGATAAGGGAAGGAACTGGCAAGTTATATTGAAAAAGCGGAGTCCTCCTGAGAATCAAGGGTGGCTTATCCGTGGTATTATATCCGGACTAACAGTTGCGCATTTCTGACCCCCCGATAATTGAAAATAGCTTAGAGGTTTTAACTACTCAAATGGAAGTTATGCATAGGCCCGGCGGCGAAACAGCAATTCGGCCATGAGCCAACTGGCGATCAAGAATAGAAAAATAGCCAGAAGGGGGACAATTGGGGTGGCAAATTCTGAGCGCCCTGTAACTCCCAAGTGGAGGAGTTCCACCACGTAAGTCAGGGGAGATACAAGGGCCACGGGCTTGAGCCAGGAGGGAAGCTGGGCCAGAGGCATGAAGACCCCGCTGATAAATAAAATCGGGAACCGGAAAAAGTTCATCAGGGTCATGGCTTCAAAGACTTCCCGGACCATCACGGCGGCGACCAGACCCAACAAGGAAAAGCACCCTGCCCCCAGGGTAAGGCCCGCTAAAAAAAGCAGGGGGCTGACCAAGGGCATCCCCAGGATCAGCTTCAGCCCCAGCCATAAGGCCAGGGCCGTAGCCAGGCCATACACTGAAGCGCTGGCTGCCTTGCCCAGGATAATGGTGCGCATGGCAAGCGGGGCCAAGAGGAGCCTCTGAAAGGTGCCGGCCCGTTTTTCAAAAGTGATCACAATGGCGGCCATGGAAGTATTGCCGAAAAGCAGGGTCATGGCGATGATGCCCGGGGCAATGGCCAGATAGGTAGCGGGGTCTTTAACGTAAAGAGAAAGAATCAAGACCGCCGGAAACATCAACCCCCAGGTAATGAGCGGCGGCTTGCCGTAGTAGCTTTCAATGTCCTTGAAGCTGATGGCCAGGGCCCGCCGCAACTGACTCATGGCAGTGCCTCCGCCTTCTCCCCGCTTTCCTTGAGAAAGCTCATGAAGGCGTCTTCCAGACTGGCGGTAATCGTATTGATTTCAGCAATGCGCACGCCTTCACCTCCGGCAAAAGCCACCAGTTGCTCCAGGGCTGCTTGAGCTTCGGCGACCTCAAGGCGCCAGGTTCCGTTTTGGAGAGAGGCTCGAAGCACCGCCGGACAGGCCCTAAGCAGAGGTGCGGCCTCGATCTCTGCTGAGAAAGTTATTGACAAGAGTTTGAGATGCTGCACCCGCTGCCGGATTTCCCCGGGAGTACCCAGAGCCGCCACCCGCCCCTTGATGAGGATAAGCACCCGCTGGCTCAAGGCCTCGGCTTCCTGCAGGTTATGAGTAGTGAGAAATACTGTGGCTCCCTGGTGATTGATGGTCCCAATGAGCTGCCGCAGGGCCCGGGCGCTGGGCACGTCCAGGCCCGAGGTGGGTTCGTCCAGAAAGACGACTTCTGGATCATGCACCAGAGCGGCGGCGATGGTTAAACGCCGCTTCAGTCCCTTGGAAAGGGCGCCAAAGGGAGTCTTCGCCCGCTCAGTCAGATCGAAGAACGACAAGAGCTCGCCGGCCCGAAAACCGCGTCTCGCTCGCGGCAAGCCGTATAACTCTCCCATATACTCTAAGTTCCGGTGGCAGGTGAGTTCGGGATAGAGATTGGACTCATCGGGCACCACCCCGATCCGCGCTTTCACAAAAACCGGGTCGCTGGCCACATCCTCCCCGCAGATGCTCACCTCCCCGGCGTCCCGCTTAAGCAGTCCCGAAAGAATCCTGATGGTGGTAGTCTTGCCGGCGCCGTTGGGGCCCAGGTAGGCAAAGATTTCCCCCCGCCGCACCGAGAAACTCACCTCGCTGAGCGCCTCCAGGTCGCCATAGTTTTTGCTCAGGCCGGACACGGCAATGGCCAGGGTTGATTCCATCATGCGCACCAAAGGAGCGGCCGGGAGAGTGGCGAACCTTCCTTCTCCGACCGCGTTATCATTTCTTTTGAGAAGGAATACAGGGGTGTTCGGGGCTCTCCCCGTGGCACTTCTTGATCTGTTCTGGAGAGCACTGCTCCGGTTTGCCCTGCAACTCTTCCGGTTTCTGACATTCGGTTTTACAAGTACACATGGTTCCACCTCCGCGTTTGATAAAAATGCAGGGTTCGAAGTCCTTCGGGGCGGTAAGGAAATCAGCCAGTGATTCCCTCCACTTAGCCATAGTCTGTTGGTTGAGGCGGTAGTGCACGAAATAGCCGCGTTTTTCCGCTTCCACCAAGCCGGCCTGCTTGAGTATCCCCAGGTGTTGGGAGACCGCGCCGGGAGTGAGGTCCAGTATTTTTGCCAGCGCCCCCACGCACAGCGCTCTATCCCGCAGCACCTGGATCATCGTGATTCTCGCCGGGGTCGACAGAGCTTTAAACATAAGGGCTAATTCGCGGTTAAGGCTCATTTATTTTAGTAATTACTAAATTAATTTAAGAAGTCAAGAATTTTTTAAGATCATGATATGAATAAAATCTCTGCATCAGTAGCGAAGCCTTACAACCGTGGTCTTAAACTAACCGTCAGGATGCCGGGCCGCCAATTAGATGATGTCCCACTAATTAATATCCAGAAATATCCATCCTCCGCCTTGCCAAGCGCTTCGGCCGTCTTTAATTTTTTATCAATAATTCTTTCGCAATATCCGTCGGACCTGGTTTCCGGCATAAAACCGACTCCGGAGGTGCAACATGAAGAGCCGTCTGGTTCAGGCCACGCTGGCCATGGTTATCTTGATCACGTTGGGGGCCTGCGGCCCTGCCGGAACCGAGGAGAAACCTTACGTCCCCAAGGACTTCAGCAAGCTTAAAGGTATGCCGGGATTCAGCGACAAGCTCCTGGACCTGCACTTCGCTCTTTACCAAGGCTATGTGAAGAATACCAATCTGCTCGCCGGCCAGCTTGCCAAAATGGCGGCTACAGGGCAGGCGGGCACTCCAGCTTTTGCCGAACTCCAACGCCGCTTCGGCTGGGAGTGGAACGGCATGCGGCTGCACGAACTATATTTTGGCAACCTGGGCGGTAAAGAGCCTCTTAAAAAAGACAGTAAGCTGATGAAGAAGCTAACCGACAACTTCGGCAGCTACGAGGCCTGGGAAGCGAACTTCAAGGCTGTGGGAGCCATGCGGGGGATCGGCTGGGTCATTCTTTATAAAGACCCCCAGTCTGGCCGCCTGTTCAATGTTTGGATTAACGAACACGACGTGGGCCACCTGGCCGGCGGTGTCCCCTTACTGGTTATGGACGTCTTCGAGCACGCCTATATGCCCGACTACGGCCTGAAGCGGCCAGAGTATATCCAGGCCTTCATGAAAAATGTCAACTGGGCCGTGGTGGAAAGTAGACTGACCAAATAAAGTCCTATCCCTCAATATCTCGTGGCACGGGCTGCCGGTCCAACTAAGTAGCCAGTTGCACAGCCATGATGTTGTTCAATGGGAGAAATTCCTGATATAGGTTCAAGCAATTCATCCGCCAAATCAAACTATTTAGGCGGGAACATAAGAATCCTGAACCTGGTTAAAAATTATAAAATCTTTTCCCAAATCCAGCGGGGGTAATTGATCTCGGTACCGGTGGATAGTCCTTGACATAAGTGCAATATAATAATAAATATAATAAGGGAAATGAATTCCCTGCTACTGTTCTAAAACCCACAACCGATATAGAAACGAGCCATGAAGGCGTCTCCCGATTGAAAAGGGCCTTGGTGGCTTTTTTTATTGCCGGAAAACTAGAATGGACTTGGCCAGAATATGTGCAATGACTCAAGACTCCATTTGCGAGCGGCAGATGGACACTTGCGGGTGATGCCCCAGGGAAACCTCACCGAACGCAAGATTATGCAGATTTTACAGGCCACCGAAGTCGGATTGCATGTATTTCCGTTGGTATTGGTGGATTTGCGGGCGTCAAGGGGATCAACGGAAAGAGCTTTGAACCTTTTGGAAGAGGGACTGCAACGGATAATTGCCAAAAGAAAGCAGGATTTATTAAGCCCATAAGGATTGAGCCTGGCACGAATAATGTTCGGCCAAAAACAATAAAGGAGGAGGGTTGGCTATGAAGATCTGCGTCTGTGGTAAAGGCGGAAGCGGGAAAAGTACTGTGGTGGCGTTTTTGGCCGAGGCTTTTCAGCACATTGGCAAAAAAGTGATTGTTCTTGATTCCGATGAATCAAATGCGAACCTGTTTTGGATGTTAGGCTTTGACCGGCCTCCCCAGCCTCTCATGGATTTGGTTGGAGGGAAAAAAGTCGTTCAGCAAAAAATGATCGCCCGATTTACCAAAGGGGAACATGAGCCAGCTATGAGCATATGGCAGATGGATAAGATAACAAGCGGTTCTATTCCATCGGCATATGTTATGGAAAAGGGTGGTTGCAAGTTAGTGGAAACGGGGAAGATCCATCAATCATTGGAGGGCTGCGCTTGCCCTATGGGCGTCGTGACCAGGGAGTTTCTCAAAAAACTGCACCTGGCCCCCGATGAAGTTGCTCTGATAGACATGGAGGCCGGCATCGAACATTTTGGGCGTGGGGTGGAGGACAGTGTTGACATGGTCGTATGCGTCGTAGAGCCCTCTCTTGAATCTATCTCTTTGGCGGCCAAAGTAATGGAGTTGACCAAGTCGGCTGGAGCCGTTAATAAAGGAGCAATATTAAATAAAATCACTTCTGCCGAACAAGAGAATATTGTATCCGGCAAGCTGAATGAAATCGGTATTCCCGTGATTGGTACCATAGCGCTTCATACTGACATTCAAATGGCGTGTCTTGAGGGAAGACGGTTGGATAATCAATTTGCCTCAAAAGAAATGGACAAAATCGTTAATTTTTTAAAGCAGCATGTTATTAATTAAAAATAGATCTCAAGGAAGGCGGATCATAAAAGTGTCAACCTCTATTTTTCATCTACCGGCAACCTAAAAAAGTGGTAGACCAAATAATGGCGCGCCCGCGCGTTCTGGGAACATCAAGTAGAGGCCATCAGGGCTACCGTGACAGCGGATTTCGATCTCTTGCATTATGATCGATTATTGTGGGCTCCAGGGTCTATGAGTGGCTTCTTGGAAAACAACTTCGGACCTTATTTAACAAATTGTGCCAAGATATGTCGCTCAAGGAGAGATAAAAGCTGAATCTCCGCCGTGGTCTGGAAAAAGTTGCCTTTGTCTCTTTTCCGGCGATCTTAGCTCATGAAATGATGGATTATCTCTCTCTCAGCAAGAGAAAACCAATGTCTGAGGCGCTCTTGCCATCCTGGGAATTGATCGTGATGGCCTAATTAAAATTCGTCTGAATTACCTCCTTCTGGGTCTCACAAGTATCGCCCCACCTTAAGCTCCAGATTCGGATTTTCCTCACATAGTTGGCTTTGATTTCATAATAATTTGCTGCATAATTCGGATTTACTTACCCAAAATTTTTCTTACATTGACATTCGATCTTAGGTGCATATTTTAAAAATTAATAAAGGATTACTCATAACAGATTTGTCCGTCATGAATTATACAAATTCAGATAACATAGAGTTTTCAATAGAATTGAAGTATGCATTAAATGCAGTTGAAAAATCAACTGATTTTCTTAATTACTTAAGAAATAAATCCGTGGATATTTCTCCAAGTTATAAACTGGATAAAAGTCCTGTAACCATTGCGGATTATGGATCTCAAATAATCATATTAAATTTTATTACTAAGAAATTCCCAATAGATAATTTTATAACTGAAGAAAACTTAAACATAATTATTCATAACGATCAATATTATGAAGTTATTAATAAATTAGTTAAACAAACTGTCCCTGAAATTGATATTAAAAAAATATTATCTTATGAGAATAAAAATCGAACCGCTGATAGAATTTGGGCAATAGATCCATTGGATGGTACCAAGGGATACATAGCTGATAGACAATATAGTGTAGCAATAGCCTTGATAGAGAACCAAAAAGTAATAGTTGGTGTATTGGCATGTCCTAAAATGTATAAATTGATCAGCAAAAAATATAATGACAGAAAAGGATATGTATTTTTTGCGGAGAAAGGCAAAGGGGCATTTGTCAAGGCACTAAGCAGTAAGTTAATCAAGAAAATTAAAGTTAACAGTAAAAATAAATTTGCTAAGATATTATATGCTGAATCATTTGATAACTCACACATTAACATAAGTACTCATCATAAGTTTTCAAATATATTAAATATCAATCGGCCTCCATTAAAGGTTGATGGTCAGATTAAATATTCTTTAGTGGCTGCTGGAGATATATCATTTTACTTGAGATTTCCTCAGCCTCTTAATTATAAAGAATATATATGGGATCATGCCGCTGGCCAATTAATTGTAGAAGAAGCAGGAGGAACTGTAACTGACGTTTTAGGAAATGACTTTTGTTATGAAAAATCCATAAAATTATTAAAAAATACGGGAATAATTGCGTCTAATGGTTTAATCCATGAAAAATTAGTTAAAGTGGCATCATTGTTAGTCTAAAAGAAATTAAATTATCAACCTTAAAATTGGGTTTCATGAACCTTCTTTTTGCCAGGTGATCAAAATGCAAGAAGCCAGACTATATGAAAAGTTGGAAGATGGGAAGGTTCACTGTTTTCTCTGCGCGCACGAATGTCACATTGATCCGGGGAAACGAGGGATTTGCCGAGTAAGGGAAAATCGGGACGGCACCCTTTATTCTTTGGTATATGGGAAGCTCGTTGCCCGACATATCGATCCCATCGAAAAAAAACCGCTATTTCATTTCTTGCCTGGCAGCCAAAGCTATTCCATCGGCACAGTTGGATGCAATTTCCAATGCTTACATTGTCAGAATTACGATATTTCCCAATATCCGCGGCTGCATAATGGGGCCGTCATCGGAGAGGAATTTCAACCCGGAGAAATAGTGGCTCAGGCCGCGGAAAGCGGTTCCCTCAGCATTGCCTATACTTATACTGAACCAACGATCTTTTTGGAATTTGCCGAAGACACGGCTCGGGTGGCCAAGCAAAAAGGGCTCCGGAATATTTTCGTCTCCAATGGATTTATGACCGAGGCTTCTGCCGCCGCCTTAACCGGATTTATCGATGCCGATAACGTTGACCTGAAAAGCATCCGGGATGATCATTATCGCAAAATCTGTAAGGCCAAGATCCAACCGATACTGGATACTATTGTCAGACTGAAGCAGGCAGGCGTTT
>Ga0315542_1002430_pt1 | contig 11298 bp, 10 predicted proteins | sample SalMarSW160120MG_FD_202541 | JGI IMG/M metagenome (GOLD analysis project Ga0315542, IMG submission 202541) | Salt marsh sediment microbial communities from the Plum Island Ecosystem LTER, Massachusetts, United States - Salt Marsh Sediment SW1601-20 ... | reverse complement strand
TGGGGGTGGATGCCATTGAGGCGGGTTTCCCTGCGGCCTCAGGAGGTGATTTTGAGGCCGTGAAACTGGTTTCCGAGAAGATCCGCAACGCACAGGTCACTGCCCTGGCCCGGGTCTCCAAGGGGGATATCGACCGGGCATGGGAGGCCGTCAAGAACGCAGCTCACCCACAGATTCACACGTTTATTGCAACCTCGGACATCCACCTTGAACATAAACTCAAGATGACGCGTGACCAGGTGATCGAAGCGGCCGTGGATGCTGTGCGGCACGCCGGGAACTACACGGAACACATTGAATTTTCGGCTGAAGATGCCTCCAGGAGTGACCCTGATTTTCTCTGCGGTGTTTTCGAGGCGGTGATCGATGCAGGGGCCACAACCGTGAACATTCCCGATACGGTGGGGTATGCTCTCCCTGATGAATTTTTCAAGCTCGTGGGGTATGTGCGGGAAAACACGTCGAATATTGAAAAAGCGGTGTTGAGCGTTCACTGCCACAACGACCTTGGCCTGGCAACGGCGAATACGCTGGCCGGGCTGCGGGCGGGCGCCCGGCAGGCGGAAGTGACCATGAACGGCATTGGGGAGCGTGCCGGAAATACCTCTCTCGAGGAGGTGGTGATGACGCTGTACACCCACCGGGAACTTTTTGATCTGGAGACGAACATCATGACCAGGGAGATCCAGCCCACAAGCCGTCTCGTAAGCATGATAACGGGCATTGTGGTGCAGCCCAACAAGGCTATTGTGGGTGCAAATGCCTTTGCCCATGAAGCGGGCATTCACCAGGACGGCGTGCTCAAGAACAGGATGACGTACGAGATCATGGACCCTGAGATGGTCGGTCTCCGCAGGAACCAGCTTGTCCTGGGCAAGCACTCGGGAAAGCATGCCATCCGGAAGAAGCTCGAGGATCTTGGGTACGAGTTGTCTGAAAATGAGCTTGACAGGTTTTTCCGGAAATTCAAGGAACTGGCGGATAAACGCAAAGAGATCCTCAGTGAAGACATTGAGGCCCTTGTGGCGGAAGAAATTCTGCGGGTTCCGGATATTTATGAACTGGATTACCTGAACGTGGTGAGCGGCACGGTTGCCGTGCCCACCGCCACGGTGAAGCTGAAAATCAGGGGTAAAAAGGTGCAGGGAGCGGGATTCGGTGTTGGACCTATTGATGCTGCTTTCAATACCATAGCGAAGATGGCGGGAACGAAGTGCAAACTCATGCGCTTTTCGGTAAACGCCATAACCGGCGGTATGGATGCCCAGGGTGAGGTGACGGTGCGGCTCCAGGAAAACGGGCTCCTGGCGCTGGGAAAAGGTACTGATCCCGATATCATCACGGCCAGTGCCAAGGCATACGTAAACGGCCTGAACCGCCTGGAATATATGAAGAAGAATCCGGTGGTGTCCCCCATGGAAAATGTTTTTTGATGCGGGACAATTACAAGTCCTGGAATGGAGGTTGTGAGAAGCGATGCCCATGACGATAACTGAAAAGATCCTCGCCAAGCACGCCGGAATGAATTCCGTGAGCCCGGGAGATCTGATCGAGGTGGATGTGGACCTGGCCCTGGCCAATGATATTACGGCCCCGCTTGCTATCGAGGTATTCCATGAACTTGGTGCGGAGCGCGTTTTTGACCGGGAAAGGATCGCAATGGTCCAGGACCATTTCGTGCCGAACAAAGACATAGAGTCCGCGCAGCAGGTCAAATTGATGCGGGAATTTTGCCGGGAACAGGAAATCAGCCATTTTTTTGAACTGGGTGACACTGGCATAGAACACGTGATTCTCCCGGAAAAGGGGCTTATTTCTCCCGGCGACCTGATTATCGGCGCTGACAGCCACACCTGCACCTACGGGGCGCTGGGCGCGTTTTCCACAGGGGTGGGGAGCACCGATCTCGGGATTATACTGGCCACGGGAAGGACATGGCTGAAGGTGCCCGAGTCCATAAGACTCACGTATGAAGGGAGGCTTCCCCGGTGGGTGGGAGGGAAGGACCTCATTCTCTATACCCTCGGTATCATCGGTGCAGATGGAGCTGTGTACCGATCACTGGAATTTGCCGGCGACGGCATAGCGCAGTTGTGCATGGCCCATCGGTTTACCATGGCGAACATGGCCGTGGAGACGGGGGCGAAAAACGGAATTTTTGCAGCGGACGATACCACCGGGGCCTATATGAAGGGCCGGAGCAGTCGGCCGGGGTCCTTTGTCCGCAGCGATCCGGATGCGGAATATGCGCAGGAAATCCGCGTATCACTTGACACCATGGAACCGCAGGTGGCTGCACCCCATTCGCCGGACAACGTCAGACCTGTTTCAGAAATAGGTCCGATCCGGCTGGATCAGGTGTTCCTGGGGTCATGCACCAACGGACGCCTGGACGACCTTCGCGAGGCCGCCGGCCTCCTGAAGGGGCACACGGTTGCAGGGGGGACCCGGTTGATCGTGATTCCGGGATCGCCGGCGATCTACCGGGCGGCGATCAAGGAAGGCATTATCGAGACGCTCCTGGAAGCGGGGGCCGTGATCGGCCCGCCGTGCTGCGGGCCGTGCCTGGGAGGGCACATGGGTATCCTGGCTGCCGGGGAAACGGCGCTTTCCACGAGCAACAGGAATTTTGTGGGGAGGATGGGCCACCCGGAAAGCAAGGTCTATCTCGCGGGTCCGGCGGTCGCGGCCGCTTCGGCTGTCGCGGGAGAGATCATTTCTCCGGCGGAAATAGCATAATTTGACGATAGGGGTCATTCCCGCGATCCGGGAATGACCTCCCGGTTCCCGGCTATCCGCCGGGAACCGGCTTTTTCAACCTCTACCCGAGGCCGGCAACCCCCGGTCCCCCTCAACGGGGGGCACGTGGGTGCCATAACGTTCTGGAGGTTTTTACCTGATGAAAGTACAAGGAAAAGCATGGAAACTCGGGGATAATGTGGACACGGATCTGATTATCCCCGCGAGATTCCTCAACGTGTCCGACAAGGACGAAATGGGGAAAAAGTGTTTTGCGGACCTGCGGCCGGATTTTGTCGGAGGGGTTAGCCCCGGAGATATCCTGGTCGCCGGGAGCAACTTCGGCTGCGGGTCTTCACGGGAACATGCGCCATGGGCCCTGAAGCGGGCGGGGGTGGGCGCGGTCATTGCCAGGAGCTTTGCAAGGGTTTTCTACCGGAATGCCTTTAACATCGGCCTTCCCATCGTTGAATCGGAGGAGGCGCCTGAACAGATTGAGGAGGGGGAAGAGGTGTTCCTGGATTTTTCAACCGGAGAGATCGTGAACAAAACCAGCGGCAGGCGATTCCTGGCAAAACCGGTGCCTCCATTCATGCGTGCGATCATAGAAGCTGGCGGCCTGGTGGAATACGTGAAAAGGAGGCAGGGCACGGGGAGGCCGGGTGGATTGACCGTTGATCCAACTGCCGGAACGAATGCCTGAAGGAGACCATGATGAAAAGACTCACTGGAGCGGAGATTCTGATCAAGAGCCTGGAGGATGAAGGAGTTGATACCATTTTCGGGTATCCCGGAGGTGCGGTGATTGACATCTATGACCGGCTGGCAAAATCCGACATACGTCATATTCTTGTCCGTCACGAACAGGGCGCCGTGCATGCCGCGGACGGCTATGCGCGGGCCTCGGGGAAAACCGGCGTCTGCCTGGTGACATCCGGGCCGGGTGCCACCAATACGGTGACAGGAATTGCCACGGCCTATTCGGATTCCATCCCCATGGTCGTGCTGACCGGACAGGTCCCCAGGGGGCTCATCGGAAATGACGCATTTCAGGAGGTGGATATTGTCGGTATCACGCGGCCATGTACCAAGCATAACTACCTCGTCACCGACGTGAATGATCTGGGCAGGGTGATCAGGGAGGCCTTTTATCTGGCCGGATCGGGAAGACCCGGGCCTGTCCTGATCGATCTGCCGAAGGATCTCATGAGCATGCAGGGATCATATCAACCGGGCAAGAATGTGGCGCTGAAATCATATCAGCCGACCTACAAACCTCACCTCAGGCAGCTTTCCAAGGTAATCAGCCTGATAAAGGAAGCAAAAAGGCCCATGATAGTTGCGGGAGGCGGCGTCGTCCTCTCAAAGGCATCCAGCGAACTGAGAAAGCTGGCACGGAAAATCATGGCCCCCGTCACCACGACGCTCATGGGCCTGGGCACTTTTCCCGCCAGTGATCAGCTCTGGCTGGGCATGATAGGGATGCACGGTACCTACCGCGCCAACATGTCCACTTCAGCATGTGACCTCCTTATCGCTGTGGGTGTCCGGTTTGACGACCGGGTCACGGGAAAAACCGATGCCTTTGCTTCCCAGGCAAAAATCGTCCATATTGACATTGATCCCACCTCCATCAGGAAGAATATCCCGGTTGCTGTTCCTGTGGTGGGGGATTGCGGATTGACCCTGCGGATCCTGAATGACCTGCTTGAGAAGGAGACATTGAACGGCGTCAGGAAACTGAGAGAACCCTGGCTCCGGCAGATCGGCGAGTGGAAGAGTACGAATCCTCTTGCGTATGATCAGGGGGAGGTGACAAAACCGCAGTTTGTCATAGAAACGCTTTTCAACCTTACCAGGGGGGAGGCAATTGTGGCAACAGAGGTGGGCCAGAATCAGATGTGGGCTGCCCAGTACTATCACCTGGACAGGCCGAATTCTTTTATCACATCGGGAGGACTGGGATGTATGGGGTTCGGCCTGCCCGCGGCCATCGGCGCCCAGGTGGCGAACCCGGGAAAACTGGTGGTGGATATTGCGGGAGATGGCAGCATTCAGATGAATATCCAGGAACTGGCCACGGCAGTCCAGTATCAGCTGCCCGTCAAGGTGGTGATCCTCAATAACCAGTACCTGGGTATGGTGAGGCAGTGGCAGGAGCTTTTTTATGAAAAGTGTTATTCCTGCACCCACATGGAGCATGCTCCGGATTTTGTGAAACTGGCGGAGGCCTATGGGGCGACAGGCCTGCGGGCCACAAAACCGGAGGAGGTGGAACCGGTGCTGAAGCAGGGGCTTGCCCTGGAAGGGCCGGTATTGATGGATTTTCACGTGGAAAAGGAGGAAGGGGTCTACCCAATGGTCCCGGCAGGGGCGCCTATAACAGAGATGTTACTGGTGTAGTGCCATCCATAGACGGCTATTTTGTCCGAGATCTGCGTTATGCTCAAATTTTAATCCTCGAAATACCTTAGTGTATTCCTGCGGTTAAAATTTTCGCATGCTCCCGCTCGAAGCACGGGATCGACGACTTGATCTCGAACAAACTATCTCGTTTATGGATGGCACTACCGTGAGAATTAGGTTAAAGGGGGAAGGGGTGAATAGAGAAGAAGACGAAAGACATATCCTGTCCATACTGGTGGAAAACCAGCCCGGGGTGCTTTCCAGGGTGGCGGGGCTTTTCAGCGGGAGAGGGTTTAATATCGAGAGCCTTTGTGTGGCCGAGACAACGGACCCGATGGTCTCGAGGATGACGCTGGTGACAAACGGTGACATGGGTGTGGTCGAACAGGTGAAGAAGCAGTTGAATAAACTGGTAAATGTTCTGAAGGTCGTGGACTTCACCGGGGCCAATTTCGTCCAGCGGGAAATGGCCCTGATCAAGGTTCGCGCCAAGCCGGAGAATCGCGCGGAGATCCTGCGCATGGTGGATATCTTCAGGTGCCGGATCGTGGATGTCGGCGCTGAATACTACACGGTCGAACTGACCGGCGATGAAGGAAAGATGAAGGCTTTTTTGAATCTTCTGAAACCCATGGGCATCAAGGAAATAGCAAGGACCGGGGCGCTGGCCCTGGCCAGGGAGAAAAAGTAGAGGAGGAGCTATGGCGAAGATAGATTTCGGCGGAGTGATGGAAGAGGTTGTGACAGCGGAGGAATTCCCTCTGGCAAGGGCACAGGAAGTCCTGAAAGACGAAACGATTGCCGTGCTGGGCTACGGCGTGCAGGGGCCGGGGCAGGCCCTCAACATGCGGGACAACGGTTTCAGGGTGATTGTAGGACAGCGCGAGGGGGGCAGTTCGTGGCAGCGGGCAATAGATGACGGCTTTGTTCCCGGGGAAACGCTTTTCCCTCTTGAAACGGCGGCGGAAAAGGGGACCATCATCCAGTTTCTGGTCTCTGACGCGGGACAGGTTGCCACCTGGCCGGTCATTAAGGCACGCCTGCAGCCGGGGGATGCCCTCTATTTTTCACACGGATTTTCAATTGCCTACAAGGAACAGACGGGAATTATCCCTCCCGGAGATGTTGATGTTATCATGGTTGCTCCCAAAGGTTCCGGACGAACGGTCCGTGCCAATTTCCTGAAGGGAAGCGGCATCAATTCCAGTTACGCGGTTTTTCAGGATGCCACGGGCCGTGCGGAAGAAAGAACGATTGCACTTGGAATCGCCATCGGATCGGGGTATCTTTTCCCCACGACCTTCGAGAAAGAAGTACACAGCGACCTGACCGGGGAGCGGGGAGTCCTGATGGGGTGCCTCGCCGGCGTGATGGAGGCGCAGTACGATCTCCTGCGGAAACATGGACACAGCCCGAGTGAGGCGTTCAACGAGACCGTGGAAGAATTGACCCAGAGCCTGATCAGGCTGGTGGGCGAAAACGGCATGGACTGGATGTTCGGAAACTGCAGCACCACGGCCCAGCGAGGCGCGCTGGACTGGAAAGATCGATTCAAGGAGGCCGTGAATCCGATCTTCGACGAGCTCTATCAGCGTGTCGTATCCGGGGAAGAAACAAGGATTGTCCTTGCGGCCAACAGTGCTCCGGACTACCGGGTAAAGCTTGAAAAGGAACTGGAAACCATGAGAAATTCCGAGATGTGGCGGGCCGGAGCGGCAGTCAGGGCGCTCAGGCCGGAAAACCGCAGGAGAATATGACGGATGAAACGGGAAATGAAGCGGGATCGGACCTATGCGATCGGCCTGATTCCCGGCGATGGAACGGGACCGGAAGTGGTCGCCGAGGGCGTCAAGGTGCTGGATGCGGTCTCGAAAAGATTTGGAGTGACGTTTGAATTCAGGCCTTTTGACCTGGGAGGAGAGACCTATAAGAGGGACGGGACGCTGCTGCCGGACGATGTCCTGGACCGGTTGCGATCCACAGATGCGATTTTTCTCGGGGCAATCGGGCATCCGGATGCGGAACCCGGGGTGCTGGAACGGGGAATACTGCTGAAGCTGCGTTTTGCACTGGATCTCTATATCAATCTGCGGCCGGTCGTCCTTTTTCCGGGGGTCGCCACACCATTGAGGGACAAAGGACCTGAAGATATTGATTTTGTGGTCATACGGGAAAACTCCGAAGGCATGTACGCGGGGGGCGGCGGTCTTTTCAAGGAAGGCACGGCTGATGAGGTGGCCATCCAGGAATCGGTGAACACCCGAAAAGGGGTGGAGCGGTGTGTCAGGTATGCCTATGAGTACTGCCGGAAAAGGGATCGAAGGAAACATCTCACCCTCTGCGGCAAGAACAATGTCCTGGTTTACGAGTCCGGCCTCTGGTACCGGGTATTCCGGGAACTCCATGGCTTCTATCCGGACATAGAAATCGATTACCAGCATGTGGACGCACTCTGCATGTGGATGATAAAGAATCCGGAGCAGTTCGATGTGATCGTGGCGAGCAACCTTTTCGGTGATATCATTACGGACATCGGGGCCGTTATTCAGGGCGGCATGGGCATTGCGGCCGGGGGAAACATCAACCCCGAAGGCAATGCCATGTTCGAACCAATCGGCGGGTCGGCGCCGAAGTATACAGGACTTGGGAAGATCAATCCCATGGCCGCCATCGCGGCCGTGCAGATGATGCTCGAATACCTGGGGGAGGAAGCGCCCGCCCGGGCGGTCCTCGGTGCCATCAAGAAGGTAGTGAAAGACGATCTTAGGAGCCTCGCCGCCGGCATGATGGGATACTCCACCAGCGAGGTGGGGGATTTGGTGGCACAGGCTGTCTCCTCTTGATGATGGAGCAATAATGGAAGACGTGACCGTAGCGGCCGTGTGCATGCATTCGGAGCCGGGGCAGGTCGATGAGAACCTGGGTGCGACTGGCCGATTCGTGGCCGAAGCAGCGGGCAAGGGTGCGGATATTATCTGCTTTCCCGAACTGAGCCTGACAGGATATTCCCTGGCTCGTGATGAGGGGGACCGCTGTTCCCTGTCCCTCCCGGTGGCGGAATCCCTTCTCACCCGCCTTGCCAGGGATTCCGGTGCCGCCGTTATTGCCGGGTTTGCCGAAGAGGCGGGCGGGGGCAAACCGTTCATCACCCAGGTTGCCGTCGGCCCTGAAGGTTTTATCGGCGTGCACCGGAAGTCACACCTCGGCCCTCCTGAAAGAGATGTCTACCGGGCAGGAGATGCCATAGACACGTTCTCCTTCGGCGGAACAGTATCCGGCATTCAGCTGTGTTACGAAACCCACTTTCCTGAGATCAGTACCACCATGGCCGTGGGCGGGGCAGAAGTGCTCTTCTTCCCGCATGCGTCACCAAGGGGGAGTGGGGAAGAAAAGCTGGAAAACTGGCTCAGGCACCTCCCTGCCAGGGCTTTTGACAACGGTGTCTTTGTTGTTGCATGCAACCAGGTGGGGAAAACGGCCGCAGGTTTTTCCTTTCCCGGGGTTGCAGTGGTCATCGGGCCGGACGGACGAATTGAGGCCTCGTATGCCGGAGAAGATGAGGAAATTCTTGTTGTCCGGCTTCAATCCCGCAAACTTCTGAACGTGAGGAAAAATCGCATGAAGTATTTTCTCCCGAACCGAAGACCTTCCCTCTACAAACCAGCTTGACATGAAAAGAAAATCTGTACTATAAAAGAACCATCTACATGCAGGAGGTGTAACAATGGCTGAGTATTGTGTAAATGTGTTTTTAGATGAGGAAGAACAGAAAAAAATCGAGGAATTGGGATTGGGGGACCAGATTCAGGATATGGGAGGCAAGAAAGGGGTCAAGGTCTCGATGAGCCAGAAGGACCTGAAAAAATTACAGAAGGGTTTCCCTGACCTGGTATTTGATGCTGATGACGCGTGTGAATTGCCCGATGAAGCGAGAGACAAGCTGGTTGATATTATCCTTGAATTAAAAACCACTGATGTCATGAAATTTGCCATCACAAAACTCTATAATCCGCTGGCAGGCAGGGCGCCCAGGAGCAAGGTCCACTAACGAGGCTGTATTGCAATAAAAAGAAGGCGCGTCGACCGTCTCGCGGTCTTTCGCGCCTTTTTGTTTTCTGGTCTTTCGTTTGTTTGTTTAAACACAACCGGTGGGTTTTGGAAGGCCTGCCATTTTACAGGCGCCTTTGCCCGGGCCGCTTGGAAACAGTTCATAGATGTATTTCAGTTTGTAACCGGTGACTTTGGAGAGAATCCGCACCATGGGAGCGATTCCATTTTTCTTGTAATATTCCTGAAGAACGTTGATCACCTTCCAATGCTCGTCGGTCAGTTCCTCGATTCCCTCTGTCGTTTTCACATGCCTGACCCAGGCTTCATTCCAGTTATTGAAATCATCTATGAAACCATCTTCGTCTACATTGAAGGAGTTTCCTTCAAAATCCACTGTAGGCATACCCTTTACCCTCCTTTTTTTAGATATTATGCTATCTTATATAGCCTCAGTCCCTTTTTAGAAAATTGAATATAAGACATATCTTTGTTGATGTCAATTATTGTTTTTGCTCATTTGAGAATTTTTTCCATTTTTCTTTTCAGGGCCGCGGCACAGAAAGCCCTGGCCCATCCCGGGTCTCCGGCAGCGTGAATATGGGTATAGGTGGCAAGGAGATTATGCTTTACGATTCCATCATGGGTCCCGTCAACCCCATGACCTCTCTGCACGTGAAAAGCGAAATGGATCCCTTCCCGGGATGTCAGAACGGCCCTTGAATAGTGAAACTCGTGTCCTTTCAAGATCTTGCCGATCGGATAGAAAGGATTTTGCTCTTTGACCTTCATGATGGTGTAGCCATGCCCCTGGGGCTTCTTCTCGAGCAGAAGCTGGAGGGGAAGTGCCCCCACCATGGGATAGGATTTCCGGCCCATAACGAGGGTTTCGCCCAGGTACATGAGCCCGCCGCATTCCGCGTAGACCGGCAGTCCCTGGTTGATGGATTCCTTGAGGGAGCGTCTGAACTCCTTATTCCCGGCGAGGGCCTCAGCCTGAGTTTCAGGGAATCCGCCGCCAATATACAGTGCATCCAGATCGGGTAGACGGGTGTCGGAAACGGCATCCACTTTCACCAGGCTGGCGCCGAGGTGTTCCAGTTGCTTCAGGTTTTCGGGGTAGTAAAACCAGAAGGAACGATCCAGGATATAGCCTATCCGGGAACGGTCATCCTGAACCTGCGGGATCTCTTCCTGCAACGTGCCGGAGGAAGAGACAGCGAGGGGTTCGACTTTTCGTGCCAGGTCCAGGATGGCCTCCGGCTTGAGGTTTTCCAGAACGGCATTTTTTGCCCAGCGAACCGCCTTTTCGGAATGCTCTCTTTCCTGGCAGGGGACAAGTCCCATATGGCGTTCCGGGAAGATGTTTCCGTGCAGCTTCGGGACCACGCCCAGGACCGGAATGCGGCAATATTTTTCAATAGCTCCCGTAATCAGGGCGATCTGCCGGGGGCCGGCGGCACGATTGAGTATCACTCCGGCGATATGAAGATCCGGATCAAATACCTGGCATCCCTTGACAATAGCTGCAATGGTCCTTGTCGCCATGGAAACGTCAACGATCAGCACAACAGGGGCCTTCAGGAGTTTGGCCAGTTCCGCCGTGCTGCAACGTCCGTGGACGTCAAGGCCGTCATAGAGGCCGCGGTTCCCTTCTATGAGAGAGACATCTGCTCCCCGGGAGTGCGAAGCAAGTGAGAAAAGAATCTCGTGATTATTCATGAGGAAGGAATCCAGGTTGTGACAGGTGCGTGCTGCGGCAAAGCTGTGCCACCCCGCGTCAATAAAATCGGGTCCCTTCTTGAACGGAGCGACTTCATATCCCATTTCCCGCCATGCAGCGATAAGTCCGAGGGTCAGGATAGTCTTGCCGGAGCCTCCCCTGAGCCCCGCGAGAACAATTCTCGGTTTCTTGAGTAGCGTCATTCCTTCAATACCATGTGCAAATTAGGGCAGAATCATTTCCAGCTATGAATCCTGCGGTATGGTTGTGAGCTTGTGAAACTCTTCATTTTTTTTATTGACAATGTCAAGGACTTTTTATTATAAATTAATCCTTAACTATTTGAAAATTGAACTAATTACAATATTCACAAATAGTTAGTG
>Ga0315542_1002428_pt1 | contig 11306 bp, 11 predicted proteins | sample SalMarSW160120MG_FD_202541 | JGI IMG/M metagenome (GOLD analysis project Ga0315542, IMG submission 202541) | Salt marsh sediment microbial communities from the Plum Island Ecosystem LTER, Massachusetts, United States - Salt Marsh Sediment SW1601-20 ... | reverse complement strand
TCAGGGCCGGGTCCGGCACCCATGCCGGGACCGACTCCGTCACGCGGCCCAGCGCGGCGGACGCGGTGACCGTCGACGGCGGTAACCAGAAGGCACCTGGGATCCCGAGACGCACCGCCGCCAGCAGCGCCTCCTCGCTCCTCGCCGCGATGACGGCCCGGGCACGCTGGATCGGCGACAGGGCCGCCGCTTCCAGCAGCCACGCTCGGTCCTGGTCCTCGACCAGGACGACCTCGGGTTCGGTCCCGGTCGCTGCCGTGGCCCGGGTGAGCACGTGCTTCAAGGGGCGGACGATCTCCGGAGCCGGCTCAGGGGCCACTCTCATCAGACGGTGGGCCGCACCTGGAAACCGGGCGGAGTCCTTTCGTCCTGGCTCTCGTCGCTGACGTTGACACCGTCCACCCGCGACATGCGCGGGCCCCGGGTGACGGCTGCATGGAGCTGTTGGAGAGCGTCGTCGTCACCCGTCACGAGCACCTCCACCGTCCCGTCGTTCCGGTTCCTGACCCATCCGTCGAGCCCCAGGTCCCGCGCCTGCCGGGCCACGAAGGCGCGGAATCCGACCCCCTGCACGTCACCCCGGACCAGGTAGCGACGAGTTCTCCTCATCTCGGCCCCCCTCGGCTGCCCGAGCCGCACTGCGGGCCCGGATCCCCATTCGGTGCAGCACCGCGAAGCCGCCGACGAGCAGCACCACGAACGCGATGGACAGCCAGTTGAACTGAGTGTACAAGAAGTCCCTGATGGGGCGACCGAAGAGGAACAGCAGCACTCCTTCGGCGAAGAAGCGCAGACCACGGGAGGCCAGGGACGCCGCCATGAAGACCCGGAAGTTGATCTTGAAGGAGCCGCCGGCGATGGTGAACACCTTGTACGGGATCGGGGTCAGACCGGCGATCCCGGTGGCCCATGCGTTGTAGCGGTCGTACAACCGTTCCACGGCCCCGATCCGGGTGGCGTTGAAGAGCCGATAGAGGAGCGGCCGCCCCCCGAACAGCCCGATGCCGTAGCCGAGGCCGCCTCCCAGGACGCTTCCCAGGGTACAGATCGCCGCGTAGCCGATGGCGCGCTCCGGGGTCGCCACCCCCAAGGTGATGAGCAGCACGTCGGGCGGCACCGGGAAGAACGAGCTCTCGGCGAAGGCGAGGGCGAACAGCCACCATCCCGGGTGGGGCGAGGCGGCCAGGCGGTCGATCCACTCGAAGAGCTTCTCCTTCAACTGTCCTCTCCAAACCCGTGGCGGCCGATGAGGGGCACGAAGCAGGCTTCCCGGAGCTCGGTGATGCGGGCGCGGCCCCCACGTCGCTCGGCCACCCACAGGACCTGTGACTCGCGCTTTCCCACGGGGACCACGAGCCGACCGCCGTCCGTGAGCTGATCGAGGAGGACCTCCGGCAGCTCGGGAGCGGCCGCGGTGACGAGGATCGCGCCGAACGGCGCCTGGCTGCGCCAACCCAGGCTGCCGTCCATCACCTTGACGCTCGCGTTCTCGACCCCAAGCCGGTCCAGGCGCGCCTTGGCCGACCGCGCCAGCGCCGGGATCCGCTCCGCGCTGAACACGAATCGGCACAGGGACGCCAGCACCGCCGTCTGGTAGCCGGACCCGGTGCCGATCTCCAGGACCCGGTCCTCGGCACCCACCGCCGCGGCCTCGATCATCATCGCCACCACCCGCGGTTGGGAGATGGTCTGTCCCTCGCCGATGTTGATGGAGACGTCCTCGGCATACGCCTGGTGCCGATAGGCCTCGGGCACGAAGTAGTGGCGGGGCACCTCCCCCATGGCAGCCAGCACCCGTTCATCGCGGATGCCCCCGGCCCGCAGCGCGGCCACCATCTGTGCGCGTTGATAGGCGAAGCCGTCGCCTGCCGTCATGAGCCGGTGATGCCGTCCCGGCCGAGCTCGCTCCAGCTCGGACGGGATCCCAACATGTCCTCGAGGACCAGGTCCGCCGTCATGTCCAGGTGCAAGGGTGTGACGGAGATGAAGCCGCGCGCCACCTCGTGGAAGTCCGTGCCCGGAATGGGCTCCCAGATGGGCTCTCCACCCCCGATCCAGAAGATCTGCCGTCCCCTCGGATCGGTCTGCTCGACCACGTCCTCGGTGTACCGCCGTTGTCCGAGGCGGGTCAGACGCACCCCTTTCGGGGCTTCCACGGGGACGTTCACGTTCAGGAGGGTGTGCTCGGGCAGACCGTGACGCACGATCCAGCCGGCGACCTGGCGCGCGAAGCGCGCCGCCACGTGAAACGACATCCCCTCCCCCCGCACCTGGGACACCGCCAGGGCCGGGACACCCAGGATCACGCCCTCGAACGCCGCCGACACCGTCCCGGAGTAGTGCACGTCCACGCCCATGTTGCCCCCGAAGTTGATGCCGGACACGACGAGGTCCGGGGGGCCGCCGTTCATCAGGCCCGAGATCGCCAGGGTGACGCAGTCCGTGGGGGTGCCGTCCACCGCGTACCGCCGCTCGCCCAACCGCTCCAGGCGCAGCGGCCGATCCAGGGTGAGGGCATGGGAGGCTCCGGACTGCTCGCCGTGGGGGGCCACCACCCACACCTCGCCCAGGTCTCCGAGCGCGTCCGCCAGGACCTGGATGCCCTCGGAGGTGTAGCCGTCGTCATTGGTGAGGAGAAGGCGGGGCCGATCCATCATGGTCGGATTATCCCAATGCCCGGGACGTTCCACAACCGGCGCCGGAACGACTACAATGGCGCGGAAAGGGGGTCGGACGGCATGGACCGTGAAATCCTCCTCGGTGACGAGGCTGTCGGGCTGGGTGCGATCCACGCCGGCCTGAGCGGAGTGTACGGCTACCCCGGCACGCCATCCACCGAGATTTTCGAGTTCGTGGAGCGTCGCACCGCCCCGTCGGGCCTGGTGCACGCCTTCTGGAGCACCAACGAAAAAGTCGCCTACGAGGAGGCCCTGGGCATGAGCTGGGCCGGGAGGCGCGCCCTGGTGTGCATGAAGCACGTGGGGCTGAACGTGGCCGCCGACGCCTTCATCAACTCGGCGATCACCGGCACCAACGGCGGCCTCGTCCTGGCGGTCGCCGACGACCCCGGGATGCACTCCTCCCAGAACGAGCAGGACAGCCGCTACTACGCCCAGTTCGCGCTCATCCCGTGTCTCGAGCCGCACGACCAGCAGAGCTGCTACGACATGGTCCGGGAAGCCTTCGACCTGTCGGAGGAGCTGCAGCTCCCGGTCATGGTCCGGCTGGTGACCCGCATCGCCCACAGTCGTGCACCGGTCCGGACGGCACCGGCCCGCCAGCCCAACGAGCTCAGCCCGAACCGGGACAGCCGCCGCTGGACCCTGATCCCCAGCAACGCCCGTGTCCAGTACCGTGACCTGACCGACAAGGAGCCCGAGCTCCTGCGGCGGTCCGAGAAGAGCGCTCACAACCATCTTGACCTGGCCTCGACCTCGGGCGTGATCGCCTGCGGCATCGCCCTCAACTATCTGCGTGAAAACCTGGACGGGCGGGATGATCTCTCGATCCTGAGCATCGGCCAGTACCCCCTGCCGGTCACCAAGATCCGCGAGCTCGTGGAGCACTGCGGCGAGGTGCTCATCCTGGAGGACGGCTATCCCATGGTGGAGAGCACCGTGCGCGGCCTGTTCGGCCTCGCCGGGGTCGCGGTCCGCGGCCGGATGAGCGGCGAGCTGCCGCGCACCGGGGAGCTCGATCCCGATCTCGTGCGCACCGCCCTCGGCATGGAGCCCGTTCCCACCCCCCGCGAGGCGGTCGCCGACCTCGCCGCACGTCCCCCGGCCCTGTGCACGGGTTGCCCCCACGTGGACACCTTCAAAGCGCTCAACGAGGCCCTCTCGGACTTCGAGAACCCCCAGGTCTTCAGCGACATCGGGTGCTACACCCTGGCCGCGCTCCCGCCGTTGGAGGCCATCCACAGCTGCGTGGCCATGGGCGCGAGCATCGGCATGGCGGCAGGGGCTGCCCACGCGGGGTACAGCCCCGCGGTGGCCGCGATCGGCGACAGCACGTTCGCCCACGGCGGCATCACCTCCCTGCTGTCGGCGGTCCAGCAGAGCGTGAACCTGACGGTGCTGGTGGTGGACAACAGCACGGTGGGCATGACCGGGGCCCAGCGCTCCATGTCCACCGGAGAGACCCTGGACTCCGTCATCCTCGGCGCCGGCGTGAGCCCCGAGCACCTGCGGGTCATCGAGCCCCTGCCCCGGAATCACGACAGCAACGTGGAGGTCATCCGCCAGGAGCTCGCCCACGACGGGCCGAGCGTCATCATCGCCCGCCGTGCGTGCCTGGAGGCCATCAAGAAGCTCAAGAGGAAGGCAAGCTGACCCACATGAAGCACGATCTGATCCTCGCCGGAGTGGGCGGTCAGGGCATCCTGTCCATCGCCTACGTCCTCGACAACGCCGCCATCAACGCCGGACTGACGTTCAAGCAGGCGGAGGTCCACGGCATGGCCCAGCGCGGCGGGGCGGTCCAGTCCCACCTGCGCTACAGCGACCAGACGATCCACTCCGACCTGATCCCGCACGGTCGGGCCGACACGGTGCTCAGCGTGGAACCCCTGGAGGTCATGCGCTACTGGCAGCACCTGCGGCCGCAGGGGTGGGTGGTGACCAGCGTGACCCCCTACGTCAACATCCCCGACTATCCCGATGAGGCCGTGCTCCTGGACCAGCTCGCGGAGTTTCCCAACCTCGTGCTGGTGGACAGCGGGCAGCTCGCCAAGGCCGCCGGCAGCCAACGCGCGCAGAACATGGTCGTTCTCGGAGCCGCGGCGCCGCTGCTCGAGCTTCCGGAGCGGTATCTCGTGGCGCACATCAGGTCGCTGTTCGCGGCCAAGGGAGAGCGCATCGTCGAGGTCAACACCCGGGCCTTCGCTCTCGGCCAGGCCGCGGGACGGTTCTTCCGTGGGTTGGTGGACGCCGGCATGGACCCCGTGCCCGCCCTCCGCGTGTGCCAGAAGATGGCGCCGGACACCATCGACCCCGACCGTGCGGCGGAGTGGGCCGCCGCGCTGGCGCAGGATCGAGCCCGCCTCGACGTCGTGCTGGCCGCGGAGGCCCCGTGGGCCTGCAGTGAGATCCCGACCTTCGCGCGATGACCCCAGCTGTGAGCACGCCGCCGAGCCTGGTGGCCTCGAGACCGGGAGAGGACGCATGACCACAGTCGACTACGCAGCGGTCCAGCGGCTGCTGGCAGAGGTTCACGCCACGGGGCGAAGCAGCCTGTACGAGAACGAGTGCTATCGCTTGCAGACCCTGATCGGCGCTGAGGCCGCGCCGGTCAACCGCATGATCCCCATGGGCTCCCGCCCCACGCCGGCGGACCTGGAGGCCATCCCCGGCAACAAGGTCGTCCTCAAGGTCGTGTCGCCCGACATCACCCACAAGACCGAGGCCCGCGGCGTGCGCATCGTCGCCAAGGAGATCGGCGCGGTGGAGGCGGCCTTCGACCTCATGGCGCGAGAGGTGCCGGAGACCTACGCCGCGTACCTCGAGAACCACAGTGCCGAAATGCCTCCTCCCCTGGTGGGGCTCCAGGGTGAGGGGCTGCGCCAGCGCCTCGCCCGCCGCATGGTGGGCACCCTCCTCTGCGCCTTCGCGCAGCCCGACGCCAGCGGCCTCGCCACCGAGCTCTATGTGGGCATCCGGGCCACGTCGGAGTTCGGTCCCATCATCTCCGCCGGCCTCGGCGGGGTGGAGATGGAGATCCTGGCCCGCCAGATGCGACCGGGAGCGGCCGTCGTGATCGCCCCCACCGCCACCGTGGACGGGGCCCGGTTCCTCGATCTCTTCAAAGGCACGCTGTCCTATGAGCGCCTGTCCGGCGCCATGCGGGGCTCCCGCCGACTGGTGGCGGACGCGATCCTCGAGGAGTGCTTTCAGGCCTTCATCGACCTGGCGAACCACTTCTCACAGGTGAACCCGGACAGCCCGTTCCACATCCTGGAGATGGAGGTGAACCCCTTCACCATGACCGGCGGCAGGATGGCACCGTTGGACGGCGTCTGCTCCTTCGAGACCGCCTCCCGCGCCCCGAGCGCTCGTCCCGCCGGCAAGGTCGCCAACCTTCTGAAGCCACACTCCATCGCCGTCGTCGGAGCTTCGGACCGGTCCCTCAACATGGGGCGGATCATCCTCCGCAACGTCCTCGAGGCCGGGTTTCCCCCACGGCAAACCTACGTCGTCCGTGCCGGCATCGAGACCCTGGACGGGGCGCGCTGCGTGCCGTCCATCGCCGAGCTTCCCGAGAAGGCGGACCTGGTGGTGGTGGCGGTCGCCGCCAGCCAGGTCGGCGACGTCGTATCCGAGCTCATCGAGCACGACCGCGCCAACGCGGTCATCCTCATCTCCGGTGGTCTGGGGGAGAAGGAAGGAACCCAGGACCTCCAGTCGGAGCTGCGGCGACAGATCGAGGCCGCGCACCGCCGTCGCGACGGAGGCCCGCTCTTCCTCGGCGCCAACTCCATGGGGGTCGTCTCCCATCCCGGGCGCTACGACACCACCTTCATCCCCGAGACGAAGCTCCCCAAGAGCGCCGACGCCAGGCAGCGCACGACGTGCTTCATCTCCCAGTCCGGCGCCTTCATCATCGCCAACCTGAGCAAGATGCCGTGGCTGGACCCGGCCTATGCCTTCAGCATCGGCAACCAGATCGACCTCAGCGCCGGCGATCTCCTCGGGTTCCTCAAGGACGACCCGGACATCGAGGTGGTGGCGGCCTACATGGAGGGGTTCCGGGCAGGGGACGGGCTCGCCTTCGCCGCCGCCGCCCGGGACGCCGTCGCCCAGGGCAAGGACGTCGTCTTCTACAAGGCCGGTCGCACGCCGGCCGGACGCTCCGCCACGGCCGGTCACACCGCCAGCGTCGCCGGTGACTACGCCGTCTGCGCCGCCGCGCTGGAGCAGGCGGGGGTCATGGTGGCCTCCGACTTCGAGGAGTTCGGTGACCTCTTGGACCTCTGCGTCCACCTGCGCGGCCGCGTCCCCCGCGGACGGCGGTTGGCTGCGATCTCCAACGCCGGCTACGAGTCGGTCGGCATGGCGGACTCCCTCACCGGACGGGCCTTCAAGCTGCGCCTCGCCGGCTTCTCCGGAGAGGGCTCGCGCGCGCTCGCAGAGACCCTGAGCCGCCATCGCCTCGACCACCTCGTGGACGTGAAGAACCCCCTGGACCTCACCCCCATGGCCAGCGACGAGGCGTACGCCCAGCTCGTGGAGATCGTTCTCGACGACGAGCAGGTGGACGCGGCGGTCGTGGGCATCGTGCCCCTGACGCCATCCCTCCAGACCCTGGCCCCGGCACCGACGCACGACGAGTCCATCCAGCACCCGGAGTCCATCGCCAATCTTCTCCCCGAGGTGGCGGCGGGATCCTCCAAGCCCGTGGTCGCGGTGGTGGACTCGGGTCGCCTCTTCGACCCACTCGCCGACCGGCTTCGGGAAGGAGGCCTCGCCGTGTTCCGGAGCTCGGACCGCGCCGTCCGCAGCCTCCGCAAGTGGATGCGGGTCAGGCTCCAGGTGAAGGGCTGAGCGCCCGCGACCCTCGACCTCCCAGGAAAGGACCGCCGTCATGAAGTCCTCCACCACCTACCTCACCTTCAACGTCCCCGAGCGCATGGCCTTCGTCAACATCACCAGGGACGTCGAGGATGCCGTGCGCGCCTCCGGCGTGCAGGAAGGCCTGTGCCTGGTCAACGCCATGCACATCACCGCGAGCGTGTTCATCAACGACGACGAGCCCGGCCTCCACCGCGACTACAAGAAGTGGCTGGAGGAGCTCGCGCCCTTCGACCCCTCCCCCCAGCGGTACCACCACAATCGCACCGGCGAGGACAACGCCGACGCCCATCACAAGCGGCAGATCATGGGCCGCGAGGTGGTGGTGGCGATCACCGAGGGGGCGCTCGACTTCGGGCCCTGGGAGCGGATCTTCTACGGAGAGTTCGATGGACGGAGACCCAAGCGCGTCCTGGTCAAGATCATCGGCGAGTGACCCCGGGTCGTCTCGCCCTCTCGCCGCTCCTCTGCACCGGAACGCCGGCGCCGATCACCGCCCCTGATCGCTGCCGCTGATCGTCGTCGCTGGCGCTGCTGCTGGCGGAGCGATCGTGGGCGGCTCCCGCTTGTCGGCAAACACTCCCACCACACCGATGAGGATCAGAGCCGTTCCGACCACCGTGTACCGGGTGATGGGCTCGGAGAGGATCAGCCAGCCCAGCATGACCGCGATGACCGGGTTCACGTAGGCATAGGTCATCACCAGGGTCGTGGGCAGGAGCTTGACCGCCAGGACGAAGCAGGTGAACGCCAGCAGCGAGCCGAACACCACCAGGTAGGACCACGCCAACCACGCATGGAGCGTGGGGCTCGGAGCCGGCTCCCCTGTGGCGAGCGCCAGGGCGGCGAAGCCCAGGCTCCCCACGAGCTGCTGCCACCCGGAGCTGACCACCGGATCCAGGGACACCGGCCGGCGGCGCAGGAGGATCGACCCGCCCCCCCAGCAGAGAGTGCCCCCGAGCAGGACCACCACACCCGCGACGTCTGCCGTCACACCGTGGCGCAGCAACGGCCAGGTCAGCACCGCCAGGCCCGCGAAGCCCGTGAGCAATGCCGCCGTGAGGCGGGCGGAGGGCGGCCGGCGGTCCAGGAGCGCCTCCATGATGGCCACCCAGATCGGCATGCTGCCGACGATCAGGGCCGCCAGACCCGACGCCACGTGCTGCTCCGCCCAGTTCACGCCTCCATTGCCCCCCACCCAGAGGAGGCCCCCGCTCGCCGCCAACACCCACAGCTCCGCCCTCGACGGACGCAGCCGGACCCTCCGGAGGCGGTTCACCGCAAACAGCACTGCGGCAGCCACGGACACCCGGCAGGCTCCCATCCAGAACGGCCCCCACCCTGCGCCCTCGCGGACCGCGATGCGAATCGCCAGGTAGGTGCTCCCCCAGACCAGGTAGATCGCGCCCAGGGCGAGCACTCCGGCGGCGGGCAAGGACCGCGCCCTCGAGGGAGCGGCGGTCGGCGGCGGCCTCAGGACCACACGCCCGGAATCGTGCGGCGGCACCGAGGGCAGCAGCCGTCCTGGAGACGGTTCTCCAGCACCCGGAACCCGACCCTGCGAATGAGGACGTCACCGCAACCGGGGCAGGACGTGTTCTCCCCCGGATGACCCGGGACGTTGCCCAGGTACACGAAATCGAGCCCGGCCGCGCGCGCCGTCGTCCACGCCCGCTCCAGAGTGGCGACCGGCGTGGGCGGGAGGTTGCTGAGACGGTAGGTGGGGTGGAAGCGCGTGAAGTGGACCGGTACGTCGGGGCCGAGATTCGTCTTGACCCACCGCGCCAGCTCGTCGATCTCTCCTTCGGAGTCGTTCAGCGTCGGGATGAGCAGAACCACGATCTCCAGCCACACCCCGGCGCCGCGAATGACCTCCAGGGCCTTCAGCACCGGCTCCAGGTGCCCCCGCACCTGCTCCACGTAGAACCTCTCGCGGAAGCTCTTGAGGTCCACCTTCACCGCATCCAGGAGGGGGAGCACCTCGCGCAGAGGTTGCTCCTGGATGTAGCCGTTGGAGACCACCGTGGGGCGAAGCCCCGCGGCGCGCGCCGCTCGGGCGGCGTCGCGGACGTACTCCCAGAACACCACCGGCTCGGAGTAGGTGGCCGCCGTGAGGGCGGCCCCGGACCGGCGCGCGGTCTCGGCCAGGGCGTCCGGGGGCAGGTAGTAGGCTCGCACCTGCTCCGGGCGGAACTGGGAGATCTCCCAGTTCTGACAGAACTTGCACTCCACGTTGCAGCCGGCGGTGGCGAAGGAGAAGGCCTGCTGCCCGGGCAGCACGTGAAAGAACGGCTTCTTCTCGATGGGATCCACGTGCAGGCTGCAGGCGAGGCCGTGCACCAGCGTGGTGTACGTCCCGTCGCGGTTCTCCCGGTTGCCGCACGAGCCTCGCTCGGCGTTGGCCACGGTGCAGCCCCGGGGGCAGAGCTGACACTCGACCTTGCCCGCCGGAAGGCGCCGATACCACGATGCCTCCCGAGCCGGGAGCTCGCTGCCCGCCGGCACCTGCTCGCCGGGCCGGGGCAGCTCACCGGCGCCCAACCACCGCGCCGCCACCGATCCGGCGCTACCGGCCGCAGCCATGCGCAGCAGCTCGCGACGATCGCAGGTCATGCCGCAACCGTCCTCAGCTCTTCAGGCCGACCCACGCCGAGGCCGTAGGCCGCTGCGGTGGCGATGAAATGGGGCGCTCGCTCCTCCTGGGTCAGCGATGGCAGCCCGCGGCGCTCGCGCTCGGCCTCGATCATCCGCCAGGCCCACAGGTCCGCCGCCACCGGATCGGTGCTCGCAGCCACCGTGCCCAGGGGGAAGAGGTGGTTCGGGCTCAGCGCCGGCCCTCCCTGGCACTGTCCCTCCACACCGTCCAGCAGAGTCAGACGCAGCTTGCCCCGGATGTAGGGATGGCGCACCACGTCCGCGACGAAGGGATCGCACCCGGAGTCGTGGTACTTGTTGGGATTGTGGATCACCCCGTACCAGTTCTTGAGCCCCGCCGACACGCCTGCCAGGTCGTGGTCCTTGACCACCCCGAAGGAGACGAGGGCCGTGCACGTGGTCGCCACCAGCCGCGCGAAGCAGGACCCGATCTGGCCCGAGGTGGACACCGCGCGCTCGTAGTCGTTGTCGATGCCCGTGCACGCGAAGCGGCCCCCCGCGGCCCGGGGCACGAAACCCGCGCGCTCCAGCTCGCGTGTCGAGCGATCGAAGACGATGATGCGGCGCCGATCGATGCCCGCCGACGCCAGGAGATCCGCCAGGGCCGAGACCAGCTCGAGCCGCGGCGACAGGCGCGGGCCGCCGAGGCAGTTCACCTTGATGCCGACCACGTCCGAGCTGCTGAACAGCCCCGACATGGCCGCACCGATCGCCTCGGCGCCGGTGGCTGCGCAGATGGCGCCCGTCACGGTGCGGAGGCAGGAGGCGCGGTCCACGACGTCGGCGTCGAGACGCGCGGTACCGACCACGCCGGGTCTCGACGCCGCCGCGCCTCCGGGATGTGCGCGCCCCGCCAGGAGACCGGCGGCGGCGATGCCGAACAGGTCACGACGGGACGGGCCACGGCTCACGACCCCTCCGCGAAGACCTGGGCCGTGAAGACCTCGAAGTCGGCCCCCCGGCGCCAGGCCCCGGCGGGCAGCCCCGCCTTGCGGGCGAGGTGGTCGAGCATCGTGTCCCGATCCCAGCCCTGCTCGGTGGCCACCTGGGGCAGGAAGACGGCGCGCCGCACCCCCTTGGTCAGCA
>Ga0315542_1002427_pt1 | contig 11309 bp, 10 predicted proteins | sample SalMarSW160120MG_FD_202541 | JGI IMG/M metagenome (GOLD analysis project Ga0315542, IMG submission 202541) | Salt marsh sediment microbial communities from the Plum Island Ecosystem LTER, Massachusetts, United States - Salt Marsh Sediment SW1601-20 ... | reverse complement strand
TGTACCTGGGCAGGATCGTCGAAATAGGCACACTCGACAAGGTGTTCAAAAACCCGGTCCATCCCTACACGTCAACACTCCTTGCCGCTGTTCCCGTGCCGGACCCCAGATACCGGAGGACCGAGCCGATCCCCAAAGGAGAAATTCCAAGCCCCATTAATCCTCCGCCGGGATGCAGGTTTCATCCCCGCTGCCGTTTCGCCGCAGCGGAGTGCGCACTCACCGAACCGGAACTGGTTTCCGTGGACGCTGATCACCAGGTGGCCTGCTCCGTGCGCAACACGTCCTCGCCCTGATCCACAATTCCTGCTTCTTCACTTCTCTTTTCTGTTGCACCAAGGTTCATCCGGCTACACGACATGGCATGCAACAAAGTGACCCGGTTCAATCTCTTTCATTTCGGGGATCCTCCGACTGCAGACAGAGTCAGCCAGAGGACATCGGGTGCGGAACGTGCATCCCGACGGAGGGTCTGCAGGATTGGGAATATCCCCATGGAGCACCGAGCTTTTTCTCCTGGATCTTGGATCAGGAAGGGGAATTGCCGAAAGGAGGGCCTTTGTATATGGGTGTCTCGGTTTCTCATAGATATTTTCGGCCGGGGCTGTCTCTACGATTCTCCCCAGGTACATGATAGCAACACGGTTTGAAATATGTTCCACCACTGCAAGATCATGTGAGATGAAAAGATAGGACATGTTGAATTCTTGCTGAAGCCTGACCAGGAGGTTTATGATCTGCGCCTGAATTGAAACGTCCAGGGCAGATACCGGTTCATCCGCCACTATGAGCTTTGGATTCAGGGTAAGAACCCTTGCTATACCGATACGCTGCCGCTGGCCTCCGCTGAATTCGTGCGGGAAACGTTTCATATAATCGGCTTCAAGACCTACTTTTTTGAGTACCGCTGCCACCGCATCTCTTCTTTCAGCTTTGTTCCGGCAAAGACCGTGCACCAGCAAAGGCTCCTCCACTATGTCGCCCACCGTCATCCTGGGGTTGAGCGACGCGAAAGGGTCCTGAAAAATCATCTGTGCCGATCTTCTGAACGTATGCATCCGGCGGCTTTCAAATCCGGCAACATCCCTGCCCTCGAACCGAACCTCTCCTGAAGTGGGTTCTGTGAGCCTGAGAATCGAACGTCCGGTGGTCGTCTTTCCACATCCCGATTCGCCTACAAGGCCGAGTGTTTCACCTTCCTCGAGATGAAAGCTCACTCCATTTACGACAGGGAAGTATCTTTTCCTCTGGAAAAGGCCTGTTCTCTCCAGGGGGAAGGACTTGACCAGATCCTTTACCTGCAATAGAAGCTCATTCATTTCTCTCTTTCAAAGATGGCACGCAACAGAGTGCCCTTTCTCGATGTCCCGCAGACGTGGTCTTTCCTTCCGGCACCGTTCCATTACTTCAGGACAGCGTTCGGCAAATTTACAGCCCGGGATTTTGCGGAATGGAGAAGGAACGACCCCCAGTATTTCATTCAAAAATTTTTCCCTGCTCCCCAGGTGAGGGACCGATTTCATCAGTGCAATGGTATACGGATGTGCCGGTTTCTCGAAAAGTGAAAATACGTCGGCCTCCTCGACCTTTTCCCCGGCGTACATAACAACGACTCTCTGCGCGCTGTTGGCGATAATCCCCAGGTCGTGCGTTATCAGAATCATCGCCATCCCGAATTTTTCTTTCAGGCGGAGTATGAGGTCAAGTATCTCGGCCTGGATCGTCACATCGAGGGCGGTGGTAGGTTCGTCGGCAATGAGTACCCTGGGGTTACAGCCAAGGGCCATTGCGATCATGACCCGCTGCCGCATTCCTCCGCTCAGCTGGTGCGGGTATTCATTCATGATCCTTTCCGGGGAAGAAATTTCACACGCTTCAAGGATTTCGAGGGAACGGTTCCTCGCCTCCTTTCCTGATAGTTTCTGATGCAGCATGAAGACCTTTGAAAGCTGATAGCCAATCGTAAAAACCGGATTGAATGAGGTCATGGGATCCTGAAATACCATGGAAATCTGCTCTCCCCTGACCTTTCTCATTCTCTTCATGGGTAACTCCAGCAGGTTTTTCCCCCTGAAGAGAATTCTGCCCGACACTATTTTCCCCGGGGGAATAGGAATGAGACGTAGAATGGACAGGGCTGCCACACTCTTCCCGCACCCGGATTCTCCCACGACTCCGAGGGTTTCCCCCTTGAAGACATGATAACTTAACCCCACAACGGCCTTTACAACGCCCTCCTGCACGGTAAAATGCGTGCTCAGGTCTTCTATCCGCAATATGGGTTCCGTGCTGTCCACTCCATTCTCCCTGTGGTTTCGTCTCCGGGAAAACAATCTTACGTTCTCTGGAATCTCCATCGTATCTTGGGGTCCAATGCCTCCCTCAATCCGTCACCGAGAAGATTGAAGGCCAGGACCGTCATGAAAATGGCCGCACCCGAAAATGTGGAAATCCACCACTGGGTAAGAAAAAACGCTCGTCCGTCATTCACCATCACTCCCCAATCTGCCGCGGGTGGTTGTGTCCCGAGGCCCAGGAAACCAAGGGACGCCAGGTACAGGATGATGTACCCCATATCAAGGGTCCCCTGAACGATAATGGGCGAAAGACAGTTTGGAAGAATGTGACGGAACATAATGCGCAATTGAGAAGCTCCTACCGCCTTTGCAGACTCCACAAACTGCATTTCCTTCAGGGAAATAACCTGTCCTCGTACCAGACGCGTGTACCACGGCCACCAGGGAACGGAAATGGCTACGAGCGCGTTCAACAGACTGGGGCCGGTAGACGCAACGATCGCAATGGCCAGCAGGAGGGAAGGAAAGGCCAGGATCATATCCGCAAACCGCATAATGCCTTCGTCGATCCTGCCGCCGAAATATCCGGCAAAGAGACCTAACGGAACCCCGAATCCCATCACGATCAGCACGACAATGACCGCCGCCTTTATGGAAATACGGGCACCGAAAATAACCCTGCTCAACAAATCTCTTCCCAGATCATCTGTCCCTAAGGGATGTCTCATGCTCGGGGCTTTCAGCCTTTCCTGGAGGTTTGAAAGTCCCCGGCCCTGATCCGGAAAGGGTGCGATCCATGGCGCAAGAACGGCGGAGAGGACAAGCAGTATGATAATAGCGAGCCCAAACACCGTCAGAGGATTCTTCAGAATGAGGCTGATGCCCCTGAAATAGTCTCTATTCTTTTTCCTCGGCATAATTTTCCAAATTCCGGTAAGAGACAGTCTCCTATTTTCCGATCCGTATACGCGGATCAGCTATCGCCAGGAGGAGATCAACGCAGAGGTTCACCGTCACGTAAAAAAGCGCCATCAATATGGTGACACCCATGATGACCGGATAATCGTTCAAGAAAATCGCATTGATGGTATAGGTCCCAAGACCGGGCCAAAAAAAGATCAGTTCAATGAAAAATGTTCCCGTCAGCATTGACGCAAAGCAGAGTCCCGCGGTTGTCAGCGTCGGGCCTATGGCATTTCTCAGGGCCTGGATAAAATGGATCTCGGACTCGGATACCCCTATCGACCTGGCGGTTGTGATGTAGTCTTCTCTCAGGACCTCCAGCATGGCCGAACGCGTCATCCGTGCGATCAGTCCCGTAGAATAGGCGCCAAGGGTGACGGCCGGAAGCACAAGGTGTATGCAGACGTTCCAGAAGGCAGCCCAGTTACCGGTCAGGAAGGCATCAATGATGTTGAATCCCGTGACCTTCTGTATGGGGTTCAGAAGGGCGGTAACCGTATCAATACGTCCTCCTATGGGAAATAGTCCCAGCCACCTGAAAAAGACGATCTGGAAGATCATAGCCAGCCAGAATGAGGGCATGGAAACATTTGCCACGGAAAAGAGCCTGCTCAGGTGGTCAATGACGGTATTCTCCTTCCTGGCCGAGAGCACCCCGAGGGGGATGCCCACGAACAAGGCAATGACTATGGCGCTGAACATCAATTCCAGGGAGGCGGGAAGATGTTCCAGAATTCCTGTGAGGACGGGACGGTGGGTCCGCAAAGATTCGCCCAAATTTCCATGAACCAGGTCCCTCAAGTAATACGCAAACTGGATGTACAGGGGCCGGTCAAGACCCAACTGCTTGCGAACCAGTTCCACCTGCTCGGGTCTTGCGCGCGGCCCGACATACGCGGCTGCAGGATCTCCGGGCACCACACGCGAAAGGGTAAAGGTAATGATGCAGAGCCCGAACAGAACCACCAGGAGCCACACGAGACGTTTTAAAACGTAGCGAAGCATGTGATCTCAACAAACGCTTGGATTGTGGAGGACACGGTCCACGGATGGTTTACCAACTCTGCTCATTCATTCCAAACCGTGAACCGTGGGACATTGGACCTGCGAATCCGTTATTCTTTGTACATGAGGTACCAGAACGGGACTCGGGGATAGTTGGGATTTATCACATAGCCTTTCAATTTTCTGCTCTTGAAAACAGCCCGCTGGACATCGATCAGAAAGCACGACGGCGCGTCGTCGATGAGCATCTTCTGGGCGTTGGAATAGAGCGACTGGGCCTTTTTGCCGTCGGGGGTCGAATAAGCCGCCAGGATGGTCTTGTCGAACTCCGGGTTCTTGTAATAGGAAAAATTCCAGTATGGTTTCTTTTCCGTGTGCCACAGGCTGTAGAGGGTTTCATAAGGATCGCTGAAGGTCGGCCACCACAAAAGTGCTGCCATATCCTGGGCCTTTTCCGGTCCCCCTTTCATCAGGTCCCATTGCGCGGTCCAGATCATCGGCCGGATCTCCACCTGTATCCCGATCTTGGCCAATTCTTCCTTTACCAGAGGGGCAAAGACCTTCTCCACGTCATTTTCAGAAGCATAGGTGAAGACGACTTTTTCCTTGAGCCCATCCGGGTGCCCCGCTTCCGCCATGTATTTCCGGGCCTTTTGCAGGTCATGAGTATACTGGAAGAGACTTTCGTCATGGCCGAACTGGCCGTAAGGAATCGGGCCCACGGGCTGCCTGCCAAGGCCCCCCATTGCCACCTCAATTATTTCCTTGTACGGTAGGGCATAGGATACCGCCTTTCTGATCAGTTTGTCGCTGAATGGAAGTTTTGCCGTATTCAGGTGGAGAGCGTAGTTCATAAAACTGGGACCCACCAGTCGCTCACAGCACTTCTTGGTGTTTAAAATCTTGCTCGATTCTACGGGAATCCGGGTTGCGAGATCGACGACACCCGATTCGAGCATCTGGTCCGCCACCGTGGCTTCCTTGACTATCTTCACCACGATCCTATTGAAATGAGGCCCTTTCCACCCCCGCCAGTAGCCGTCGAACCTCTTGAAGATTATCTCCTCATCGGGCTTCCAGCTTTCAAGCACATACGGTCCACAACCCGCTTCGTGTCCCGCATCAAACCACTTCCTGTCCTTCTGGACCGCATTGGGACTGATAATCCAGGCCGCATTGGCGGAGGCTATGATTCGATCAAAGGGGGCCGCGCTGTTCAGGATAAACGTTACCGTATAATCATCGACAACCTTGATCTCCTTGACGGGGTCGAAGATAAAGGCCGCTCCCTTCTTCATTTTCATGGTTCTTTCAATGGAATCCTTCACCACCTGTGCGGTCAGCATACCCCCATCGTGAAATTTTACTCCCTTTCTCAGGTAGAATGTCCATTCCAGGCCGTTCTTCTCCACTTTCCATTTTTTCGCAAGGCCCGGCTGGAAGGGCTGTTTGCTGCCCGGCGGGCTGACCCAGATGAGCGTTTCATAGATGTTCGGCATATACGATGATTCGGTTGAATAAGCCGCACTTGGGTCCCACGTGGTGATACTGTCTGTGGAGGCGAATACAAGGATATCTTTCGGCAATTTCGCGGCATATCCCCGAACGGAGAGAAGAATCAAGATACTACCGGCTAAGACGAGAACAGGGATGATGGCTTTTCTTTTCATTTCTTTTTCCTCCTTTCGTGGCCAGGCATCTTTCCAGCCGCTTCCAGTGATAGGCAGCCGGAAAGACCAAATCTCAGTACAGAATAGGGCCTTCCGACATTTCTCCTCTGCCTTGATTCACCACCTCCTTCCTGAATACTGCAACGCCTTAATTTTATTCTTTCATTTCCCGATCTTCCGGTGGAGCTTCAACGGCCCGAGGGAATGAAAGATCTCTCCTTTGCGCAGGTCTCCGCTGTACATGGGAAATGTTCCCCCAAAATCTCTCAAGTCCTTCCACGTCTGGCTGAGACCGAGGGTCCCATACTCCCGAACTCTCGAGACCACATCAAGATCTATCACTTCTGTGAGGATCGTCTCCCTTTCGCCTGATTCCTGCAGGACCCTCCCTTCGGGATCCACGAATATGGACCTTCCAACGCCCCCGCCACCCGTTCCATTCACGTTCAGGACATACACCTGGTTGGAAATCGCATTCGCCTGGGCAAGTATTATTTCCTGGGATCTGTCCGAGGTGTACGTTCCCGTGGGACAAATCACAACCTCAGACCCCAGCCAGGCAAGATTTCTGACAACCTCCGGAAACCATATGTCATAACAGATGCAGATGCCGAACCGGCCCTTCCCGGGGATATCAAAAACGCAAAAAGACTCTCCGGCATCATTTCGCTCCAAGGGAGACCACGGAAACAGTTTCCTGTATCGCGCCTCGATCTTTCCCTCAGGTGAAATGACAACCGCAGTGTTATAGACCTTGTCATTGTCCCTTTCATTGAAGGACCCGGGTATGAGCCATTTCCCTTCTTCCGCGGCCCACGCACAAAATTGTTCCAGTACGGGATTCGGAATTTCCTGTGCCGATCCCGGGTTCAGCCCCGAGGCGCATAACTCGCTGAAAATAACCACATCGACCCATGGGAACAACCGGGCAACAGTCTTCAGCCTCTCCATCATTGCACGTGAGTTGTCTTTCCCTCCGACAACTTCCATCTGCACGCCGGCAATGCCAAGATACCTGCTCATTCTTCCTCCTGCCGATACACCGCATCTTCCGATCCAGATCAGGCCTCTTCCCTTATCAGGTGAAAGGGAAGGTGCACATGCACGTCCCGGATATAGTTTGCAGCCCTTTTGGCACTGCCTTTTCGAATCAGTTCTATTATTTTCAGGTGCTCGTTATAATTTAACGTTATCAACCTGTTGCCCCAGTTGATTTCCCCGAATCCGAACAATCGCTGCCGGAGGATATTGAGGTGATACAGGATGAGATTGTTCTTCGAAAGCTTGAGATACACACCATGAAATTCCGAATTGAGTTCCCAGTAGTTATAGAAATCCTTTTTATGTGCCGCCAAGAGCATTCTTTCATTGACCTTCCTCATTCTTTCCACGTCTCCCTGCCCAACCCTGTCAAAGACGGAAATCAACACTCTCGAATCGAGCGCACCCATGACTTCATAAATATCTTCTATCGCCTGCGGGCTAAGCTCATTAATTTTTATGCCTCGTTGCGGCAAGAACGTCACAAAGCCCTCGACCTGGAGTTGGAGAAGAGCGTCGCGAAGCGGGGTCCGGCTTATGGCCAGGTTCTCGACCATCTTGTTGATGCTCACAAACATCCCCGGCCGCAATTCTCCATTTCTCAATTGCTCGCGCAGGTACTCATATATCTGGGTTCGTAAAAGTTGGGTGCTTGATGAAAGAGTGGTGTTCACGGCAGGCACTGACCTCCACTAGTTAGGATCCGGTGAAGAAACCACTGAGAGAAAAATCTTGGAATGCACGTGAAAACTAATATACTAGTATTCTAATATTTTTGTCAAGCATTTTTTGCACACCAAACCGTCCTGGAATTTTTCGGGCGGTCCCACTTGAACTATCGAGAGCGCTCGTGTATGCTGGCCGATATTTCGAAAGGAGATGGAATCTGATGCAGGTGACGGAAGCGGTGTTTTTCATTCACGGACAGGACGAATTTATCCCCGATTCCCATGCCTATGTCCTGGGGAAGCCATCCTCGAAGGATCTCACCCTGGTGGATGCGGGCCTCATGGGAAAGGGACAGTACAAAATTGAGGCGATAAAGGCGGACGGGATCGATCCATCCGAAATCAAACGGGTCATCATGACCCATACGCATCTGGACCATATCGGCTGCCTCACGGAAATCCTGGAATCAATCCCGGATGCGGAGCTCTGGGTTCATGGTGTAGAGGGGACTCCTCTGGAAGAAGGAGACGAAAGAACCGTCTATGGTATGGACATGTTCCGCCAGATGTGCCAGGCCCAGTACCGTATCAAGGCGGGCGCCTTTCGTTTCCAGGTTGACCGCAAACTGGAAGGGGGAGAAACCCTTCAAATGGGCGGCATGTCCTGGGAGGTGCTCCACATTCCGGGCCATTCCCCCGGCAGCATCGCTTTGTACCATGCCGGAGAGAAAATTCTCATCCCGGGTGATACGGTGTATGCGGATTACGCCATCGGGCGGTTTGATCTCCACGGCGCGAGCGGCCGCCAACTCAGGGACTCCCTCAACCTTCTCGCCGGCCTGGAGGTGAGGACGCTCCTCCCCGGTCATAACCGGATCATGGAGCACGTGCCCGATGGATACATCCGTGAAACGGCCCGGCAGTGGGAACCGTATCTCTCATAGGAACTGCGCATGAGGAAAGAATGAAATGAAAGTGCTGAATCCTGAGCATGTGAAGGCCGTCACAGCCGTGGTCAACAACTGCCCCTATTTCAAGCTCCTTTCCGCTGAACTCAAAACCCTCGGGTGGGGGGAATCACACTTCGAATTAGAGGTCCAGGAAAAACACTTCCAGCCCTACGGGATTGTCCATGGAGGCGTCTGCGCATCGATACTTGATGCGGCCGCCTTCTGGGCCGTGTATGCCGGTTTTGAAGAAGTTGTGGGGCTGACCACGGTTGAGATGAAAATCAACTACCTGGCACCGGTCAGCGAGGGACGCCTCATTGCACGGGGAAGATGCATTAAGGCGGGGAAGACTATTTGCCTGGGTGATGCCACCATACACGACGATAAGGGCAGGCTCGTCGCCCACGGCACATCCACCATTATGGTTCTTGAATCCATGCTCATCGAAAATCAGGCTGAGTTTCCGCCCAAGTTCAAATAGCCCGCATCCGGCAATCATGGATTCTCATCAGCAGATTTGTGCCGAAAATGCGCAGAACATCTTCCATTTAATAGTATTCAATGCCAAATTCCAAAATCCCACTGTCAAATCAATGACCAATTCCCAATGACCAAATCGAATAAGCATCCGAGGCCGAACTGCTCGGGTCGTCATGCCGGACTTGATAAGCCTGCTCCGTACTTGACATGGGGGCATCCAGATATTCCGAGCACCGTAGTCACTGGATTCCGGCTTCCGCCGGAATGACAACTCGCTTCGCTCCAACAAATTTATTATTGGTTCAGCGATAGGAGGAAATCTTTATGCTACGCTGGATTCTGACTTCTTGATTCTTCGCCGGAATATCACGGCATAGCCTTTGGCTTCTGGTTCCCGCGGAGCGGGACCTTCGCCGGTCCCTCAGGACCCGGTTTTCCAATGAATAATAACACCTGAATTGTGCTGAGGAATTTGCCATTGTCTAAGGACAGTATGTTTTGTCATCTAATTATTTTGATTTTGTTTGGCATTTGATCTTTGACATTTGCTTTTCCGGTTTATCCGGGTTGGATCGTGCCATCCACAATTGAATTCAGGCACGAGCGAGTTTCCGATCCAGAAATGAGATATTTTTTGCAAGATCAGGAAAATCAAGGGATTACGCGGAGACGTACTATAATATAGTACGTTGCACAAGTGATCCCGCAGATTGACGCAGAGATTGTGAAAAACAGCCATTTATGGACGGAAACTAGGTCAGCCACCGCTTCCTTCTCTTATAGTGCTTCACATCCCGATAGCTTTTCTTCTTGCCCACTTCGGTCAGACCGAGATAGAACTCTCTGACGTCTGCATTTTCCTTTAGTTTCTCAACCGTATCATCCAGAACGATCCGGCCGTTTTCCATCACGTATCCGTGATCGGCGATGCTCAAGGCGAGCCGTGCGTTCTGCTCCACCAGGAGGATAGTGACTCCTCTCTCCCTGTTGATCTGCTGAATAATCCTGAATATCTCGGAGACAAGAAGCGGCGAAAGGCCCATGGAAGGTTCATCCAGAAGCATCAACCCGGGCGTAGACATGAGGCCTCTTCCGATCACCAGCATCTGCTGCTCGCCCCCGCTGATATACCCTGCGAGCACATTCTTCCTGGCCTTCAACCTGGGAAAAATCTCATAAACCATGGACATGTCGTTCTTCATCCCGGCCCTGCTCCTGTTGGTATGACCGCCGGCAACGAGATTTTCCTCCACGGTCAGATCCTCAAATACGCGTCTCCCCTCCATGACCTGAAAAATTCCCATGCGGACGATCTGCTCCGGATACTTCTTGTCAATCCGTTTTCCTTTAAAAATAATGGAGCCGTCAGTCACTTCACCGTCTTCCGATTTCAGAAGTCCTGAAATGGCCTTCAGGGTGGTGGTCTTACCGGCGCCGTTATTGCCGAGGACGGCAACCATCTGTCCTTCCTGTACCTGAAGCGACATGCCTTTCAGGACAAGGATGACATTATGATAAATCACTTCGATGTTATTTACGACCAACAGCGGCTCCATGATCATGCTCCCAACCGGGAATACGTAATGTCTTCTTCTCCCAGATAGGCCTTGATAACATTTTCGTTGTGCCTGATCTCCTCGGGCCTCCCCTCGGCGATCTTCTCTCCGAAGTCAAGGACACAGATCCGGTCCGAGATGTCCATAACCACCCCCATGTCATGTTCAATAAGGATGATTGTCACTCCCCATTCTTCGTTTATGTCCAGGATAAAGCGCGCCATGTCTTCCGTCTCTTCGAGATTCATGCCCGTAGCAGGTTCGTCCAGCAGGAGCAGCTTCGGCTTCATGGCCAGGGCACGGGCAAGCTCCACCCTCTTTTGGAGACCGTAAGGCAGGGTTCCCACGATATGCTTCCTGATGTGTTCTATTTCCAGGAGATCGATGATCTTTTCTTCAATCTCCTTGCGGAGCCCCAATTCCTCGTGTCGACACTTCCCGCAGTAGATGCCGCCGGACAGGAAACCCGCCCTGAGATGGATATGGGCGCCCAGTTTGATATTGTCAAGGACACTCATATGGCCGAACAGTTCCACATTTTGGAAGGTCCTCGCAATACCAAGGACACCGATCTTGTGGGGTCTCATCAGTGAAATGTCCTGCCCTTCAAATATTATCCTTCCCCTCTGGGGGTGGTAAAACCGATTGATGCAATTCAGGAGACAGGTCTTCCCCGCAC
>Ga0315542_1002426_pt1 | contig 11314 bp, 11 predicted proteins | sample SalMarSW160120MG_FD_202541 | JGI IMG/M metagenome (GOLD analysis project Ga0315542, IMG submission 202541) | Salt marsh sediment microbial communities from the Plum Island Ecosystem LTER, Massachusetts, United States - Salt Marsh Sediment SW1601-20 ... | reverse complement strand
CCCACCGATAGAAACGTCGTAGGGTTGCGCCCCATCGACGGTGATGACCCGTTCGCTCACGACTCCCCCATCGACTGTGCGATCACCTCGGCGACCCCCCCTGGGGTGAGGTTGTCGGTCGAAACCGTCTGCGTCGCGAGGCGTTCGTAGATCCCCCGACGTTCCTCCATCAATCGAACCCATCGATTATGGGTATCGCCCACGAGTAGCGGGCGAGCTTGGTTGAGGCCAACCCGCCGCGAGGCGACCCTGGGGCTCACCGACAGAAACACGATCGTCCCTCCCTCGCTCACGTACGCCTCAAGGTCGCGCTGGGTCTCGGGGTCGAGAACCGCTCCCCCTCCGAGGGCGAGGACGCCAGCGTGGTCGGCGAGAGCCGCACGCACCGCCTCTCGCTCCAGCATCCGGAATCCCGCCTCCCCATCCTCAAGAAAGATCGTGGGGATGTCTCGGCCGTCTGCGATCACGATGTCGTTGTCCGTGTCCCGTGCCTCGCTCGTCAACCGGGAGGCCAAAGCCGCAGCGACGGCGCTCTTGCCCGAGCCCGGAGGGCCGATGAGGATCGCACGAGGGTGGGTCATCTACTGCAAGTTCTTCGGAATAGCGGCGAGGAATGCCTCCAGGTTCCGGCGAACCTCCGACAGTGAGTCGCCGCCGGTCTTGTCGAGAAGGGCGTCCGCTAGGACGAGCGCAACCATGGCCTGCGCGACGACGGCGGCTGCAGGAACCGCGCACACGTCGCTGCGTTGGTGGTTGGCTTTGGCGGCCTCTCCGTTGGCGGTATCGATCGTGTCCAGCGCCCTCGGGACCGTACTGATGGGCTTCATCGCGACCCTCACGCGAACAGGCTCTCCGTTGGAGATCCCCCCCTCGATGCCGCCAGCGCGGTTGGATCGTCGCTGCACGCCACTCTTCCCATACTCGATTTCATCGTGAGCCGCGGAGCCCCTCCGCGCGGCGGTGTGGAAGCCATCGCCGATCTCGACCCCCTTGATCGCCTGAACGCTCATGAGCGCTCCCGCAAGGTGCGAGTCAAGTCGACGATCCCAGTGAACGTGACTTCCCAGGCCGATCGGCACCCCATACGCAACGACCTCGACCACCCCACCCAGGGTGTCGCCCGCCTTCTGCGCGTCATCGATCTCCGCGATCATTCTCGCTGCCGAAGCCTCGTCGAGGCATCGCACGGGGCTGGAATCCAGGGCGTCGGCATCCTCGGGACCGGGGACAAGAGCGTCATCGGAAACAACTGCGGACCCTATCGCGACCACGTGAGCCACCACCTCGATCGAAGCTGCCTGGCGAAGCAACGCCTCGGCGACGGCCCCGAGTGCCACTCGCGTTGCCGTCTCCCTCGCCGATGCTCGTTCGAGCACGGGGCGCGCGTCATCGAATCCGTACTTCGTCATACCGACAAGGTCGGCATGGCCGGGTCGGGGGCGGGTGAGCATTTCGGCGCGTGCGCCCTCAAGATCGACCGGGTCGACGGGATCGGCCGACATCACCTTCTCCCACTTGGGCCATTCCGTGTTCCCAATCTCGATGGCAATGGGGCCACCCTGGGTCAGGCCGTGCCTCACCCCGCTCACCAACCGAACCTCGTCTTGTTCGAACGCCATCCTGGCGCCCCTGCCATAGCCGAGTCGGCGCCGGGCAAGAGCCGCGCTGATGTCGTGCGTCGTCACCGCCACGCCCGCGGGTATCCCTTCAAGAACACCCACAAGCGCGGGCCCATGCGACTCGCCTGCGGTTAACCATCGGAGCATGGTGCCCATTGTTCCATGCGACGCCTCCCGGAATGCCCATAGCGAAGCCGGGGAATCGAACTACTGAATGATGGGGAGGAAGGGGTTCCGCGGTGTCTGGGGAGTGGTGCCCTCCCTTTCCGATCCTGGCCAGGGGAGCCTCGGCGGTCGAACCGTGATGTTCGGGTCCCCAGGATCGAGCGTGAAGAAGGTTCCACTCAGCGTTCCTCGCACCTCTCCGGTGGCGCCAGCCTCCGTCTCAACGAACGTGACGTTGACACCGTTCATTTGAAAGTATCGAAGGCGGGTGTTTTCCATGTCACGGATCACTTGCGTCACCTGGTCCCACGTGCCTTCAACCTCGAAACCGAAATCGGTGGCCCACAGCGTCGTGAAGGCTAACCCTTCAATGGAGGATGTCAAGCCAACTTCAGCCATCTGCGTTTCAAGCGACAGTCCTCCGGGGACCGAAACGGGCGACGAGAAGTGGTCGTTTTCAACAACGAGACCCGCCGCGGCGACGATCTGATTGATGATCCGACGAACCCCGGGAATGTCCTCGGTAGGGGGAAGTTCGTCGCGAATCTCGTACAACTCCCGCGTGTACTCCGGCACTAATTCCGCGTCTCGTTGCCGTTGTAAAAGCGTCTGGCTAAGCAAATCGTTCTGGTTTAGCTGATCCGCCGTCGCTTCATGAGCTTGAGCGGCCGCAGAAAGTCGGGGATTAACCCCAATGAGCCAGGTTAGCGCCGCGATCAGAAACCCGACGAACACGACCCCGAGGACGAGTGACCGATCTCCTACGTTCTTCATGACGTCTCTCCGCCCGCGTTGTACACATCCACAGCGGCCTCCGCCGCGTCAAAGGCATCGTCCACCGCGGTCCGAGCCTCGAGCGTTCGATCCTGAACCTCCGTGAGGGCGGCGTTCTCCTGGTTGACGCTCGTCTGCGCGTTGAATTGGTCAGATTCGGCGTCTCGTAGGGCATCGTCCGCGCCCGGTGTTCCTTCTTCGACCGCGGTTTCGGCCGCCGCGACCGCATCCGTGGCATCGGAGAGCCACTGCTCCGCCGCTGTGACTCTCTGTTCCTGCAGAGCCTCCGTCGCTTGGGCGTAGGACCACGCCCGCACCGCCTCCACCAAGGCGTCAACGGAATAGGCAAGGGTGTCTCTGGCCATTTGCGCCGCATCGAGAGCGGCTTGCGCATCGGCTTCTCCCGCAGCGACCGCGTCCTCGAAATCGCTAACGCTTTGATCCGCCCCCTCCATCGTCCTGAGAATTGCGTCGAACCGGTTTACCTCCGCCTGCGCTGCTTTAACTGCCGCGTTTGCCGCGTCCACGGCAGCTTCCGCGCCTGCCACCCCGTTCTCGAGGTCCAAGGTCGCCTGCCGGAGGTCCGCGTTGGCAACCGAAAGGATGTCATCGAAGGCCTTAGTCGCATCCTCACGATGTACCCTCTGAAGCCACTCGGGAGAGAAACGCCCGGAGAATGCGAGGGCCGTCAGGCGCGTCGTTGCGGTGAAGGTGTAGTAGGGAAGCCCGTCCGTGTCTTCTATCACTTCGGTGGAAACTCGTGCCCAAGCCAATCCGGGCACCTCATTGAGGGCCTCCTCGAGATCCGCTCCCGTCACGTACGGCAGCAGGATGCCCGACAACTCCACGCTCCCGATGTCGGGTGCCCCGAAGGGAGGCAATTGCTGCTCGGGAACGGCGAAGATGGTCGCTGGTGTGATCGTCAGCGTATCGATGGCCACGCCCGCTGGAATGCCATCGCCAATCCTATCGACCATGTCGGTCCAGAGAATGTCGAAGGCCCCAACATACGTGCGAGCATTCGAGGCGTTGGCAAGTTCCGCCTGCGCATCCAACACATACTGATACGTGCTGATCTGACGCTGGAGTTCTTGGCCAGCATCAACCGCTTGTTGCAGTTCTTTCTGAGCGGACGCATTCTGAGCGCTGGCAAGGTACACCGAAGCTCCGGCGAGCACGATAAACGCCACAAACCCCAACAACACCAGGCCTCGCCGCCGTCCTCGCGCCCGACGGGCAACGACTTCGGGAGGAAGGAGATTGACCTGGGGCTCAACGGGAGCCTTGATGGAAGCGGGGACCACGCTCATGACTCCACCCTGCCCATCGCAAGGCCGACGCACACCGCAACGAGCGACTCCCGCCCCTCCAGCACTGTAGTGCGCAATCGTTTGTTCACCCGCACGCGCGCCAATCCGTCACCAAAACTCACCGGTAACCGCATGGCACTCGCAAGGTATTGACCGAGGCCGGGAAGGTGAGCCCCACCTCCGGTGAGCGCAACGTGCTGGATCGGTCCCCCAGGGTTGTTTTGGGAGTAGAAGACGAAGGTGTTGCGAATCGACTCGACGAACGCCCGGGTCGTTACCGTGAGGGCCTCCGCGCCGGGCTTGTACTGTTCCGGTACGGCAAAGCCCACCCCAATTTCCCGCTTGAGTTTCTCCGCATCTTGCGTCGACACTTTCATCCCAGTGGAGACCGCTTCCGTGGCGTCTTGTCCGCCTGCCGGAACGGTACGCACGAATCGAGGGACCCCTCCAACCGAAACGATGACGTTCGTCGTCCGAGCCCCGATGTCGACGAACGCTACGGTCTGCGATCCCCAATCCGGTACGGATTGTGCGCGAAGGAGAGCGAAGGCGTTGAGGTCGACCATGACGGGTTCAAGCCCCGCGGTCTCGATCGCGGTCACATGAGAGGCGACAGTCGGCTTGCCTGCCGCAACGAGAATTCCCTTCAGTACCTTGCCGTTGTCGCCATCGAACTCGCCGGTTGGATAGAAGTCGAGCAAGGCTTCGTCGGCGGACATGGGAAGCATCTCCCCGACTTGGAAGGGTAGGGATTGGCGCAATTGGTCCATGGGAAGCGACGGCAGTTCCATTTCCCTGACGACGACCCTCTGGTTCCCCACCCCAGAAATCACTCGACGCGTCGAGAAGTGCCCTTTGCCCCAAAGTCGCTTGAGTACCGAGGCGACCGTCGTCACCTCGTGAACCTCGCCGTCTCCAACGGCTCCAGAAGGAAGAGGAAGCTCCGCGTACCGCAGAAGCGTCGCCGCACCGGGGCGCGCCGGACCAGCACTGGGAACATCCACCTCGGCGGCGCGCACATGCGTGGTACCGATATCCAGCCCGATGGCTCGTGTCGCCACGACACTCCCTTCCGATGCCTTACGCCAACTCTATCGGCAGCGTCCGGGCTTGTCCTTAGGCTTTGTCCCCCTCACGTCGTCACCCTGTGGACGTCACGTCGCGACCGCCGCGTCCACCCGCGGGGAGCGCGCCCCTAACGGCAGTCGCACAGGGCTACTGCAACGCCAAACGAGCCCGAAGGCACGCCAAAACCGACTGCCCGACCTTACCGCCTTACGGAAAAAATCTACGAACAAGGACCATCCTGGAGTCCCGCTTGAGCGGAGTAGTTGAAGGTCTTCACGGCTCCCTCTTCGTTGGTCACCTCAATGCACCAGTCGCTCTGGCTCACGATGCTCTGATTCGAAATCGAGACCCCGGCAGAGTGGTTGCCGATATAGGTGCCATTGATCAGGTAGGACATGCCCAAAATGGTGACGTGGGGAACGGGGTCCCCACCCCGCCAGTCCACAAAGTACGTCGCGATCTCCTTGCCCAGCGTCGAGACGTCAGCCTTCGCGGCGGTATCTTGGGCCTTCGCCCTCTGGCTTAGGAAGATCGGGATGGCCACAGCGGCTAAAACCCCGATGATAATCATGACGACGAGAAGTTCAATCAGGGTGAAACCCTGATCCTTCTTCTCGAGACCCCTTCGGATTCGCGCGATCATTGCGCACTCCTTCGCCTATGAGTTGTGGGACTAACCTGGGCCCGATGTCCACCTTCAGCGTCGCGAAAACCGCGCTCACAGTCCCACACCATCTATCGTATGCCCAACACCCGCGATACGTGCCTCCTCGGAGCGACTGTGAGCCTTATCTCATTTCCATCCAACGTCCGTCCCATCATGGCACCCTTAACGCTCACGTGCCTCCTCCGTCGCCCGCAATTTGGTCCTTTCCCTCTACTCGGTGCCCTTTTGTCTCCCCTTATCGCGCCCAAAAATCGATGTAGGCGGCCGCGATGCTCGCCCCCGCGAGATACCCCAACCATGCCCCCCCAAACAGCGCTGGCCCGTACGGCACCCGCGACTTTCGGTGATACTTCCCTACCGCCATGCCGATGACGACCACCCCTCCTCCGAGGAGGGGCCCGGCAATAAACCCCACGGCGAGCGTCGACCAACCGATGTACCCCGCGACCATCCCCAGGAGCCCCCCGCTCTTCACGTCCCCCAGACCCAGACCCGCGGGATACACGGCCCACAGGAGTGCGTAGAACCCGCCCATCGCACACAGTCCAATACCCGCCATTCCGAAAGCCCCCCAGTCCCCCATCGACCAGGCATCGGATACCAAGAAGGCGAGCATGACCGGGTAGGAGGGAAGGACGATCGAATCGGGCAACCGCTGAACGTCCAAATCGATGAACACGAGCGCGACCGAGATCGCCGCGAGGTAGGCGAGTCCGAAGGCGAGGAATCCGTGTCCATGAACTAGGTAAATGGCGACGAACAGCGCGGCGACCAGGCTCTCGACGACCGGGTAACGTCCCGAAATGGGGGCGCGGCAATGGCGGCAACGTCTACGCAACCACAACCACGAGAACAGGGGGATGTTGTCGTACCACGCGAGATCGTGTCGGCAGCGCGGGCAACGACTCGAACCCCGGACCCAACTCTCGCCCGTGGGCACGCGAGCGATCAGAACGTTGACGAACGAGCCGATCGCAAGACCGAACGCCACGCAAGCGACGACGAACACGAACCTCCTCCGGGTCTACTCCTCGTGCTTGCTGACAATCTCGATCGTGTACCCCGAATCTTCTGTACTCGCGGTGGAGAGGTACCCGTTCGGAAGGGGCATGGGGTAGAAGTTGAAGACCCCGCTACCCGCACCGACCGTAACCGTCCCACCGTATATCTGGCCCCGCGTCGCGGAGGTGTTCGGGAATTCGAGGTTTTTCGGTGTGTAGAGGAAGATCGCAATGGGATCCATCACCGTGACGCCGGTCGCGTACTTCTGAATACCGGGAACGTAACTAGGCTTCCCCGGTACCGAATTAGGAACGATGAGGAAGATGTTGTGGGGCTGCCCATCCCCGGAAATGACGATGAGGCCGTTCGTCCCTTGGAAGCTCTTCCCGTATATGACGATGTCGGCATAGAGTTTCCACGTTACCTTACCCCCACCGGAGTCCTTGAGCACGTCCCAGTCTGTGCAGTCGTAGATCGTGTTGGTGTGATCGTTGGGTGCCGGAAGGGAGATGGGCGCGAGCGACAGGTACCCCGGAGGTGAACATGGCTTCGCGACAATCGCGTCGTACTGCCAACCCGACGTGAAACCCCACGCCTGGGCGGTCGCGCTCGCCAAAGCGGAAGCAGGCTGGGCGGCTCCGAAACCAAAGTCAGCCGGCGTGTAGTTGATGACGGGGAATCCCATGGGCAGGTTGTTGGGGAGTTCCCCACATACCCCTCCGACATTCGGGGAACACACCGAGCCGGCGACCGTCGTCTTGGTCCACTGGGTATCCGTCTTGATCCCCAGGCTGCTCCCTGCCGCTCCCCCAACGGAAACGTTCCCACCAAACTTCTGTGGGTTGCCAAAATAGAGTCCGTATTGGCCGGCGATCGGCTGGTACACGATCAGGTCTCCACCAATCGTGTTCCCCGAGGGCTTCGAACTCGCATAGAACAAGGTCTTCGCCCATACATCGCCCGTGACAGTGCACGACTTGTTTTGGAACCTCACGGCCCCTTGGGCCACAACGAGGTTACCGTCAATCGTGACACTCGTGTTGCACGTCCAGTCGCCGGTGTCAATCCATACGCGTGCCTCCTCGCCAGGGTTCGCCGAACCAACGATGAATCCGGCTCCAGTGGCAAACGAGCCGCCGGAGAAGATGGCCGACCCACTGGTCTCGACCTCCACCGGCTTGATGTTGACGTTCGCCGTGATCGTTCGGGAGGGCGAAATGCCGAAACTGGGGGTGTGGGGAGTCCCCTCCGTTGTGATGACCGCTTCTGTCGGCGTTCCGGTGATTTGTCCGTCGACGCAGTCCGTCAGAGGGTAATGGTCCTCATCGAAGTACTCGATGGTCGTGTGAACGTCAACGGAGTTCGCCCCACCCCCGACCACCGAGTCGGCAATGGTGCACGGAGCCCCATCTTGAAGGCTCATGATTGCGGTATCGAGGGCTGATTCCGCCGCATGGATCTCGGTTGTTCGCGTTCGATCACGGCCGGAGTCTTGGGTCGCCTGGATCGCGATGCTCACGGCCATAACTGAGAACACGATCCCGATCATCGCTACACCGAGGGCGGCGATGAGGGCGCTGCCCTCGTCTCGCTTGCCCCGAGTGAGAGTCCTCGTGATGGCATTCATTGCCGGTCCTTTCCCTTAGTACGGCGGGATGTTCGAGCAACTAGAGCTCGGATATCCAAAAACGGTGTTGCGGCCCGTGATGACCGTGGTCACCGAAGCGGGGACCGAGTCCGGGTCTCCCCCGGGGGCCTTGAGGCGCAGCGTAACCCTCACGAACTGAGCCTGAGTCGCGCCTCCCCCCACCATGTCGACCCAGAACGGTGGCCACGTGGTCGGATCTGCCTTGTCGATATCGTCGGTGGTCGCAGGGTGAACCCCAACATCCACGATGTTGTGCGCGACCACTCCCCATGGGGTCACATCCAACGAGTTCAGGGGATCCCACGTGCGGAACTCCAAGTTTCCGAATCCGTCGCCATCGTGGTCGATAACTCTCCACTGGGCACATCGCGACACCCCGTCCTCCTGGGTCAGGATCCGCATCGAGTAGAACGGCCCCACGTTGGCTGCCGAAGGGGGCTCGGCCGCCGGGTCGAGGATCACATCCCCGGAGCGGACCTGGCGGTCAATCTGCGAGATACCCAGGCGCATATCGGTGAGGGCAAGGGCGCGGGACTGGGTGTCGGCCGACTGATACATGATCGAGATGAGGATCGCGAACGTAAAACCCATGAGAAGGCCGAAGATGGTCATGGAGACAAGGAGTTCCGAGAGGGTGAACCCCTGATCCCGTGGGTTGTGCCGCTTAGGTAGCATCGGGCGCCGCCTTGTACGAAGCAGTCGCCGAAGGCGGGTTAATGGTGGTCACTGATGTCACCACGTACGTCGCCGCGGGCCACGAGATGACATACGTCGCCGTAATCGTGATGCCGCCAGCGTCGGCGAAGATGACGCAAGCGTCGGTCGCGCATCCGGATGGGCCGCTGGGAATGATCGCCGGAGCGGTGACCGTGATGTTCGCGGAAGCCGTGATCGAATAGTTGCCGCTCGTCCACGTGACCGGCGTGGTGTCGTGAACACCATTCGGTACGGTTTGGAGGTTCCACGTGGCGTAGGCACTACCGTTCCAGTAGCGGATCTGGCCACAACGGGTCGGGTTTGGCACGGTCGCTTGCTGCGAGGCTCCTCGCTGGACCATGACCGATTCGTAGAGACCGTTTGTGCATCCCGACGCGCCCTCGACGAGCACCAATCCCAAATCTGCCATACCGTCCCATTTACCCGATGTAGGCCCCCCAATCACCGTACCGATCGCGAGGGTCGCCATCACCCGATCCGCACCCGCGGACACGCAACCCTCCCCCGTGAGGACGCCGCATCCCACGTCGCTCAATGTTCCCGCGCTCGTGTTGAAGCGAGCGGCCCACGCGTGTTCGGTGTTAGCTCCTGCCCCAAGGTCGGAGATCCGACGGGACAACCGTAAGGGGTTGTCATTGACATACATCAAGATGTAGCCGGACCCCCCCGTCATGACGGGGTAGTCCGCTATCGTCGCATACGCGCAGGGCTGATTGAGCGGAATGCCCGACCGGCACGCCCCACCAGCGTCCGCGGTAAACGTTGAGGGCCTCAGGAAATCGGAGAGTGCTTGGAACGAAACGTCATGCCCCCCGTCGTTCACGTACCGCTCGTCCTCGTCGATGCTTGTCGGCACGTAGGAGCCGCTGTCGCTTGAGGGAAGATTGGAGAAAGCGGAGTCGTCTGAAGCGGTGGCAACCTGGAAACTGTACCCGTTATCCCACCCCATATCGGCCGGTTGGGTCGTACCGAGGTTGTCGTCCACGGTGGAACCGCCGTATTGGGCGACGCCCTGCACAATGGTAACCTGCTGGCTACTAGCGGACGCGGCGACCCCAGCCGTCCGGACGGAGGCGCTGTACAGTGCGTTTGACGACAAGGGACCCAGAAGGGGTATGGGTGTGCCATCGACCTGCGACGCCGTCACGCTGGTGACGATCGAGCCGGACGAGGCCGAACTGTCGAGCAGCGCCTGACACGCCCCGAGGTAGGGCTGGGTGTCGAGGTTCCCGCAGCCGCCCCCTCGGTAGGCAGTCGAGCGCAACGTCGTGTGCTCGGTTTGCCCCCGATGATTCGTCCACTCGACGACAACGGCCATCCCCCGGGTCGTGTCGCCCCCGCTGACTCCCTCCGTGACGTAGGCGCGAACCGTGTAGGTGGTCGCCAGGTTGGAGGCATCCACGCGAACCTGCTTGTTCGAACCCGTGTCGCTGAAAAGCGGTGGCCACGACTGCGCTAGGTTCTGGTCCTGAGTCGAGAGCGCAACCACGAGAGGAATCGTATCGCCGTCGACTTTGAGGTTTCCCGAGTCGACGTAGGGATCACCACCGGAAACGGATTCGAAGTTCGAGGCTAGGCCCTTACTCAACACGTTCCAAGGAATGGCTCTCATCTGCTCCATGGCTTCGTTCCCCAGTGCGGTCGCCTCTTGGCGAACGCGAGCGTCGGAGATCGTGAGAGCGGCCGAAATCTGAATGCCGATGATGACGACGAGGACGAGGCCCATGATGAACATAGCGACAATGAGTTCAACCATCGAGAAGCCTTCTTCTCGATGGCTCAACTCACGGGACCATCTCCGAGGATCCATGACCGTCTCAGTGGTCTCCCTTCGTTCGTAGCACTTCGGGCTGGGGGGTCATACAACCCCCCAGCCCAAAGCCTACGCTTCCGCCTTGCGGCGAATGCATTATTTTACGGGCACGTGCCTTGCTGAAGCCCCTCGTGAGCGGAGTAGTAGAAGTCCTTAACCGAACCTTGGGCGTTCTCGACCCCAACGCACCAGTCCGTCGCGTCCACGATATCTGCCGCAACGGAGATGATGGACACGCCAGCGGAGTGGTTCCCGATGAACGAGCCAGAGAGCATGTACGAGTTCCCCACGATCGATACAACCGGGAGGGGATCAGTTGCTTGCCAGTCGACGAAGTACGTCGCGATTTCCTTGCCGAGCGTCGAAACGTCGGCCTTCGCGGCGGTGTCTTGTGCCTTCGCCCTCTGGCTCAAGAAGATCGGGATGGCCACGGCGGCCAGGATCCCGATGATAATCATGACGACGAGAAGCTCGATCAGGGTGAAGCCCTGGTCTTTCTTCTCGAGTCCCTTGCGGATTCGCGCGATCATT
>Ga0315542_1002425_pt1 | contig 11315 bp, 16 predicted proteins | sample SalMarSW160120MG_FD_202541 | JGI IMG/M metagenome (GOLD analysis project Ga0315542, IMG submission 202541) | Salt marsh sediment microbial communities from the Plum Island Ecosystem LTER, Massachusetts, United States - Salt Marsh Sediment SW1601-20 ... | reverse complement strand
GTCGCATTGGTGACCAACCATAATAACCATTGGCCCTTCTCCAGGTTACCCAGGAAGGTCCCCATTCATTATCAGGAACCCAAAACCAGCCATAATAATTATCGTAATCCCAGCGGCCATAATGAAAAGGAGCCCAACCCCAGGCGTAATTCGACACCCATGTCCAGCCATATTCCGTCATTACCCAATATCCATTTGTCGAATATGGGGAAAAATCCCGACCCGCATTCGGAAACCATACGTAACCATAATTGGGATTATCGGCCCATTGACCATAAGGGCTTAGCTGATCATAAAAAACCTGCAAGCTCACATTTCCCTGTTGTGCTGAGATCGGCCTCTGGACAGCACAGGAATAAATAAACAATACAATTAGTAATGCAAAGATCTTTCTTAGAGGTTTCATGGTAAAAGTTTATTTTTTTCTGGCATTTATAATTTATCTTTTCGAACAGTAAATCAATTAGCTTTTTTCCCTTCGAATATTTACAAGCTTAACAAAATAGATTTATACATTAAAAAACAGGAGGAGAATTGTATCTTCTTCAACGCTCCTCCTTGTTTAACCCTGTCTAAACTCAATCTCAAAACGTAAACTAACCCTAAACCTATTCTATGAAGTTATATTTTATTTGGTAATCAAAAATATTACAAGTGAACGATTATTTAAGGATAGTGACGAAATTCTAATATCAAACTAAAAGGATTACCAGAATAATAATAAGAATAAGTGTGCCTGCGCCAATATAAATAACGCCACCACTTCTCCTTACGTTTTCCTTAATCCCTTTCAGTTCTTTTTTCAATTCCCGCTTTTCTTTAACAGTTAAGTTTGTTTTATCCATATCACGTATTTCCTCAACACGTTTTGTCAGGCGAGACATCTCTTCTTCAGATAATTTATTTTCCGTCTTGTCAGGAACAACAAGATTATCCTTTGCAGAATTCGGGTCAGAATTAGCTGCAAATACAGTTGATGCACCCAAAGAGAAAATAAATAGGAGTGCAAATAGAATAACTTTTTTCATCTTCTGATTTTTTAAATTAGTTTTAAATAATGAATTCAAAGGTAAATGGGAACACATGTTGGATTGTTACACAATTATTTAATTAAGTTATATAATTCACATATTCAATATCAGGCTTAACTGATTAACATTGGTGAGAACGCCTGGTTAAGGCAGCAATGAATTAGTTAAAATTCGACATAAATAAAAGAGATATTATTTTTATCTTTATTTTTGTAAAACCAATTAGAATAACAACTTATCAGATTTTAAGGGACATTTTAAATATAAATTAAAATTGAGACTCTATATTAAGAATATGGTATGCATCCGTTGCAAAATGGTGGTTAAGTCAGAGCTTGAAAGACTAGGGTTGCATTACACAGTTGTGGAGTTAGGGGAGGCAGAAATTACTGAGAACATTTCAGCAAATAAGAGGGATCAGTTAAATATTGCTTTAAAGAAATCAGGTCTTGAACTGATAGACGATAAGAAAAGCTTGTTAATTGAAAAAATAAAAAATATAATTATTGAACTGGTACATTATTCAGAGGATCAGTTGAAAATAAATCTTTCCGATTACCTGAGTGAAAAACTAAATTACGACTATACATATCTGGCCAACCTGTTTTCAGAAGTCCAGGGTACGACAATTGAAAAATTCTTTATCAACCACAAAATTGAAAAGGTAAAAGAATTACTTGTTTACGATGAACTCAATCTTAAAGAAATTGCTTTTAAGTTACACTATAGCAGCGTATCCCATCTCTCCAGCCAGTTTAAAAAAGTAACAGGGCTAACTCCCTCTCATTTCAAGCAGATAAAGCATAAACGCCGCACTCCACTTGAAAATGTGTGAATGATGTAATTTTTTTTTAAAGTTGTGTAATACTTTGGAGGTTGAATTATAAACCTTTGTTGTAGATTAATTTAGTCTATAATTAAAATCATTTTATATGAAAGCAACAAGGTTGAGATTCTGATAAATAACAGGAAATATGGAGAATAAGGAATTCGAAAAATCAAAAGCATTTATTATTGTTGAAATAATGGAATATGTGCCCGGATCGGTTGTCAGTAAAACGATTATTAAGAAATCGACCGGAAATGTCAGTGCAGAAGCTTTTGACGAAGGTGAAGCATTAACGGAAAAAATTTCACCGTTCGACATTTTTATCCAGATAATTGAAGGTAAAGCCGAAATTGTTATCAATGGGACATCTAACATGCTGTGTACAGGTCAGTCAATTATTATACCGGCCCATAGACCAAACATCATAAAGGCAAACGAGAGGTTTAAAATGATCTCAACTATCATAAAAAGTGGTTATGAATAATAATAAAATGCAGAGTCTTTTTCATTAAAGACTTTTATTCAAAAAATATTAGTATGATACTCTACATCAAAAACATGGTGGGCATTCGTAGCAAAATGGCAGTGAAGTCAGAGTTTGAGAAACTGGGGATTCATAAGAATTTTATACGGAACGGGGGAATATTAGTTAAAGAGGATATTTCATCGGAACGCCGGAAACAGTTGAAAGAGGCATTAAAAATATCTGGATTTGAACTGGTCGATGAGCAAAAAAGTTTACTCATTGAAAAAATTAATAGTATTATTGTTGAATTGGTTCATTATAGTGATAATCGGTGTAAAAAGAATATCCATGGATATATAAGTAAAAAGCTTCATCACAGCTACACCTGGCTTGATAACCTTTTCCTGGAAATACAAAACATTACAATTGAAAAGTTTTTTAGTGCCCATAAAATTGAACGGGCAAAAGAATTGCTTGTATATTCCAATCTTAATCTTAGCCAAATTGCCTATCAGTTAAACTACGATAGTGCAGCACAATTATCAGGTCAGTTCAGGGAGATTACAGGTTTCTCCCCGTCTCACTTTAAGAAAATCAAGAATTTGAGACATGTTGCATATTAGAATGTGTGAATGATATAACTCTTTCTTAAAGTTGTGTAATACTATTCGACAAGAAGGCTCCCACCTTTGCAAGTATCTAAATTATAATCGAATATGTTTGTAATCTAAAGCGATCAAAATGAAAAAAGTAAGCTTCATTATTTTATTATCAGTTATTACTGTTTTGACAGTTAATGCTCAAAGCCCCCTTGACAGGGGCAACAAACAGTTAAATGCAGGTGTCGGTTTTTCCGGTTGGGGTCTTCCTCTTTATGCGGGCATGGATTTTGGAGTCTCCAGGGACATTACTTTGGGCTTTGAAGGTTCGATCAGATTCTATAATCAGAATTATAGCGGAACAAGATACAACAGCTCAATAATCGGATTTTCCGGTAACGGCAATTATCACTTTAACACAATTCTTGATATTCCCGCTAACTGGGATTTTTATGCAGGGTTAAACATCGGGTATTTTTTCTGGTCATCACCATCAGATTATCCTGGTACCGGATCTTCAGGTCTCGGACTGGGTGCTCAAATCGGAGGCAGATACTTTTTTGCCAATAATTTTGGGCTGAACCTTGAGTTTGGCGGAGGTAGCACATTCTATGGAGGTAAATTCGGGATTACGTACATCTTCTGATAACAACCAGAATATCTTAATCATTAAAAGTATCTTTTATGAAAAAAGCAGGGATTATAATTCTAATTATAGGATTATTATTCACAATTATTACAGGATTCAAATTCTTTACAAGAGAGAAAATTGTTGATGTAGGATCTCTTAAGATCACCGCCTCAATGCCTCACCATGTAAACTGGTCTCCATACCTTGGAATCGGCATCATGATTGCAGGTGGTATCATTCTTCTTATTAGCAATAAAAAGTAAAGATGGCAAATTACGCCATCAGGCTATCGGTATATTTAAACTCAGGCTAAATAAGAAAAAGCTAAATTAAAACCTGTTGCTTACAAATGAAAATAAAATTTAAAAAAAGGTAAAATACTCCTGATTACTTTGGGAATAGTGATAGCTTCAATTATCTGTTATTATTTTCTTAATCCTAAAAAAGCAATCAACCTGATCTTTCCCGGCATAAATGAAATAAGCTTTATTCATATAGATCTGAAAAAAGATTCGGCATTGTTGAGACTATATGTTTATGTCCAGAATAAAATGCCTTATAAAATGGTAATTGACAGCCTTAATTTTGAAATTAAACTGAATGGTTTCAAAATGGTTGAAGAAACTGTACCCGTTCGGATTAACGAGAAATCGTTAGAAACAGATACGATTGAACTTCCTGTTAATATATCACTTAAGGAAATTAAAAAAACAATAGACGATTTGCAGGGTCAGGATTCAACTGACATGGAGATAAATTTCAACATTGTATATAATACCTTGATAGGGAGAGAAAAGGTCAATATTAACAGAAAAATAAGAATTGAATCTCCAATTCCTCTAAAAATAACAATTTTGAAATTAGAGCATAAGAAATATAACATGAAGGATAAAACTTCAGAGGCTGTTTTAAAAATTGAAATCATTAATAATGGGAAGAATGTTGATTTGCAGCTGAATGAAATAAGCTACTATTTACAAATAATAAATACTTTCCTTTCGAAAGGGATTGTTATCCGGCCGATTGATATTAAACCAGAATCCAGCCAGATAGTCGATATCCCGATTATTATTGAATACAGCAGCCCTTTTAAAACGGCCTGGCTGATAGTAACAGATAGTGATATTTTAAAATACGATCTCAATCTAAAATGTAATGTTAAAGTGAACGGCATAAAAGATTTTAAAGCGATTCCTGTTGAAATTGATGCAACAGGTATTATGGAATTAGTTAAGAATTAGATTTTAGGATATTAACATGGACTAAAGCTATCCTCCATGGAATATTTTGAGATTCCACTTTGGTTCTTATTTTTTTATTTCTTTGGGAATGCTGGGGAACGAGTCATCGGGATTTGCCCATAGCACTCTCTATTCCTCATTTGGGTTGGGCGTACTTATAAAAAACAACTACCTCACCTTTAAAACCTTTCAGATATCGTTGGCATTTTATCCACTTATTCCCGGTAATGGATATAATATCTTTAAAACAAATGCCTACAAAACCAGTGACTATGGGTTCAATGATATTGAAATATCGAAACCAACGGTCGTGGACTACAGATAAAATAAGCTAATGTGTGAATCATGTAAGTTATTACAAAAGTTGTGTAATACTTTCTGACATAAAGTGTGTCAACTTTGATATGTAATATTCATATATAAATTAAACTATTATTATCATGCCACTTTTAACTATTATTCTGGTTCTGGTTGTTGCCGGAGTTCTTCTCTGGCTGGTGAATAACTATATTCCGATGCAGCGTACCATTAAAAACATTCTAAATGTAGTTATTGTGATCGTTGTTGTAGTTTGGCTGCTTAGTGTATTTGGCGTTCTTGGCAGTTTACAGCACTTGCGTATCTGATTCATGTTGCCTTTTCTTGTGATCCAATATCCTGGATTGTGTAGTAAGGTTTGATGAAAAAGAGGGATACAGTTTAGTATTACCAATTCGATATTCAGAAATGGATTTTATTTACTTAAAATGCTATCATTGTGATACTTATACTTATTATAATAACAACAGTTGCAATTCTCTTACGACTCATCAGAAAACGCTATAAAAAGCTTAATAAAGTCCCTGCAACAAATGTGTGAATGATGAAATAACCGACTGTCAGAAGACGCAGCTGACAGACTTTAGACTATTAAATCTTAAAAAATAATGAAAATAATATTATTCACATTATAAAAAACTGATTCAATGAAAATTCTGGTAATTGGATTTCTTTTATTTTTTGGCTGGTCCGCATTGTCAACTCATCTTTATGTATGTAAGATAAAAGGATTATGCAATGAACCGAAAACTACTCAAATAGATGTGGTCAGTCACAAAGATGTCGTCGCTGTTGACACTATCAGGACACCTGCAACATCTGCGCTTGTTACACTCCCTGAAAACCTTTTAATCTATTTTGCATTTGACAAATCTGAATTCACTTCTGATTCAGAGACCGACAGGTACTTTGATAAATCAAATGCATATCTGAATCAAAACCCTCAGGCCAGGCTCAGTATTACCGGACACACTGATGCGATCGGATCTGATGAGTATAATCAGGCTTTGGGTTATAGACGTGCTAAGAGTTTGCAAAAATATTTTGAAAGCAAAGGTATCCCTGTTGATAAAATTATATTAGAATCAAAAGGTGAGAAAGAGCCTGCAGATAATAATAATACATCGGCCGGCAGAGCACTTAACAGGAGAACAGTAATAACAATTAAAAAATAAAATCATGAATACTTTATTATTTCTTTTAGTACAAACAAAAAGCGTAGCAACAATTGAAATAATTTCCTTTTTGCTGGTTGCTGCGATCATTGGTTATGTAACTGCATGGCTTTATTATAAGTCGGTTTATGTCAGGAGAATTAAAGTTATTGAATCAGAAAAGGATGAATTGAATAAAGAGATCGCTAAACTTTATGAGGATAAAAATAAACTGAATACAGAACTTAATGAAAAGGATAAGGAAATAAAAAATCTCATCCTTGAGGTTAAAGCACTTAAAGCGCTTCATGCAGAGGCTGTTAATGAAACAGACGAGATGGCATTAAAAAATAAACGAAATGAACAATTATTGTATGAAAAGGATGAAGCTTTGGTTCATATAGCACAACGTAAGCATTTGCTGGATTTTAAAAGCTTTGGAACAGCAAAAGAAGCAGAAAAAGATGACCTGAAAATGATCAGCGGTATAGGTCCCTTTATTGAGGAAAGACTGTGTGCTTTAAATATTTTTACTTTCAGGCAGATCAGTAATTTCACTGCACAGGATATTGAAACAATTAATGATGCAATTATATACTTCTCAGGCAGAATTGACAGGGACGAATGGGTTGCCCAGGCAAAGGAACTCGTCCAGAGTAATGATAGAAGAACAGAGCTCCTAAAGCGGATTAATGAAAGAAGGACAAACATTTTCTATAATAGAATAGGATTTGCAAAAAAAGAAGAAGCTGACGACTTAACAAAAATCAGCGGTATCGGCGGATGGATAAAGGAAAAGCTTAATGTGCTGGATATCTATACGTTCAAACAGATAAGTAATTTTAACAGTGAAGATGTTGCTGCTGTTACCGAGGCAATTGAATACTTCCCGGGGAGAATTGAAAGAGATGAATGGGTTCTTCAGGCAAAAGAACTTGTCCGGATCGCAGGTGATAAGTCAGAACTCCTTAAACGCATCAGAGACAGGCAGGATAGAATCTACTTCGACAGGTTAGGGATTGCACATAAACATGAAGCTAACAATTTAACGCTGATTGACGGTCTTGGTCTATGGGTAGAGGAACGCCTGAACCTTCTTGGCATTTATACTTTTGATCAAATAAGCAAGCTTACTCACAAAGACATAGAAACCATTACAGAGGTTCTTGAAATTATTCCGGGTCGTATTGAGCAGGATAACTGGGTCGGTCAGGCCCGTGAACTTGTAAAAAAACAGGCTCATCAGGATGTAAGTTAAGAATGCATTATATAGAAATGAATAGTAAATAAATCATTCGGGCTTTTATCAGATTATGAAAACATCTGACATCACTGAAATCAATATTGCCCTTAATGAGTTACCGGAAAACCTTGCTAAACTTTTTAATGAGTTATTTGACGATAAAAACTACAACAAAAAGCATAAAGCAAGAATAACACTGGTAAAAATGGGTTCAGCGATCATTCCTCAGATGCATAAACTATTGGGTTCTCCAAACAGTCTGCTCCGCATGGAAGCGGCGAAGATTGTTGAACTTATTGCCAGCAGGAAATCTATCCCATCACTGATTAGTCTGCTCGATGATAAGGAATTTGATATCAGATGGATAGCTGGCGAAGGTCTTATCAAAATCGGCAGAGCGTTGAGAACTGTATTTAAATGTAAAACATAATATTTATTTAAACACCTGTAGACCCACAACCCGCTGCAGATGGAAATACGGCGAAAGTGGACCCGGGATTTTTAAGATTATTTAAAAAATAATAATAAATTATGAAGAAAATTATCGTTCCTCTGGATTTCTCAGATGAGTCATTAACTGGCTTGAATATGGCGTTGATGCTGGCTGATAAGGCCAGTGCGAATATCCAAATGGTTCATGTCATTGGTAAGATTACTGATACTGCCGATAATGAACTGCCGGAAATGGAGTATAAAAACGTAAAAATGAAATTTGAAGGTATACTTCAAAAGTACAAAATGAAAAGCAATTCTGCCTTAAGTTATACGATAACAGAGGGTAAGATATTTAAAGAAATAACTGGCCTGGCCGAGAAGTCTGAGGACTCCATAATAGTGCTATCAACACATGGGGCATCAGGTTTTGAAGAATTGTTCATTGGTGGTAATGCATACAAAATTACTTCTCATTCGAAGAATCCTGTTATAACTGTCAGAAGAGGTAAAATACCTACTAATATTGAAAAGATAGTTTTACCTCTGGACTTTACTTTTCAGACAAGGGAAAAGGTTCCATATACTGTTGAATTGGCTAAGATGTTTGGTTCAGAAATTCATCTGCTTACCATAAGTCTTTCAAAAATTAAGAGTACCGGGAAAAAGCTCCTGCAATATACTCAACAGGTGGCTTCTTACCTCGAAACTCATAAAATTCCATATACAGTCGAATATCTTCATGGCAGCAACCTGACTGATTTAACTCTTGATTATGCAAGATCAATTGATGCTGACCTTATTTCAATAATGACCGAGCAGGAGAAGAGTATTTCGAATTTGCTTCTAGGCAATTTTGCTCATCAATTTATAAACAAAGCTTTTATTCCTGTTTTGTCATTCCCAAATTATCATCTGCGGATAACAGCAGAGGATATATGGACTTTAGGCGCATTTAATGCCTGATATCATTTTAAACAATGTTAGAATTGAAAATTAATATTATTTGGATTAACTTAAATAAGGAAAGGAGAAAATTATGAGCGCAAGAAGGTTATTTGGAACTAACAGTACAGCAATCTATGTGATTGCGATTGTAGTTGTAATAGTGGCTTTTCTGTTACTTGGCGGGGGACCGTGGGTAAGAGGAATGATGCATGGAAACGGATCAATGGGTATGTCGCATTTAAACTGGGCACAAATTCTTATCAGTTTAGTTATTGGTTTTCTGCTGGGTTTGTTAGCTGGCAGGAGAAAATGGTAATTGTCCATTATTTATAAAAAAACGGGACGTTGTTACGGCGAGGCGATTCGGAATATCTGGTTGACAGCGTAAAACGCATACACTAAAAAATAGTACCGTCGTTCTTTAATAAAGCATAAAAAAAATAAAATGAAAAAAGTATTGATTGCACTGGATTATAATCCAACAGCACAAAAAGTGGCAGAGGTAGGTTTTTCAATGGCAAAATCCATGAATGCCAAAGTAGTATTGCTTCATGTAATAACAGATCCGGTGTTTTATTCCACATCCGGATATTCGCCGATAATGGGATTTGACGGTTTTATGTATATGGGTCCCATGCAACTGGACAGTGTTGATGGACTGAAAAATGCATCTCTTCAATATCTTGATAAATCAAAACAACATCTTGGTGATGAAACTATTCAAATTCTCGTAACAGAAGGTGATTTTGCCGAATCTATATTAAACACTGCAAAAGAGATAAATGCAGATATTATTGTCATGGGCTCTCACAGCCGGAAATGGCTGGAAAATATAATTATGGGAAGTGTTACGGAAAAGGTTTTAAATCACACTTCTATACCTCTATTCATTATACCGACAAAACAGAAAAAATGAAAAAAGTATTAATAGCGCTTGATTATGATCCAACTGCACAAAAAGTAGCTGAAGAAGGTTTTTTAATTGCAAAAGCAATGAATGCAGAAGTTATATTGTTGCATGCAATATCAGATCCTGAATATTATTCTTCAACAGAACATGTGACGATAATGGGATTTGCCGGTAGTGAGGAAACCGTTCCGCTGAAATTGGATAGTGCTGATGATTTGAAAAAAGCAGCTCATAAATTTCTTGAGAAATCAAAAGAGCTCCTCGGTGATAAAAACATTAAGATCTTACTAAAGGAAGGTGAATCTGCTGAGTCTATATTGACAGCTGCAAATGATTTACATGCGGACCTTATTGTCATGGATTCTCATAGCCGTAAAGTCTCATCAAGGATAATCATGGGACATGTAACTAAAAAAGTTTTACAGCATAGCTCTAGACCGCTTTTAATTATTCCGATTAAGAAGAAAAATTAACTCTGACTCTGGCATTTCTTAACAGCACAAAAGGTTTTGTTTTTTACTCCAGTTTATGGTGAGTATTAAAATTTTCAGCCATAGAATTCTGAATATTCCATTATGAAAGAAAAGACAGACATAAGAAAACCTGTTTATAGTTTCTTACAATGGGATATTGAAGGGGTGGATACCCTTGCGAAGCTTGGGACTCCAATAAGAAAGGAGGTAAAGTTGATTCAAAAGAGGAATTAATCTGATAAATCGCATCGATATCAGGCAACTTTTTCTACAACTTGTCCTCCAGATGATTATACTCTACGGATAATATCCAACTTCCCTGGTGTTTCAGTTCCACTTGAAGCTGCGCTGATCCTCTGGCAACATTAATCATAAAATAATGCAACGTAGAAAATGAACAAATCAATATCGCTAACAACATTGTTTCTGGATATAGGCGGAGTAATGCTTTCCAACGGATGGGGACATGAGTCACGCAGATCAGCTGCTGATGTTTTTAATCTTGACTATAACGAGATGGATGAACGGCATGATGTCATTCAGGTTACTTATGAAGAGGGAAAGATTACCATTAATGAATACCTCAAAAGAGTGGTGTTCTATCAGAAACGCTCTTTCACAATTGATCAATTTCGTGATTTTATGCTCTCGCGGGTCACTGACTGCAAATCCACACTTTCGGAACTCTCTTCACTTGGATTAAAAATTTAGAAGTTTGATAAACTTCATAATATTATGATAAAGAAAATTATTTTAACACTTGTATTTCTTTTCATTGCTATCATTGCCTCGTTTCTTATATGGCGTTCCTGGAGCTATGTACGTGATAAGGACCCAAACAAAACATTTTTGCTGCCACGACTGGAGTTGTCACAGTTAGAAATAACTTCACTTACTTCTCAGAAAACAGAAATGATTGTAAAAGTGGATATTAAAAATCAACTTCCACTGTCATTCACAATAGACAGTCTTCAGTACAGGATTCTTATCAATGATACTGTGATATTGAAAAACCGTTACAAAAAATCAATTTCACTAAA
>Ga0315542_1002424_pt1 | contig 11324 bp, 10 predicted proteins | sample SalMarSW160120MG_FD_202541 | JGI IMG/M metagenome (GOLD analysis project Ga0315542, IMG submission 202541) | Salt marsh sediment microbial communities from the Plum Island Ecosystem LTER, Massachusetts, United States - Salt Marsh Sediment SW1601-20 ... | reverse complement strand
GGTGCCCCCGCCTCGCGATCGGCGGCTATCACGTAGAGCTCCCGCTGGCGCGCGGCTTCGAGCAGGCCAAGCTGCCCGGGCCCCGCCCCAAGCACGAGCAACCGCTTTGCCCAGACATGAGAATCGCTCGTCACGGAGACCCATTCTCGCGCCTGCGGGCGACGGCGCGCTTACGGGGAGTTGGCGTTAGGGCGCTCGAGGCACGACAATAGGGTCATGAACTCCGCGCTCGAAGCGCGAGTACGCGAGCTGAAGGAGGAACATCACCACGGCGCGAGCTGGATGGCCAGGCATGCGCTCGAGGCCTTGGTCGAGGCGGTGAAAGACGGCGAAGACCCGGTCGAGGTCGCTCGCATCCTCGCTTCGACGCGAATCTCACTCGGCGCGATCGCCGGCGCGGTGGGCCGCGTGATCGGCGCCGGGACGCCCGAGCAGGTCGTCGCCGAGGCCGAAGCGGTGATCGGCGGGCGCGATCGCGCGGCCAAGGCCATTGCGATCATGCTGGCCGCGGATATCTCGGGCACCGTGACGACGCACTCGGCCTCGGGCACGGTGCACGAGGCGCTGGTTCACACTCCGCCCCGGCAGGTCTTCTGCACCGTCTCAGAGCCCGGCGGCGAGGGCCGCGGGCTCGCGGCGGCGCTGAAGGCCGAAGGGGTCGTCGTCGAGCTGGTCTCCGACGCCGAGGGCCCCGACGCCGCCCGTGAGAGCGATCTCGTTCTGCTCGGAGCCGACACGGTCTTCAGCGACGGCTCGCTCGTCAACAAGATCGGGACGCGGGCAATCGCGAGCGCCGCGAAGGACGCGGGTGTAACGGTCATCGTCGCCTGCGAGACCTTCAAGCTGGCGCCTTTCGACCCCGAGCCGCCCACGGAGGACACCTTCGAGCTGGTTCCAACGGCGTTAATCGACCGTGTCGTGACCGAGGAGGGCGCGGCGGATACCGACGACGTGAGCGCGCTGATCGATCGCACGCCGTGCCTTCGCCAGGGCTACGACCTACTGCGCGGGCGCCGCGCCAGGCTCCGCCCGGAAGAGAGTGCCTAGCTCGGCGAACCGCCAGACCGGCGGCAGCCTACTTCCAGCGAGATGAGCCGAGCTCTGGTCATGCTCCTTCTGCTCGTGCCGGCCGGATGCGGCGGCTCTTCCGACTCGGGCGCGGTGACCGATCTGCGCATCACGGTCTGGCCGCAGGGCAAGACGGGCGTGAGCATCAGCCGCACGCTCAACTGCCCCCAGGGAACGGGCAGCCTTCCCAAGGCCCGCGCGGCCTGCTCGAAGCTGCAACGAATCGAAGCCGCGGCCTTCGCTCCGGTGCCGACCGGCACGGTCTGCAGCGAGATCTACGGCGGCCCGCAGACCGCCCGAGTCAGTGGGCGCCTCGCAGGTCAACCGATCGAGGCCGACTTCAAGCGCACGAACGGCTGCGAGATCGCGCGCTGGGGTCGGCTCGCCTTTCTCTTTACATCCGGCCTCTGATCTGCCCGCCGGTGGACCGGCCAGATGCTCGAGCCCACGGCGCCCCAACCCCACTACGATTACGCCTTGCGCGCCTCAGCCGCGCGCGACCGAAGATGCTCGAGCCGCTCACCATTCTCGTCACCGCAGTCGGTTGCCCCGGAACCGTCGCGCTGTTGCGCTCGCTGCGCGAGAACGGCGAGCGGGAGGTGCGCCTGGTCGGCGTCGAGATGAACGAGCGGGCGATCGGGCGCCACCTCTGCGACGTTTTTGCGACCGTCCCGGCCGGAAGTGATCCCGGCTTCGCCGGCGCCGTGCTCGACATCTGCCGCCGCGAACGGGTGGACGTCGTCTTGCCGCAGTCCTCCTACACGCTCGAGGGCCTGGCGCTCGAGAAGGATCGCTTCGGGGACGTCGTCGTCGTCGTGGCCTCGATCGAAGCGATCAGGCGCGCCAACGACAAGGCCGAGACCTTCGCCCTCTGTGACAGGATCGGAGTGCGCGTCCCCGGCTGGCGCCGCGCCACCACGCCGGCCGAGTTCGAGCGGGCGGGGCGCGAGCTCGGCTATCCCGAGCGCGAGATCTGCATGAAGCCGCTCGTCTCCTCGGGGACGCGGGGCTTTCGCGTCATCTCGGCCTCGGCCGACCGGCGCAGGCAGCTGCTCGAGAATCGCCCGGGCATGCCCGAGTCGCTTAGGCTCGAGGAGGCCACCGACCTGGCTGGAGGAACGGGTGTCGAGTGGCTGGTGATGGAGCTTGCAACCGGCATGGAGCGCACCATCGACGGCTACGCCGAGCAAGGCGAGATCCTGCTCGGCTACCCGAAGACGCGCGAGTCGATGCGCGCCGGCCTGGCCATGTACTTCGAGACTCTCGACAGCCCCGAGCTGATGGAGGCCGGCGCCAAGATAGTTCGCGAGCTCGCTTTCGACGGCTTCTTCAGCGTCAACCTGGTCGGTGACTGCGTGATCGAGATCAATCCGCGCATCTCGACCGTGCCCTACCAGGAAGACTTCAACTTTCCCTACCTGGCGCTGAAACGCGCAGTCGGCGAGCTCTCGGCCGACGAGCTGCGCGCCTACTCGACGCGCATCCGCCCCAGCCGGCGAACGCTCCGCTACTTCGATCAACTCGGCTGGGACGAGTCCTAGCGAGACCTCTCGCCGCGCGAATTCGTGCATTTCGGCACAGAAGCTGAGAAAAGCCGAATAATCCTTTGAGAAGAGAGAGCGTAAGAATGCGGCGCGAGCTATTGCGCTGCAATTCGAGAGCGAAAAACTCCGGCGCATAGTCCTCTGTCAACGCCGCCAGAGGTCTACGCCAGGAGAGAGATATGTTCCGGGTCGTTTCGCTCAGCCCCCGCGGGCTTCCCGGCCTTTTACTCGGCCTCGCGTTTCTGGCCTCCTCTCTCGTTGGTTTTGCGGGCGCCGCACCGAGCGCCGCCTCCGCGAAGTTTTCCGCACACCTGACCGAGAAGGTCTTCACGAAATCCCAGGCCGGATCGGTCAAGCTCGTCTACAGGTTCTCGACGCCGAGCAAGAGCTTCTCTTATCGGCTCACGCTCAAGAAAGGGAAGAAGTGACGGCTGGTCGAGAGCGTCGTGAAGACGAGCTACCTCAGGGGCCGGAAGCAAATATCCGTCAAGAGGCTCTTCGCCGGGAAGCCGGTCAGAATCGGCAGCTACCGCCTTCGGCTCGCGGCCTCCGAGGTTCGGCCTTGGAGGTCGTCAGCGTCCGCCCGTGCGTTACTCAGCCAGCGGATCGAGCACCAGCCGCTGCACCTTGAACACCTCGGCCAGCGGCCGCCCGATGGTGACGCCGTGCACCCTGGCCAGGCTGCGGATGTAGTCGGGATCGGCGTAGGAGCGATGACTCTGCGACACGTACTTGCCCACCGCCTCGATCTTCTGCGCCAGCTCGTGCTCGCCGAAGGCGATGTAGCAGTCGTCCGAGAAGCCGGAGGTGTTCCAGGGCAGCAGGTAACCGAGCACCGTCGTGCGCTTGAAGGCGCGCAACCCCTCCTTGGCGATCGTCTGGTGATCCTGATGCATGTCGGAGGGCGAGGGCTGGAAGACGACATCGGGCTTGAACTGCTTCGACTCCTCGACCAGCAGCTCGAGGATCTCCTGGCGATGCTTGGGGAAGGTGCGCACATCGAAGTCGTGCAGAACGACGTCCTCGATCCCGAGCGTCGCGGTCGCCTCCCTGGCCTCGTGCGCCAGCGTGTCGGGCGGAAAGCCCGCCGGAAGTGATCGATTGGCGATCGAGAAGGCGATGTAGCGAACGTGGCAGCCCGACGCGGCAAGCAGAGCGAGCGAGCCGCCACAGCCCAGCTCACCGTCGTCGGTGTGCGGGGCGAGTACCAAAGCGCGCTTCCAGAGGTCGGCGATCACGTTCTCCTTCGATCTGTTGGCCTGGCGGGGAGAACGATCGACTCCGAACGGGCTCCCACGGCATCCGACAATCCGGCCCGAACTATAACCGTGCCCCGTTTCGGGCACCGCCGCCGCCCGAAGCACGGGGAAGCGCGGTCGCCGCCTCGGCGGCCAGCTCGCCGCAGCTCAGGCATACCCCGCCGCGCTCGCGAACGGCGTCGACGAAGCTGAAGAAGAGCCTGTCCCAGCCGGGCGCCCCGGCCGGGTCGAAGCTGCCGGGGTGCCAGAGCAGCGAGAAGGCGCCGCCGTTCTCCTGCGCCCAGTCGAGCAACTCGAGCAGGCGCGGCTCGGCCTGCCGAGCCGAGAGATCCAGGTAGTTCTCCTCGGCCAGTGTGGCGTCCATTACGGCAAGCGGGATCTCGACCAGGTCGAAGGGGCGATCGGTCGCGAAGTTCCAGGGGCGAAACGGCTGCGCGATGCCGGCGCGGAAACCGAGCTGATCGGGGAAGCCGAGCGAGCAGTCGTAGACGAAGCCGAGCTTCTCGATCGCGCCCAGGTTCCGCCTCATGTCGAGGCGCAGATAGTGAAAACGCTGTCCGGAAACCGGGCCGGCGAGCTCGCGCAGCCGCTCGGTCTCGAGCGCGAGCTGGCTCGGATCGTCGGCGGCGGTGTAACTACCGTGCAACGCAACCTCGGCGCCGCCGTCTAGCAGTGTCTCCACCAACCTCGGGCGAAGCCGGTCGTATAGCTCGGGCGCGGGGCCGTCGGCCGGATGACGGTGGCCGGCCATGACGAAGAAGGTCGAGCGGGCGCCGTGGCGCTCGAGCTCGGCCGTGACCTGCTCGAACCGCCAGTAGGGGTCGCTCCCCCGCAGCTTGTGCAGCGGAACGCCGGCCAGAGCTCTCGCTTCCCCGTATGCCGGCCGAAGCCGGCCCTTTAGAGCGGCGCTCTTGAGCCGCGCCGCCGAGCCGAGAACGGCGCGCCGCCTCCAGCGCCAGGGCACGTCCACGTCGGTCGAGAGAGCGACCGCGAAACGGGCACCACCCCAGCGGCGAGGCTCAACACCCAGCCTGCGGCGCAGGCGCTCGAGCGGCGGATCGAGCGGATCGAGCGAGGAGTACGCGGCCAGGAAGCGCCCGTGCTCGTCGCGGCGCCCGTCCAGCTCCTCGACGCGGGCCAGATCGAAGAAGGCCGCGGCCAGGTCGTCTCCCTTGGGGCGCCTGCCGCGCGCCACCTCCTCCCAGGCCTGCGCGTCGTAGGCAAGATCGTCGCCGAAGCCGAGCTCGCTCGCCCCGATCGTGTCGAGCACCCAGCGGGCTCGCCGCTCGATCTGCTCCGGTATCAACGCGCTTCCGCCTCGGCGACGGGCGCCCTCTTCGTCGTCGCGGTCGCCTGGTTAGCCAGTCCCTCCCGCTCCTCGGCGCCCTTAAGTAGCAGGGCGATCAGGCCCCCGCTGAGCGGCCAGACCAGATACGAGGTCTGGAAGACGCGCGCGATGAAGAGCAGCAGGAAGACCGAGAGAGAGAACCCGACCGCTCCGCTCCAGAGCGATTGCGAGCGCCGCTGGAGCCAGAGCAGCCACAGCGTTACCGGCAACCAGACCGCCAGCGCCAGCGGAACGAACGGGTAGTAGCCCGTGCGGCTCGAGATCACGTGCGCGCGCAGAAGCAGAGCGGAGAGGCCGTAGCCGATGATGCGGTAGGTGCCCGTGCCGTACTTAACCGTGTCGGTCCAGAGTGCCCCCGGACCGGCGACGAGAAACGGGAGCAGGCCCGCCAGAACAACGGCCGAGAAGTAGATCACCGGGGCCTTGAGCCGCCGCCACTCCGTCTTACGCAGAAACATGAGGAAGAGGAAGGGCGCGGCAACGAGGGCGAACTGCTTGCACAGCACGGCGCCCCCGAGCAGCCCTGCCGCCGCGCTTGAGCGCGAGCGCGAGGCGAGCCCGAAGGCGCAGACCACGAGCAGAAGGCTGAGCGCGTCGGCCGTGCCGAACCAGGCCGAGTGAACGATCAGAGGGTTGGCCGCCAGAAGCGCTCCGAGCGCCAGTCGAGGCCCGAGCCGACCCGGGAACAGCAAGGCGGCAGGGAACAGCGCAAGCGCGCACAGCACTACCAGGAAGCGGAAATCGGACAGCGGCTTGGGCAGAGCCCCCCAGGCCGCCGCAGCGATCGCGCCGCCGGGAAAGTAGGCGAAGTGGTGCAGCGCCACCTGCTGCTTCTCGACTTGCGGCTCGACGCTGCCGTCGAGGCTGTAGAAGCGCTCGAGCCCTGAGGAGGCGTAGTCGTGCCCGTAGGGATTGGAGCCGTGCTGCAAGAGCTTGCCGGCGATCTCGATCTGGTACGTCGAGTCGTTCGTGTAGAACCACGGCGCCGTCGATTGCCGCAAGCCCGCCTGCAGTGCCACCCCGGGCAGCAGAAGCGCGGCGATGACGACCACGGCGCAGGCGACAGCCCAGCGTAGGCGCAGGCGACCGCAGGCGAGAACGGCGGCCGTGAGAGCGGCCACTAAAACGCCCGCGAGCACGGCGCTCGAGCGCAGCAGGCCCAGATCCCAGCGCCCGTGCGCCGCCGATACGAGCGAGGCGAACAGGCCGCTGGCATGGACAGGGCCGGTGTGGAAGGTCCAGGCGTCGAGACCGAGCACCGGCACGTTGAGCACGACGAGCCCGCCGAGCGCGGCGACCAGAAGCCAGGCCTCACTGCCCGAGAGCACGCGGCCGTTTGCTCGCCTCAACTGGTGCACGGTCCCATCTTCACGACCGGCGCCGATAGTAACTCAGCCCTGTGCCTTGGTGAACCGGCCTCGAAAGGCTACGAGCCGACCGTTAAGCGAGAAGTAGTAGGCATGGTTGGTCGCGATCCCCGGCGAGAACTTCCCCATGCCCACGTGCCAGACGATCTTCCCGTCCGTGGTGCGGGCGGCGTAGGTGTCGCCTTCCAACGTCGAGAAGAAGACGAGGTTGCCGACCACCAGCGAAGGGGCGAGGATGCGGCCCGAGACGCTCGTCTGCCAAAGAAGCGTGCCGGTTGCGGCCCTGAAAGCGCTCAGGCTGCCGCCGAGAGTCCCTACGAAGATGCGGCCGTTCGCGACGGAAGGCGTACCGTAGGTCAGCGCTCCGAGACTGTATGTCCAGAGAGTGCGCCCGCTCGCGGCCTCGAGAGCGATTACCTTGCCCGTGCGCGCGACCGTGAAGATCCGCTTTCCGTCCGACGAAGGGCTGGCATAGAAGCTCTCGTACCTGACGAAGTCCCGCCGCACCGCCACGGCCCAGATGCGCTGGCCGTTTCCCCGCCGCAAGCAGGCGACCAGGCCGCTGTAGGTGGTGATGCAGACCCGGCCTCCGACGACCGAGGGGCTGGAGCTGATCCGGCCGCCCGTGTCGTAGACCCATAGCGGTCGCCCGGTGCGCACTCGCAGGGCGTACAGCTTTCCGTCGGCGGCGCCGACGTAGACGACGCCCTTGACGACGACCGGCGACGACTCGACCGCGGCGCCGGTCTCGAGTTGCCAGAGCAGGTGACCGTTCGTGCGCCTGTAGGCCGTCACGTTTCCGGCGTGGGAGCTGACGATCAGGCGATGACCGGCAATCGCCGGAGTCGAGGCCGTGAATCCCGCGGCCTTGCGCGACCAGATTACGCGGCCGCTTCGGGCATCGAGCGCCACCGTCCTCCCCCGCTCCAGGTTGACGTAGAGATATCCGTCGCAGTAGCTCGGCGGATACTCCATCAGGTCGTGAAGTCCGCGCGTCCAGAGGATCTTGGTCGGCCGCCCGAGGTGCAGATTCGGTCGGGCCAAAGAACGCAGCGGATCCCCGCCGAAGTTGTTCCAGCAGGGCTCGTCGACCCGCGTGCGACGGGTCTTCTTCGGCGGGCTCGCAGCTTTCGTCGAGGTGTCGGATGTCCTGATCGTCACGCTTTCGAGTGAGGTGACCGAGCCGGCGAGGCCGGGGCTCCTGAAGTGGAGGGCGAGCGCGGCTCCGAGCGCTGCGAGCATGAGTAGGACGACGATCCCCAGCGGCACGAGAAATCGCTTTTTCTGAACCCAACTAGGCAGTCCCGGCAAGGCCGGGAGTATAGCGGCGGCCTGGAAGCGAGATCACTCGACCGGCGCGTCCCGCGGCAGGTACGCCGCGGCCAGCGCGAGCGCGCCCCAGGTGATCGGGTCCTCGAAAAAACCGCTATAGGAGAGCGAGTGCACTACCAGCACCCCGAATGCGGCGGCCAGGCTCAGCCCGATCGTCGCATCGCGTCTGAACGCGTTTCGGAGCGTGACGAAGGCACCTGCGAACCAGGCCAGGTAGGCGGCGAGGCCGACGATCCCGAGCTCGGCGGCGACGGTCAGCGGCGTCGTGTGTGAGGTGTCTCGCTTGATCGCGTCGCTGGAGACCGATTTGTCCTGGGCCGCGCGCGGCTGTGAGCCGACGCCAACCCCGACCAGCGGATGCTCGGTGAAGACGTCGAAGGTGATCGAAGCGAGGTGCGAGCGTCCACTTGTCAGATTGCGCAGAGAGTGACCCTGAACGCTAACGGCCAAGAACCCCGCCCCGACGAGCGCCAACGAGGCGGCACCGACAACGATCGCCTTCCGGGTGCGACGACCGCCGGCGACGAGCGCGATGCAGACCACGGCGACGAACAGCGCAGCGAGGCTCGACAGCGAGTACGTGTAGTACAGACCTGTCCAGAGAAAGGCAATCAGAGCCACAGCTACGGGCAAAGCGAGACGCTGTTTCCAGATCAGCACCACGAGTACGCTCAGTGCAATTGCGAGATGGCGCCCGTAGATGTTCGGGTCGTAGAAGAGGGAGTTGGTACGGAAGTAACTCGTGTAGATGTTCGAGATCTCGAGGAAGCGGGAGAAGTAGACGTGGTGGGTCGCTTCCTCCCACAGTCCGAAGGCCGCAAATCCGACCGCCTCCCCCGCCAGCGCATAGGCGAGAGCGCGCGGAATCCATGCCCGGCGCGGCTCGTAGACCACGACCACGACGAGCACCAGGAAGGGGAAGAGAAAGGCGCCAAGCTCGATCGAGCCCGCGCGCACATCCTTCGCCCAGAGCAGAGAGAGGGCGTAGAGACAGACCAAAGCTGCGCTCGGCACGGCAAGCGAGCGAGCCATGCGGCGCACCGGAACGCCGCGAAGCAGCCTCCATGCGAGCGCGAGCGCGGCGGCCGCGAGCACTCCGTACAGCGGCAAGAGCAGCCTTGCAGACTGAGATCCGAGTGATATTCCGATACGAAAGGGCGCAGCGAGCAGGAGCAGTAGAGGAGCGATTCCGGCGTGGCGCGTGAACAAGAAGGCGATGCCGAAGACGACGAGCCCGCCGCCGACAAGCGCCGCCGCTCGCATCGGCGAGGTAACGAGAAGCTTCAGGTCGTGCCCGGGAATGAGTGCGACGGCCAACCCCGCCTCGGCCGCGCCCAGCAGGATCAGGCCTGAGAGGATTGCTCGATTCCGGCCGAGCAGTATCGGGAAGCTCGCGAGCGCCCCCAGGACTGCGGCGACGTAGGCTAGGTTCGTGTGGGACATGGGCTTGCGCCGCAGACACTAGCTGCGCGCTTGCCGAGATTGCGCGCTATCGCGAGATCGATCTCGTCGCGCCGGCCCCGGCAACCTCCCCGACGACCGAACGGCCGCGAGCGCACCGACGTTGCCCGATTCAGTTACTGCGCCCGCGCCCGCTCGTCGTCCGTATGCTGGCGCAGTCCGCTCGTCTCGCTCCGAAAAACCTGCAACTTGCCCACGAAAGTCCTCATCGTCAGCTTCTATTTTCCTCCGGCCGGCGGCGGAGGCGTGCAGCGCTGGTTGAAGCTCGCCGGCTATCTGCCCGAGCACGGAATCGAGACGCACGTCCTGGCCCCAGACGATCCCCGCTGGATTCAGAGCGACCCCGAGCTAGAGATCCCGGATCGAGTGCGCGTGCACCGTGCCCGCTATCTCGGCCCGGCCGGGGGGAGGCCGGGCGAGAAGCTGCTCGGCCTGAGCCGGCCGCGGCGGCTCTGGCGGCGCGCGTTGCTCATACCCAGATCGTTGCTCATTCCCGACGAGAACGTCGCCTGGGTTGCCGGCGCACTACCGGCTGCTCGCCGGATCATCAGGCGCGAGGGCATCGACGTCGTCATCACGACCTCGCCCCCCAGCTCCGTACACCTGATCGGCGCGTTGCTGCGGCGTCGCTCGGGAATACGCTGGATCGCCGATCTGCGCGACTCCTTGATCGCCAAATCAGGTCGCCATTTCGAGCGCGCGCTGGTGCGCCTCAAAGAGCGCACGCATCGGGGTGTCGCCCGTAGCATCGCCCGCAGAGCCGACGCGATCGTCTGCGTCACGCCGACGATCGCCGAACAGATGGTCGCGCTCGGCGCGCGCGGCGAAGCGCACGTGATCCCGAACGGGGCCGACTTCGACGAGTTCGAGAACATCGAGTACGAGCCGGGAGAGCGCTTCGTCATCACCCACACCGGCAACTTCTTCGGCAAGCGCGACCCGCGTCCGTTCCTACGCGCCCTGGCGCAGATCGACGCCCCGATCACGGCTCGCTTCATCGGCGAGTTCAGGACAGCCGACAGGCTCTGGGCCGAGAGCCTCGGCCTGGGCGAGCGGCTCGAGCTGACGCGTTTCGAGCCGCATGCGCAGACGATCGCCTCGCAGCGACACTCCGAGGCGCTACTACTCCTGATCCCCTACTCGGGCGGTCGCGGCGCCGACGTCACCTCGGGGAAGCTCTACGAGTACCTGGCGGCAGGGCGGCCGATTCTCGCCTCGGTGCCGCCGGAGGGCGCGGCGGCCGAGCTGGTGCGCGCGGCAGGCGCCGGCCTCGTCGCACCTCCCGACGACGCCGATGCCATCCGCTTCGCTCTCGAAGAGCTGATCGACCGCTGGCGCAAGGGAGCTCTCGCCGACGTCGAGCTCCCGCCCGACCTTGCCCGCGACATCGATCGCAGGGAGCGCGCCCGCGAGGTGGCCGAGCTGATCGAGCAGATCGCGGCTCGCTGACCGCTTCGGTCGAGCCTGTGAGCGGGCTAGAGCCGGCCCAGGTGCTTGAAGTAGCGGTACAGGTGAACGAGCCCGGGCTTGGGATCGCGTAGCTGAAGCACCGGCTCGACGAAGGGCGGCAGCGGAACTACCGGGCGTTCGCCCCTCATCAGCACGATCGCCCAGTGCTTGCGCCGGCCTTCGCTCGTACGCGGCTGCGGCGGTCGTCCGGTCAGATCGAGATAGGCGATGTGGGCCAGATTGACGCCGCAGGCGGCGGCCAGCGAGTGCCACATCCACAGTCGCGGGTTGATCTCCATCAGCTTGAAGGAGCCGTCACGGTGATCGCGCTTGAACTCGACCTGCGAGACTCCGTTGAAGTCGCAGACCTGCAGTAGGCGAAGCGAGTCCTCGACCAGCTCGGGCAACCAGAGCGCCTCGCCGTGTCGGCAGCTGCCGACTCCGCGCGGCACGAGCTTGCGGCTGCGCGGAGTCTGGCGCAACTTGCGGCCGCAGA
>Ga0315542_1002423_pt1 | contig 11327 bp, 9 predicted proteins | sample SalMarSW160120MG_FD_202541 | JGI IMG/M metagenome (GOLD analysis project Ga0315542, IMG submission 202541) | Salt marsh sediment microbial communities from the Plum Island Ecosystem LTER, Massachusetts, United States - Salt Marsh Sediment SW1601-20 ... | reverse complement strand
CCCCGCCTGGGGCGCTTTGTGAGCCTCACCGAGTACAACGCCGAGTTCGATATTCCGGTCGCCTTTCCGCCCGAGCGCCTGAACAACGTGTTCGGCCAGTATGCGGCGAGCCTCGGGCTCCATCAGCTGCGGCTGGCGGAAACGGAAAAATATGCCCACGTGACGTTCTTCTTCAACGGCGGCCGTGAGGAGCCCTTCGAAGGCGAAGACCGCATTCTGGTGCCCTCGCCGCTGGTGGCCACCTACGACCTGAAGCCGCAGATGAGTGCGCCGGAGGTGACCGACCGGCTGGTGGAAGCCATCGAGAGCGGCAAGTACGACGTCATCATCTGCAACTATGCCAATCCGGACATGGTCGGACATACCGGCAACTTCGATGCCGCGGTGGTCGCCATCGAGACCATCGACCGCTGTCTGGGGCGGGTGGAGACGGCGCTGCGCCAGTCGGGCGGGGAAATGCTGATCACTGCCGATCATGGCAACGCCGAGCAGATGCGCGGAGAGGACACGGGGCAGGCCCACACGGCCCACACCACCAACCCGGTGCCGCTGATCTATGTGGGTCGGCCGGCCAGCCTCGCCACCGGCGGCTCGTTGTGCGACGTGGCGCCGACCATGCTCCAGCTGATGGGGCTGCCCAAGCCCCATGAGATGAGCGGTACCTCTCTGCTGGTTCCGGTCGCCGAAGAGGCCGGCGCCGGCGAGCCCGAGCTGGAAACCCGGGACGTTTCCTAGCAAACGGGCGCGCACCGCTCGCGGGTCTGGCCGAGTGGTCGGTTGTGCCGGGTGCCGCGGAGCCCGCCGGGCCGGGCCCTTTGTCGTGGGGGTCGGTGCCGAGAGCTGCCGAGGGCAGCAAGGTGTAGAGCCGGGGCCGCCTGCCGGTCGTCCCCTTTGGTCCCGCTGAACGGACAGCCGCTGCGCACTGCAAAATCGTGTTTCACGCCGCCAACCTTCCCCGCCGATGCCATGCCCGGACCACCCGGGGCCCCTTCATCCTGGTGCTGCTTACCGTTGCGATCCTGCTGGGTATGCTGGGGCCCTCCCCGGCGCCCGCCGCCTCCGATGCCGGCGCCAGCGCGGCTCAGCTGCGCAAGCTGCGTTCCGACATCAAGGCTCTGCGCGAGAGCCTGGACAAGGACCGGGCCAAACAGGGCACCCTCAGCCGCGAACTGCATGTCACCGAAGTGCGCATCGCCAAGCTCACGGGGGGCCTGCACGATCTGGGTGCCGCACTGGCCGACCATCGCAGCCGCCTGCAGCAGCTGCGCACTCGCCAGGGCGACGAGCAGGCCGCGCTGGATCACCTGCGCGCCGGTCTCGCACGCCAGGTACGGGCGGCGTACGCCATGGGGCGCCAGGAAGAGCTCAAGCTGATTCTCAATCAGCGCAATCCCGCCACCATCAGCCGGATGCTGGTGTACTACCGCTACATCGCGCGGGCGCGCGCCAAGCGCATCGATGAGGTTCGGGATCACCTGCAGCGCCTGGCCGAGGTGCAACAGTCCATCGACAAGGAAACGGCGCAGCTTACCCGGTTGCGTGACCGGCGCAGCGACGAGCGTGACCGGCTGCAGAAGGAGCGCGCCTCCCGCGCCGCCGTGCTCGCCCGCCTGCAGACGCGCATCGAGAGCAAGTCCGAGCGTCTGGCTCATATGACCCGCAACGAGCGTCAGCTGCAGGACCTCGTGCAGAAGCTGCAGAAGGCGTTGGCCGACATCCCGCCGCAGGCGGGCGAGCAACGCCCGTTTCGGGATCTCAAAGGGCGCCTGCCCTGGCCGGTCGCCGGCCATCTGCTGGCCCGTTACGGTGCGCCCCGCGAGGGCAGCAACCTGCGCTGGCGGGGCGTGTTCATCGCCGCGGCGCCCGGCCAGGAGGTGCGTGCGGTGGCCCGCGGTCGAGTCGCCTTTGCCGACTGGCTGCGGGGTTTCGGCTTGCTGATGATCATCGATCACGGCGACGGCTACATGAGCCTGTACGGCCACAATCAGGTGCTTCTCAAACAGGTGGGCGATTGGGTGGAGGCCGGAGAGCCCATTGCCCTGACCGGCGATTCCGGCGGAGTCAGTCACAGCGGCGTGTATTTCGAGCTGCGCTCCCACGGGCATACCATCAACCCCATGCACTGGTGCCGCGGGCGCCCCGCCCGCGTTGCCGCAGCCCATTAGGAAATCTCCGCACAGGCCGCTGAAGCGGCGCTTCCGGCATTGAAAAGCGCTTTTGGGTGCTCGTTTCCCCCCCGTAAACCGCGCTCGTCCGCCCCCATGCGCCTTGTGATCCTCTCCTTGATCGAGCTGTGCAGAGCTTCGCAAGGGCCGCTCCACAGGATCTGCGTTCCGTGACCGCGGACCCTGTGCTATGGTCGGCCGATCTGCGCGGCTGTCCGCGTTGGTCGGTCAGCCCGCAACTGCGGTATCATCAATCAATCGATCTGAAGAGCGGGTCGGCTCCCGCCAATGGAAAACCTCAATGAAATTCACTAAGCAAGGTCTGCTGCTGGTCCTTTCGGGGACGATTCTGGGCTTGTCCCTGAGCCTTACGCATACCGTGTTTGCCGAGCGCGAAAACGCTCCTGTCCAGGCGGCCGGCCTGCCGCTGACGCAGTTGCGCGAATTCACCGATGTGTACGCGCGCATCAAGAAGGACTACGTCGAGCCGGTCTCCGACAAGACGCTCATGCAGGACGCCATCCGCGGCATGATGGCGGGGCTGGATCCGCACTCGGCCTATCTGGACAAGCAGCAGTTCAAGGAACTGCAGGTGGGCACCACCGGCCAGTTCGGCGGCCTGGGCATCGAAGTGGGCATGGAGGACGGCTTCATCAAGGTGGTATCGCCCATCGACGATACGCCCGCCCAGCGCGCCGGCATCAAACCCGGCGACCTGATCATCCGTCTGGATGACACCCCCGTGAAGGGCATGACCCTCAACGACGCCGTCAACCGCATGCGGGGCAAGCCCGGCACCAAGATCACCCTGACGGTGGTCCGGGAGGGCGAGCGCAAGCCTCTGAAGTTCACCCTCACGCGGGCAATCATACGGGTCAAGAGCGTCAAGAGCCGCATGCTGGAGCCCGGCTACGGCTATGTGCGGATCTCCCAGTTCCAGGCCAAGACCGGCGATGCCGTGGTGGAGGCGGTGGACAAGCTGAAAAAGGAAGCCGGCGGTTCCCTCAAGGGCCTGGTGCTGGACCTGCGCAACAACCCCGGGGGCGTGCTGAACGCGGCGGTGGCGGTGTCCGATGCCTTCATCAAGAAAGGCCTGATCGTGTACACCAAGGGACGGGTGCCGGACTCGCGGTTGCGCTTCAGCGCCACCCCCGACGACATTCTGCACGGGGCGCCCATGGTGGTGTTGGTGAACCAGGGCTCGGCGTCCGCTTCGGAGATCGTGTCCGGGGCGCTGCAGGATCACCATCGCGCCATCATCATGGGGCAGCAGACCTTCGGCAAGGGCTCGGTGCAGACCATCGTGCCGCTGGGCAACGGAACCGCTATCAAGCTGACCACCGCCCGTTACTACACGCCGTCCGGGCGCTCGATTCAGGCCGAAGGCATCACCCCCGATGTGCGCCTGGAGCCGGCCAAGGTGGCCGCCGCCAACAACGGCGAGATGATCAAGGAAGCGGATCTGACAGGGCATCTGGTCAACGGCAATGCCAAGAAGATTGCCGGCCGGGAGGCCACCAGCGCCGCCGATGCCGGCAAGGAGAAGAAGCTTGCCGCCAGCGACTTCGAGCTCTATGAGGCCCTGAACATGCTGAGGGGGCTGCATATCCAGCGGGAAGTCCTGAAATGATCGCAGCGGTCCGCTGCCGGCCCCGGCTCTGGCAGCGGACCGTCCTGCTGCTGGCGGCGGTGTACGCCGGCGGCGCCTGCGCCGGCACGGCGCCCGCTCCAACCGCAAAGCACCCGGTGGAGCAGATCCGGACACCGGTCATCAGCATCATCATCGACGACCTCGGTTACCGTCTCGATACCGGCGAACAGGCGACCCGCCTGCCCGGCCCCGTCGCCTGCGCCATCCTGCCGCGCAGTCCCCATGCCCGTCTGCTGGCGAAGCTGGCCCACGGTCACGGCAAGGAGGTCATCCTCCACCTTCCGATGCAATCGGAGGATTACGGACGGCTCGACCCCGGCGGCCTCACCCTGCACATGACGCGCCGCGAATTCCTGCACACCCTCGCCACGGACCTGGCCGACGTGCCCTATGTCTCCGGGGTGAACAACCACATGGGCAGCCTGCTGACTCAGCATCCCGGTGACATGGCTTGGCTGATGCACGCGCTGGCCCGGCGCGGCCTGTTCTTCGTGGACAGCCGCACCACACGGCGTACCGTCGCCGAGCAGGTGGCCCTGGAAACCGGACTGCCCACCACGCGTCGCAACGTGTTTCTCGATGACGACCGTCACAGCGCCGCCATCCGCGCGCAGTTCATGCGCCTGCTGGTGCTGGCCCGGCGCGACGGCAGTGCTGTGGCCATCGGGCATCCCTATCCCCATACCATGGCCGTGCTGCGCCGCCTGCTGCCGCAACTTCAGCTGTACGGGGTACGGCTGGTGCCCGTAAAGCGCCTCATCGAACTGCAGCAGGTCCAACGGCGGACATGGCAGGCGTCCACGTCGCACTAGGAGGGGGCGGGACCGTGGCCGCCGGCCATCGCCGTCGGCCTGTGCGCCGCCCACGCCCTTTCCCGTTTCTGTGTCCCTCTGCCGGAGCGCCATCCGTGCGGCGCCTGTGCGTGGCGTTGTCATGCGCGTGATCGAAGTCGTGGCCGATGCGGGCCACCTGGACACCCTCAACAGCATCGCCGAGCAGCACGGCGCCATTGATCACTGGTGCGGCGCCCCCTGTGAGGACGGACGCCGGAGCGTGCGTATGCTGGTGAACGGCGAGCAGAGCCAGACCGTCCTGGATGCGCTGCAGAGCCTGCTCTCCGGCAGCGAAAACAGCCGTATCCTGGTGCTGCCCGTGGACGCCGTTCTACCCCGGCCCCAGGAGGATGCCGACGCCGAGGCGCGGCGCGTGAGTACCACCCGCGAGGAGCTCTACAACCAGATCGAGCGCGGTGCACGCCTGGAGGGGACCTTTTTGCTGATGGTGGTGCTGTCCACCATCGTGGCCGCCATCGGCATGATCGAAAACAATGTGGCCGTGGTGGTGGGCGCCATGGTCATCGCCCCTTTGCTGGGGCCCAACATCGCGCTCGCCTTTGCCACCTCTCTGGGGGACCGGGAGTTGCTTTGGCAGGCGCTGCGCACCGACCTGGCAGGCCTGGGCCTGGCCCTGTTCCTCGCCTGGCTGATCGGCATGTTCTGGCCGCTGGATCTGCACAGTGCGGAGCTGATGGCCCGCACCGACGTGGGTCTGGACAGCATCGCCCTGGCTCTCGCTTCGGGGGCGGCGGCGGTTCTGTCGTTGACCACCGGTGTGCCCACGGCACTGGTGGGCGTGATGGTCGCCGTGGCGCTGCTGCCGCCGACGGCGGCGGCTGGTCTCATGCTGGGCGCCGGTCAGCTCACCAATGCCCTGGGAGCGGGCCTGCTGCTGGCGGTCAACGTGGTGTGCGTGAACCTGTCCGCGAAGGTGGTGTTCCTGCTACGCGGCGTGAAACCCCGGACGTGGTGGGAAAAGCGCAAGGCCCGCCAGTCGATGCTGACCTATATCCTGGTATGGGTGATTCTGCTGGTGTTGCTGGTGGCGGCCATTTATCTGCGCCAGCGCCTGCGCGGATGACGGCGCCGGCTTACCGTGTCCAGGCGAACCCCACCAGTGCGGCTCCAAGCCCGCCAAATACCCAGGACAACACCGGTACGTCAGCCAGCGTAGTCACCTGATAGCCCCCAAGCCCCAGCACCAATACAGCGCTGACAATCAGCGCGGCGCCCATGATGGTGGCCAGCGTGCGGCGGTTGTGGCGTGCCAGGTCCCGGCGCAGCTCCCGCAGCTCCGCCGATGTCCATTCCACCCGCAGTTTGCCTTCGGCCGCCTGCTTGAAAGTGTGATGAACCAGCTGGGGCAGCTCGGGCAGGCTTTCGGCCCAGGTGGGGACACTGCTCTTAAGATTGCTCGCGAAGGCGCGCGCTCCAACCTGTTCGCTCATCCAGCGTTCCAGGAAGGGCTTGGCGGTCTGCCACAAATCCAGGTCGGGATACAGCTGCCTTCCCAACCCCTCGATGTTGAGCAGGGTCTTCTGCAGCAGCACCAGTTGAGGTTGCACCTGCATGTTGAAGCGCCGCGCCGTCTGGAACAGGCGCAGCAGCAACTGCCCGAAGGAAATGTCCTTCAAGGGCCGCTCGAAGATGGGTTCGCACACCGTGCGGATTGCCGATTCGAACTCGTCCACCCGGGTGCTGGCGGGGACCCATTCGGATTCCACGTGCAGCTCGGCGACCCGCCGGTAGTCGCGCCGGAAGAAGGCCACGAAATTCTCCGCCAGGTAACGCTGGTCGGTGGGATTCAGCGTACCCATGATGCCGAAGTCCACCGCCACGTAACGGCCCTCGGGACTGACGAAGATATTGCCCGGATGCATATCGGCGTGAAAGAAGTTGTCGCGGAACACCTGGGTGAAAAATATCTCCACGCCACGTTCGGACAGCGCCTTGAAGTCGATGCCCTGGGCGCGCAGTCCCGCGATGTCGCCGATGGGCGTGCCGGAAATGCGCTCCATCACCATCACGTTGCGCCGGCAGTACGGCCAATGCACCTCCGGCACGTACAGCAGCGCGGAACCCATGAAGTTGCGCCGCAGCTGGGAAGCGTTGGCGGCCTCGCGCAGCAGATCCAGTTCGTCGTAGAGGGTCTTCTCGAACTCCGCGACCACTTCCCGTGGGCGCAGCCGCTTGCCTTCACGCCAGTAGTCCTCGGCGAGTCCCGCCACATAGCGCATCAGGCTCACGTCCCGTCGGATGACCCGTACGATATCGGGGCGCAGCACCTTGACGACCACCTCCCGCCCGTCATGCAGGCGGGCGGCGTGCACCTGGGCGATGGAGGCGGAAGCGAGAGGTGTCTCGTCGAATTCCAGGAACGCCTCGCTCAGGGATTGGCCATAGGCCTTCTCGATCAGCGCCCGGGCGCGCTCGCCGGCAAAGGGCGGCACCCTGTCCTGCAGTCGCGCCAGCTCCTCGGCAATGTCGTCGGGCATCAGGTCGCGGCGGGTGGACAGGATCTGGCCGAATTTGACGAAGATGGGCCCGAGATCCTCCAGCGCCCGGCGGATGCGCACCCCGCGCGGTCCCTGCCTGCGCCGCAACCAGTTCCACGGTGCCAGATACAACAGAAAGCGGAACGGCCGGAACAGATGGGTGGCGAGAATGACCTCGTCCAGCCCATGGCGCATGAGCACCAGGTTGATGTACAGCACACGCCAGATCTGGCCGGGCCCGAGCAGGGGACTCATGTCTTTTCCGGCACGGCGGAGGCGATCATGTCTGCGGCCCCGCTTCCCCGTCCAGCGTCCTTGTCAGCCGCCTTACCCGCGCCTCCAGCCGGTCCGCGGCCATCCGCAGCCGATCCACGTCATCCATGAAGTTCTCGATTTCCACGCGAGCCGGCACCAGCCGAGCCTCTTCGTGCAGGTACTCGTCGGTGTCGGTCACCAGGGTTTCGGCGGTGCGATTGAGATATTCGGTAAACCGTCGCACGGCGCTGCCCAGCTGGTGGGCGACCACGTCGCCGGTGGCGTGGGACAGCCACTCTTCCCAATCCAGCTGGACGGCGTCCAGGGCTTCCTTGAACCGTTGGCCGGTCTCGGTGTCGCCGCCGATTTCGATTTCGCCGCCAAACGCGCTGGTGTCCACCCCCCGACTGATACCAAGGCGCGCGAGGGCCAGGGGTGTGCCGCACAGCCGGGTGTCCGGTTCGCCTTCGTAACGGCCCAGGACCTGGACCCCGTCGGCACCGGGCAGAAAATACAACTCCAGTTCCAGCCCGGTTATCTGCAGCGCTATGACCTTGCCCTCAAGCGTCGCCAATGCGGACAAGGCCTGGGGATCCAGGGCCATGTAGCGATTGAACGCGCTTTCCACGGCCCCGCTCAGCCAGCCCGGTGCATTCACCGCGCGTCCCCCGAAACGGCCTTGCCCTCGGGACGGTCACTCGCTGCGGCCCCCCGCCTGGCGGCCGGAGGGGCGGGTCGGACACTGGCGCGGCGTGTTCTCAAAACTTGTAACCGCGGTGCAGGGCCACGATGCCGCCGGTGAGGTTGAAATACTCGCAGCGCTCGAAGCCCGCCTGTTCCATCATCTGCTTGAGCGTCTCCTGGTCCGGATGCATGCGAATCGACTCGGCCAGATAGCGGTAGCTGGCTTCGTCGCGGGCGATAAACCGGCCCATGAGCGGCAGCATCTTGAACGAGTACAAGTCGTACAGGGGCTTGAGGCCCGGCGCCCTGGGGTGGGAGAACTCCAGCACCAGCAGTCGCCCGCCGGGGCGCAGCACGCGGTACATGGAGGCCAGCGCGGCGTCCTTGTCGGTGACGTTGCGCAGACCGAAGGCGATGGTGATGCAGTCGAAATGGTCATCGGGAAACGGCAGCGCTTCGGCGTTGACCTGCACGTATTGCAGGTTGCCGGCCACGCCCCGGTCGGTCAGCCGTTCCCGTCCCCGTTGCAGCATGGAGGCGTTGATGTCGCCGAGCACGACTTCGCCGTCAGGACCCACCATGCGCGAGAAACGGGCCGCCAGGTCGCCGGTGCCGCCGGCCAGGTCCAGCACCCGCTGGCCGCGGCGCACGCCGCTCATCTCGATGGTGAAGCGCTTCCACAACCTATGGATGCCCAGCGACATGACGTCGTTCATGACGTCGTAGCGGTCGGCGACCGAATCGAACACGCCGGCCACGCGCCTGGCCTTTTCGTTCCAGGGCACCTGCTGATAGCCGAAGTGGGTGGTGCCCCCTTCGGCTTCCCGGTCGGACTCGCCCTGGCGGTGCGGCGGGCGTCGGGTCACTGTGGCTCCACCTCTCTGCGCTGGTAGCCGGCTTCCTGCAGGCGGTCCAGGTACTGCTGCCAGTATTTCTGCTTGTTGACGCCCAGGTCGTAGAGCAGCTCCCAGGAATAGATGCCGGTATCGTGCTTGTCGTCGAACTCGAACTGCAGGGCGTAGTTGCCCACGGGCTTGATGTTGACGATGTTGACGTCCTCCTTGCCCAGCTGCAGGACCTCCTGGCCCGGCCCGTGGCCGCGCACCTCGGCGGACGGAGAGTACACGCGCAGGTACTCGCAGGGCAGTTCGAAGTGGGAGCCGTCTTCGTAGGTCAGCTCCAGCACGCGGGACTTCTGGTGCAGCTGGACGTCGGTGGGGTGTGGTGTGCTCATTTTCGACTCCTGGGTATTGGGCACATGGCCGGCCGGCGCTATGCGGGCAGCGGCCATTCTTATCGGGTCAGAGTATATACCGGCTCAGATCTTCGTCCCGGGCAAGCTCGGAGAGCTGCTCGTCCACGTACGGCGCATCCACCGTCAGCGTCTGTCCGCTGCGGTCCGCCGCCTCGAACGAGATCACTTCCAGCAGCCGCTCCATGACCGTGTGCAGACGTCGTGCGCCGATGTTCTCGGTGCGCTCGTTGACCTCCCAGGCCACTTCGGCGATGCGGGCCAGTCCGTCTTCGGTGAAGCTCAGCTGCACGCCCTCGGTGGCCATCAGCGCTGCGTACTGCTCGGTCAGCGACGCATCCGGCTCGGTCAGGATGCGCACGAAATCCCCGACACTGAGCGCGTCCAGCTCCACGCGTATCGGCAGCCTGCCCTGCAGCTCGGGAATCAGGTCCGAGGGCTTGGCCAGGTGAAACGCCCCGGAGGCGATGAACAGGATGTGGTCGGTCTTCACCATGCCGTGCTTGGTGGATACGGTACTGCCTTCCACCAGTGGCAGCAGGTCGCGCTGCACGCCCTCGCGGGACACGTCCGGCCCGCCGCTTTCGGAGCGCTGGGCCACTTTGTCGATCTCGTCCAGGAACACGATGCCGTTTTGCTCGACGGTGGCCACGGCGCGCAGTTTGATGTCTTCCTCGTTGATGATCTTGGCCGCTTCCTCGTCGCGCAGGATCTTGAAGGCGTCCTTGACCTTCACCTTGCGGGTGCGGGTGCGCCCGCCGCCCAGGTTCTGGAACATGCTCTGCAGCTGGCTGGTCATTTCCTCCATGCCTGGGGGAGCCATGATTTCCACGCCCACCGGCGTGGCGGACACCTCGATCTCGATTTCCCGGTCATCCATGGCGCCTTCGCGCAGGCGTTTGCGCAGCTTCTGGCGGGTGTCGGTGTCGTCGTGGGTGCCGGTGTCCTCGCCCACGAAGCCGATGCCATGGGGGCGCGGCAGCAGCGCATCCAGGATGCGCTCTTCGGCGGCGTCTTCGGCGGGCCGCCGCACCTTCTCCATCTCCTCCTCGCGGGTCATCTTGATGGACGCATCCACCAGGTCGCGGACGATGGACTCCACGTCGCGCCCCACGTAGCCCACTTCCGTGAACTTGGTGGCCTCCACCTTGATGAAGGGTGCTCTGGCCAGTTTCGCCAGCCGGCGCGCGATTTCGGTCTTGCCGACGCCGGTGGGCCCGATCATGAGGATGTTCTTGGGCGTGATCTCGGCACGCAGCTCTTCGGCGACCTCCATGCGTCGCCACCGGTTGCGCAGCGCGATGGCCACTGCACGCTTGGCCGCCTGCTGGCCGATGATGTGTTTGTCCAGCTCCTGGACAATCTCTCTGGGGGTCATCTGGGACATGTTGCGTAGCTACCTGTGCAGCGAGGGCGCTGACCGTTCAACCGGCACTGTCGACGGTCAGCTCTTCCACGGTCAGGTTTCGGTTGGTGTAGATGCAGATATCGGCGGCGATACCCAGGCTCTGTTCGACGATGGTGCGCGCATCCAGCTCGGTGTTCTCCAGTAAGGCGCGGGCCGCGGCCTGGGCATAGGGGCCGCCGGAGCCGACGGCCATCAGGCTGTTCTCGGGTTCGATCACATCCCCGTTGCCGGTGATGATCAGCGAGGCGCTCTTGTCGGCCACGGCCAGCAGCGCCTCCAGGCGGCGCAGCATGCGGTCCGTGCGCCAGTCCTTGGCCAGCTCCACGGCGGCCCGGGTCAGGTTGCCGTGGTGCAGCTCGAGCTTGGCTTCGAAGCGCTCGAACAGGGTGAACGCGTCGGCCGTGCCGCCGGCGAACCCGGCCAGCACCTGGTCCCGGTACAGGCGCCTCACCTTGCGGGCGTTGCCCTTCATGACCGTGTTGCCGAGGGTCACCTGGCCGTCGCCGCCGATCACCACCTTGTCGTGGCGGCGTACCGACAGAATGGTCGTACCGCGAAACTGATCCACCTCGCTGGCTCCT
>Ga0315542_1002421_pt1 | contig 11335 bp, 6 predicted proteins | sample SalMarSW160120MG_FD_202541 | JGI IMG/M metagenome (GOLD analysis project Ga0315542, IMG submission 202541) | Salt marsh sediment microbial communities from the Plum Island Ecosystem LTER, Massachusetts, United States - Salt Marsh Sediment SW1601-20 ... | reverse complement strand
GTAGGGTGAGGGCGAGGGCGAGGGGAAGCACGGCGAGGGCTGCCGGTTGCGAACCGCCCGCCGCCGGCAGTCCTTCCGCCTGGGCCGCCAGCAGGACCGTGAGTGAAACCAGGAGATTGGCCACCAGGGCCACCAGCCACTGCGGTCCCTGCCAGTCCTCCAGGTAACCCAGCCAGACGGTCGTCACGCCCAGCGCCACGACGAGAGCCGAGAAGAGCACGTGCGCACCAGTCGCCCAGGAGAGCCCGAGGCACGTGCTCAGGCCGGCCAGCAGGGCGACCCAGGCCAGACCGCGCAACCGGTAGCGCATCGCGATGCCGAGGCCGAGCGCCGTCAGCATGGCGACGACCGTCGCCGCCAGCGGCGCAGGCAGGAGGCCGAGACTCGTCGTGGTTTCCCACACGAAGGGATAGGCCGCTAGGACGGTGGCCAGCCCGAACAGGGTCGCCCGGGTACGAGAGCCGCCGGCCGCGGCCCGCCCCGTCAGGCCGAACAGGCTCAGCATGTAGAGGAGACCCAGGGCGACGCCGAGCGTCGCGTTCAGCAGCCCGGCTTCGGTGAGCGCGCGCAGCAGGAAGGCTCCCGCCAGCATCAGCATCGCGCCGCCCAGCGAGGGGAGCTGCGGGGTCGCATGTCGGCCGGCGTGGGGGATCACGGAGACCTCGCCGGGAACCGCCTCGGTCTGGACCACGGGTGGGGAAGCCGCAGGCTTCTCGCCGGCGATTCCGAGCTGCTTCTCCAGGGCCGCCACCCGCGCCTCGAGCGCGGCGACGACCTCGGCCAGCTCTGTCACCGAGCGGGATTTCTGCACCTGTGGTTCCATCATGAACCCTGCTTCATGGCCGCCGGCAGCCAACCTTCGGCACCGGTCCCACGGAACCGTTTCCGCGGAAACGTTACCGCGGCAGCGATCATGTGGCGCCGATCGCGCGGCGCTCGAAGATGAAAGGCATTATCGATTAAGGACTTTCAAGAATACCATAAAGCCGAGTTGTTCAATAGGATATTTTTTCATGACCGGGCATCGGGCGATCGGCCAGGCAGCTAGCCGGCATCTGCGCGTTCCGCGCGCCGGTGTCAGTCCGCGGATAGCTCGGGTAGATCCCTGAAGAGATCGAGAGCGGCGGGATTGGCCAGCGCGTCGCGGTTCCCGACCGGCCGGCCGTGAATCACCTCGCGCACGGCCAGCTCGACGATCTTGCCGGAGATGGTGCGGGGGATGTCGGCCACCTGCAGGATCCTGGCCGGCACGTGGCGCGGCGTCTCCTCCTCGCGGATGGCCTGCCGGATCCGCAGCCTCAGCTCGTCCGTCAGCTCCAGGTCGTCCCGCAGGTGAACGAAGAGCACCACCCGCACGTCGCCCCGCCATTCCTGACCCACGGCCACGCATTCCAGCACCTCATCGAACTTCTCGACGACGCGGTAGATCTCGGCGGTACCGATGCGCACCCCGCCGGGGTTGAGCACGGCATCGCTGCGACCGTAGATGATCACGCCCCCCTCGGGCCGCAGCTCGGCCCAGTCAGCGTGGTGCCAGACACCCGGGTAGCGCGCGAAGTAGGCGGCGTGGTACCGGGCTCCGTCCGGATCGTTCCAGAAGCCCAGCGGCATGGAGGGGAAGGGAGCCGTGCAGACCAGCTCGCCCTTGGCGCCGACGAGCGGCCGACCGGCGTCGTCGAACACCTCGACCTTCATGCCGAGCCCGCGGCCCTGCAGCTCGCCGCGCCGCACCGGCAGCACCGGGCTGCCGAGGGCGAAGCAGGAGATGATGTCCGTGCCGCCCGAGATGGAGCTGAGCTGGACGTCCGGCTTGATGTCCCGGTACACGTAGTCGAAAGACTCTGGCGCCAGGGGAGAACCGGTGGAGAGGATGCAGCGCAGGGGAGCCAGATCGTGGGTGACGCGCGGCGTCAGTCCGCGCTTCTCGCAGGAGGTCAGGTACTTGGCGCTGGTGCCGAAGACGTCGATCCGCTCCTCGGCGGCGAAGTCCCAGAGCACGGGCGCAGGTTTCATGGGCGAACCGTCGTAGAGCAGCACCGTGGCGCCGCAGGCCAGGGCCGAGACCAGCCAGTTCCACATCATCCAGCCGCAGGTCGTGTAGTAGAAGATCCGGTCCATTGGCCGCAGGTCGCAGTGCAGCACGTGCTCCTTGAGGTGCTGGAGCAGGGTGCCGCCGGCCCCGTGGATCATGCACTTGGGCAGACCCGTGGTGCCGGAGGAGAACATGATGTAGAGCGGATGGTCGAAGGGCAGCTGTGCGAAGTCGATCTGCCGCACCGAGGCGGGGCCCAGGAAATCGGCCCAGAGCGTGGCGTGGGACAGACCGCTCAGGTCGGGGGCATCGCTGGTGAACGGCACCACCACGATTCTCTCGAGCGAGGGCAGCTCGCCCTGGATGCGGCGGATGCGCGCCAGGGAATCGTGATGCTGTCCATGGTAGAGGTAGCCGTCGGCGGCGAACAGGATCCTGGGCGCGATCTGTCCGAAGCGATCCAGCACCCCCTCCACCCCGAAGTCGGGAGAGCAGCTCGACCAGAGGGCGCCGAGGCTGGCCGTCGCCAGCATGGCGATGACGGTCTCGGGCAGGTTGGGCAGGAAGCCGGCCACGCGGTCCCCGGCTTGCACGCCGGCCGCCCGCAGGGCGTGGGCCAGGCGCGCCGTCTGGTGGTACAGCTCGGCATGGCTGAGGCGCTGCTCGCAGCCGTCCTCGCTGCGGAAGACGAGGGCCTCGCGGTCGTCCTGCAGGCGGAGCAGGTTCTCGGCGAAGTTCAGCCGCGCGCCGGGGAACCAGCGGGCCCCCGGCAGGCGATCGCCGTCCTCGAGCACGGCGTCCCATTCCCGGGAAGCGACGACGTCGCAGAAGCGCCAGACCTCTTTCCAGAAGCGGGCCGGTTCGGCCACCGACCAGGCGTAGAGCTGTGCGTAGTCGGCCAGGTCCAGGTCGCAGCGCTCGTTCACCCGACGCCGGAAATCGCTGACGTTGGCCTTGGCGATCCGAGCGGGGCCGGGCTGCCAGAGAATCTCGTTCATGTCCTCCGTCTCCGGCCCGCGTCCAGCCGCGCGGCAGCGAGCCGCCGTCCAGCCGCGCGGCAGCGGGATGGCGTCTAGTCGCGCACCGGCAGGACGGTGCCGCTCACCTCCCCGAAGCCGATGCGGTAGCCGTCACCCTCGCACCATCCGGTCATGGTCACGGTGTCACCGTCGGCCAGGAACTTCCGCTGCTCGCCGTTCTCGAAGATGAGCGGCTTGGACCCGTTCCAGGTCAGCTCCAGCATGCTGCCGTAGCCATCCGGATCGGGCGCGCTGACAGTGCCGGAGGCCATCAGATCGCCGGGCTGCACGTTGCAGCCGCTGATGGTGTGGTGCGCCAGCTGCTGCTCCAGGTTCCAGTAAACGTGCTTGAAGTTGCTGCGGCAGATGCGCCTTCCCCGTTCCATCTTGGCTCCCCTGAGCCAGACCTCCAGTTGTATGTCGTAGGCATGCTGGCCGGGCGTGCGCAAGTAGGCAAGAGGCTCGGGATCCTGTGGCGGTCCCGCGCAGCGGAAGGGGGCGAGCGCGTCCATGCTCACCACCCAGGGCGAGATGGACGTGGCGAAGTTCTTGGCGTTGAACGGGCCGAGGGGCTGGTACTCCCACTTCTGGATGTCGCGGGCCGACCAGTCGTTCACCAGGACCATGCCGAAGATGTGCTCGGCGGCCTCGTCCACGGGGATCGGCCGGCCGAAGGCGTTGCCGGGGCCGACGAAGAATCCCATCTCCAGCTCGAAATCGAGCAGGTGGGACGGGCTGAAAACAGGTCGCTGCGAGCCCTCGGGCATGACCTGGCCGCGGGGACGATGGAAGGCGGTGCCGCTCAGGATCACCGTGCTGGCGCGGCCATGATACGCCACCGGCAGCTCCAGCCAGTTGGGCAGCAGTGCGTTCTCCTTGCCGCGAAACATGGTTCCAACGTTGGCGGCGTGCTCGCGGCTGGAATAGAAATCCGTGTAATCGCCGATCCGCACGGGCATCCGCACGCGCACCTGCTCGATGGAGAGGAGGACCTTCTCCTGCAGAGCGACGTCGTCCTGCAGGCGCGACTCGTCGGTGCTCAGCAGCCGGGAGATCTCGACGCGCGCGGCTCGCCAGGTATCGGGACCGAGGCCCATGAAAAGGTTGAGGCTCGGCTGGGCAAAGATCCCCTTGGGCAGCTGCGGGCCCAGGCAGAGGTCGTGCTTTTGCAGCATCTGCAGGTCGAGCACCATGTCGCCTATCCGCACCCCGACCCGTGGCGCGTCGTCGTCCGGCCGCTGGAAGACGCAATACGGCAAGTTCTGGATCGGAAAATGCGAGCCGGTCTCGACGGGGATGAAAGAGGTCAGGCGGGGATCGGTCGTCGGATCGCCCGTGGCATGACCGGCTGGATCGCCCTTGGAAACGGCCTTGGGGTTCATTTTGGGATCGGTTGCCCGGTGCGCCGCGCGGTGCGCCGCGCGATCTGCAGTGCGATCGGTTTTCCCGCTGTTCATGGCAGCCTTCCTGCTACTGATGGTGAGATTTCTTGCAAGTCCAGCCGCGATAGCCGGCCGGGATCGCCATCCTCATCATGTTCAGTAAGACGGATCATCACCCGTCATCTCGATGTCCGTGTCGCGATCCACGCCCTGACCAGCTCGAGTCACCAGGTCCGTGCGGGACTTTACCCGGGTAAAATCCGCTCTGCCCAGGGCCTGCGACGCCGGGTCGGTTGCCGCCTTCCGCTCAGCCCCCCGGCACCCCCTTGTCCGCTGTTCCTACAGCCAGCCCAGCTCGCGCAGATCCGCACGAGGCTCGTCGAAGCTGCAGCTCCCGTAGCCGTTCATCAGATCAGCCCGGCCCTGCCGGATCTCGGCGGCATCCAGCCGCTCGTCACGCCAGGTGAAGCCCGCGGCATCCAGGCTGAAATTCGCCGGATTCTCGTCGGCGACGCAGGCGGTGATGTGCTCGATATCGAGGGCGCGTGCGGCGGCGAGCAGCCCGGCACCGAAGATGTTGACGAAACCGTGCATGACGGCCCCGAACTCCGGGGCACGCCGGCGCAGCGGATGGTGCAGTCCGGCCGTGCACTTGAGAGCCACCCCGTGATCACGGCAGAGAGCGATCACTCGTCCCACGTGCTCAGGCGACGGGAAGGCTGCAGCCGACTCGCCCCCGCAGCGGAGCTTGATCCCCAGACGCCCCAGCTTGCCCCGGGACTCGGCCCGGCCGGCCCGGCTGCACTGGGCCACGGCCGCCACGGCCGCGGCATAGAGGCCTTCGGCAGCTGGAACCGCTCCGCCCGGCAGCTCCACGAAGAGATCGCGATCGTCCCGCGCTGCACCCGCCAGCATGGCGCGCAGCGCGACGATGTAGGGGATCACCGCACCGCCCTCGGCCTCGGCGAAGACGCCGTCCGGCAGGCGCGTTTCCAGGACCTCGGCCCGAACCGCGCCGCCGTGGCGCTCCTCGAACTCCCGGATGGCCCCGGCATCGGTACGGGCCCGGGCCAGCACGGCCGAGCTGTCGACCGTGCTCGCACCCCCGATCAGCACGGAATAGCGGTACGGCGCGGGTGCGGCGGCTCCGGCTCCCGCGGCGGCTCCAGCTCCCGCGCCAGCACCGGCTGCGGCTCCGGCTGCAGCTTCCGGTCCGGCCGCAATTGCTGCTTTCGGCCCGGCGGCCGCGGCTGCTCCCGGTCCGGTCCCAGCTGCCGTTCCCGCCCCGTCCCCGGCCGCGAACAGCTCCTCCTGATACGGGGCCAGCTCGACGAGGCGCGCAGCCGGCACGACGAAGCGCCCCAGCAGCCAGGCGTCGCTCTCGCGGCGATACCGGCTGTAGGCGCGGATGGCCTCGTCCAGATCGAGCCTGGCGGGCGGAAAGAGCCCCGCGTAGTCGATCAATCCGGCCAGGAAGGCTTGTGCGGCGTTTCCGGCCAAGGCGTCCTTCCCCTCGACAGTCGGGTCCAGCGCAGCGGCGGCCGCTGGCTGGAGAGGCGGCTCACTCCAGCCAGGAGCGTCCGTACTCCGGATCCTCGCAGGCCAGGGCTTCCTGCGCCACGTTGAGCGGCGCATGGGTGTCGATCATCACCGCCAGTTCACGGGTCTGCTTGGCCCCCAGGGAGGCCTCCGTCTTGCCCGGCTGGGGGCCGTGGACGAGGCCGTCAGGATGCAGGGTCAGCGAGCCCTTGGCGATTCCCTTGCGGCTCATAAACTCGTCGTTGCAGTAGTAGAGCACCTCGTCCGACATCGCATTGGAGTGGTTGTACGGCACCGGTACGGCCTCGGGATGGTAGTCGAACAGCCGGGGCACGAAGGAGCAGAGCACGAAGCCGTCGCCGGCGAAGGTCTGGTGCACCGGCGGCGGCTGGTGGACGCGACCGGTGATGGGCTCGAAATCCTCGATGTTCAGCGCCCAGGGGAAGTAATAGCCGTCCCAGCCCACGACGTCGAAAGGGTGATGATCGAGGATGGCCCGGTGCAGGGCGTTCTGCTTCTTGATCAGGATGGGGAACTCGCCGGTCTCGTCGTGGACCACCAGCCGCTCGGGCGGCCGGATGTCGCGCTCGCTGTAGGGGCTGTGCTCCAGCAGCTGCCCGTGCTCGTTGCGATAGCGGCGCGGCGTGCGCACGTGGCCCCGGCTCTCCACGATGAAGAAGATCTGTGCCTTGTTCCCGTCCAGGCGGTAGCGGTGGATGATGCCGCGGGGAATCACCAGGTAGTCGCCCTGATGGAAGCTCAGCTCTCCGAACTCGGACTCGAGCACGCCGCCGCCCTCGGTCACGTAGACGATCTCGTCGCCCTGAGCGCTGCGGTAGAAGAAGTCGTCGGTGCCCTGTGGACGGGCGATCGAAATGCCGATGTCGCGATTGAAGAGCAGGAGCGAGCGGTCACGAACGGGACTGGTGCCGGCGGCGGGCAGGCCGTGCGTCCGCAGGTGACGCATGCGCAGGGTGGAGTCCGGATCCGGAACCCAGAACAGCTCCTTGATCCGCTCGATCCTCTTCAGGGAAGTGGGACGTCGCAGCGTGTAGAGCAGGGACTGCAGGCCGGTGAATCCCAGGTTGCCCATCAGGTGCTCGTAGTGGAGACCGCCGTCCGCCTTGCGGAACACGGTGTGCCGCTTGTGCGGGATCGCCCCCAGCTTGTGATAGTAAGGCATTGCTGGCTCTTCCTTTCCGGTTCCGCAGATCCGGCGCGTGATCTCCTTCGCCGAGGGCCTGATGCACGAGGCCGGCCGCAGAGGGTCCGCCGCCGAAGACCACCGTGGAGGCCCGTCGCGGAAGCCCGCCGCCGACGGCCACCTTGGAAGCCCGTCGCGGAAGCTCGCGGCAGAGGGCCCTCCGTGAAGACCCGGTCATGCCGTCCGCGAACCGCGACGGCATCGCCGCAGCTCTGCAGTCTACAAGTTGCCGCGCTTCCTCTGTTCCTGCTCGATGGTCTCGAAGAGCGCCCTGAAATTGCCCTTGCCGAAGCTCTCGCTGCCCCGGCGCTGGATGACCTCGATGAACAGGGTGGGCCGATCCTCCACCGGCTTGGTGAACAGCTGCAGGAGATAGCCCTTGTCGTCCCGATCCACGAGGATGCCCAGCTCCTCGATCCTCTTCGGATCTTCCTTGATCTCGCCGACGCGATCCCAGAGCCGGTCGTAGTAACCCTTGGGGAAGTCCAGGAACTCGACACCGTTGTCTCTCAGCTGCTGGACGCTCGCACAGATGTCGCCGGTCAGCATGGCGATGTGCTGCACGCCGGCCTTCACGTGGTAGTCGATGTACTCCTGGATCTGACTGCGAATGCGTCCCTCGGCCGGCTCGTTGATGGGAAACTTGATCTGCCGGTTGGGACTGGCGACGACCGTGCTGCGGAGCGCGCTGTACTCGGTGGAGATGTCCTTGTCGTCGTAGCTGACGAAGCGCTCGAAGCCGAAGACACGGTTGTACCAGTCGACCCAGCGCTCCATCTGGTGATCCTCGACGTTGCCCACCACGTGATCGACGCGCAGCAGCCCCGCGGCGTCTCCCGGCAATTCGCGGCTCTCGAAACCTGGCAGGAAGGGGCCCTCGTAGGCGCCCTTGGCGACGAAGGAATGGATCGTGTCCCCGTACGCGCGAATCGAGGCCCGGCGCACGCGACCCGCCGGATCCGTCTCGTCGCGCGGTTCCTCGAAATCCCGTGCGCCGCGCGTGCAGGCCAGCCGATAGACCTGGTCGGCGTCTTCCACCTCGAAGCAGATGTCCTTCACACTGTCGCCGTGCAGGTTGAGGAAGACGTTGTAAGGATCCTCCGGTTCGAGCGGCGTGGTCAGGACCAGGACGATCCGACCCTGCCGCAGCGCATAGGAGGCGCGGGCCCGGTGACCCGTCTCCGGCCCCTTGTAGCCGATCAAGTCGAAGCCGAGGGCGCGACGGTAGAAGTAGGCTGCCTGCTTGGCATTGCCCACGACCAGCTCGAGGTGGTGGATTCTCTTCAGTGGAAGATCCTGGGGCATGCCCGTTGCCTCCTTTCCTCGCTGCAACCGTAGATGCTCGCCGCGCAAAGCTGCCTCGGGGCTGCAGGATGCCGGAACCCGAGCACGACGCTGCCCGCCCCGGGCGCCGGGATCCACATTGCCCTCGTGCCGGGCGCCGGAACCCGAGCACGACACTGCCCGCCCCGGGCGCCGGGATCCACATTGCCCTCGCGCCGGGCGGCGGAACCCGCATGCCCTAGAAATCGGAGTCGGAATGTCCGGCAGTCCGGATGCGATTGCCCTGGCCTGACCTTTGGCAACCGGCATCGAGACCAGCAGGCCGCAGCGACACCATCCAGGCCTGCTCATGCCCTCAACATTGGTCAGCACAAAGCCTTGATCTGTCAACCGTCCCCGGGAATGGCGCCGGCAGGGAGGCAGCCGGCGGGGGCAACCGGGGCTTATTTGAGCCGGCTGGGGGCCCTTTCGAGGTCGCCTGGCCCGCTCGAGCAGGTCGGGGCCGGCCAGGACCACCCCCATATGACCGCTCGGAGCCTCTCGGAAGCCGCGCGGGCAGCCCGGGAGCGCGGCCAGAACGCGGATGAGCAGTAAAGCCGAGCCCACAAAGTGTCGAATCAGAGACGACACACTGATTCGGGGAGGATGGGGTTCCGGTACGGGACCCAAGGAGGCACCAGCATGAAGTGTCCGGCTTGTGATCGGAAGCTCACCCAGCTGAAGGTGGGCGAGGTGACAGTGGATGTTTGCCGGGGTGGCTGCGGTGGCATCTGGTTCGATTGGTTCGAGCTGAAGAAGATGGACGAGCCCTTCGAGCAGGTGGGAGAGGCTCTGGACATCGAGCACGACGAGTCCATCCAAGTGAATCCGGAACAGCGGCGCCACTGTCCTCACTGCGGGGATGTGGTCATGATGCGCCACTTTTTCAGCGTCAAGCGCGAGATCGAGGTGGACGAGTGCCCCAAGTGTGGCGGCTTCTGGCTGGACTATGGCGAGCTGGCGCATATTCGCGAGCAGTATGGCTCGGAGGTCGAGCGTGACGATGATGCGCGCGAACGCTTCGCCGCGATGTTCGACGACGAACTCGAGAAGATGTCCAGAGAGAGCGCGGATAAGCTGCAGAAGGCGCGTCGCTTTGCCCGGCTGTTCCGCTTCCTGCTGCCCAGCTACTACATCCCGGGTAAGCAGCGCTGGGGTGCGTTCTAGCGCGGGATCGCCTCCAGGCCCGGGTGGCATCCAGGGATTCGCGTGAGATGCAGGGGCCGATGATCGCGCAGGGACGGAGCCCGGCGCTGGGCCGCGCGGGATGGAGCCGCGCGCAACATGGGATGGGACGGAGCCCCGCTCCTTGTCGTAATGGGTGGAGCCCTGATTTGCCGGACGGAGCCGGACGCAGGCGGCGAGGAACGGAGTCCGAGAAACGTCGCCTCCGTAAACAGGCCGCATCAAATCGCAGCGCAGCGAGGTGGGGCCAGCATCAACGAAGCCTGTCGCGATGAGAGCAGGGCAGGACGGTCGCCGCAAGAACCGGCGGCCGTCTCTTTTTGGTGCCGGCACGGTTCCAGCATTGGCCTCCTCTCAGGTTCCTGTCGGCCCAGGGAACGAGTGCAAGTCGCGGGAGGATCCTCTGGCTTGCCGCTCCTCTCGATACCGGCCGTTCTCCGCACCCATATGTGACTATATTTCAATAAATTAACCCTTGAGCAGCGCGGCAATTTTCGCTATATTTTTGCCATCCTCCCAGCTCCCGATAGCACCCGGATGATCGCCTCCCGCAGGACCATCACAGTGAGGTGTCTCATGTCTGCTGCTGCTCCTGAATCCCAGCACAGCTCCCCGCTCCCGATCGCAACCGAGCCCCCTTCCGTCCCTTCCAGCCAGGGCGCGCCTGCGGCCAGCGGCGCGCTCAAGGAGCCGATGGCGGGCGAATCCTATCGAGCTGGCCTGTCCGCTCCCGAGGTGCATGAACTTCTGCAGAGCGCTCTGGCGGCACTTCGCCGCGCCGAGCAAAATGCCCTTATCTGGTTTGCGGAGATTCGCCGTCGCCGGCTTTACCGTGATCTCGGCTACGCCTCCCTGCATCAGTACGCCAGCGATGCCCTCGGCTTCTCGGCGAGCAAGACCTCCCAGTTCGTGCGCCTGGCCGAGGCCCTGGACGAGCTGCCGGCTTTGCGGGAGTCCATCGAATCCGGCCAGATTGGCTGGACCAAGGCGCGCGAGGTGGTGAAGATCGCCACGCCGCGGAACGAGAAGCGATGGCTTGCCGAGGCGAAGCGCTCGAGCCGGCGGGACCTGGAGCACAAGATCGCACAGGTGCGGGCCCACAAGCGAGCGGCTCGAGTGGCCGATCCGCAGCAGGGACAGCTGACGATGGATGGGGATGGTTCCGAACAGGGCGGCAAGACGGACGTCCAGCAGAGCCGTTCGCGGCTTATTCATGAGGCAGCCAGCATGTCGCAAGACGTCACGTTGCGCTTCGCACCGGAAGACTACGCCCGTTTCGAAGCGCTGCTCGAAAAGCTGTGGAAGATCTCCACGCGACGGAGAGGTGCAGCAACGCTCCGGCGGGAAGAGTTCGTCCTGGCGGGCCTGGATGCACTCCTGTCGGAGGAGATGCAGGAGCGAGCCCGCGAGCGCGCAGGGACGCAGCAGTCGGCACTGCCCTCGCAACATGAGACGAAGACCGGCGTCTCTACCCTTCCCGAGAGGCGGAACCCGGATTGGGAATTTACCCGGGTAAAATCAGCATCCACTTATCAGATTGTCATTTACAGGTGTGAGGTTTGTGGCGGTGGCCAGGTGGTGACAGGTCGGGGGCGTCGGACGCTGAGTGCCGCAGCGCTCGCGGCGGCCAGCTGCGACGCTCGGATCCTGC
>Ga0315542_1002418_pt1 | contig 11342 bp, 10 predicted proteins | sample SalMarSW160120MG_FD_202541 | JGI IMG/M metagenome (GOLD analysis project Ga0315542, IMG submission 202541) | Salt marsh sediment microbial communities from the Plum Island Ecosystem LTER, Massachusetts, United States - Salt Marsh Sediment SW1601-20 ... | reverse complement strand
ACTTCAGCCTTTTTTGGGAGCGTGAAGCCTAAGGCATTTTGCCAAAAAAGGCTGAAGTTATCATTTCCGGCGCCCTTTTTCTTTGGTTCGTTTCTTTTTAGACGAACAAAAAGAAATGAACAATATAAAAAAAGAAGGTGTCCTTTTGAGACACCCTCTTCTGTATCAAAATAATAAGAGATTAAGATGCTTCTTTTGATTTAACTTCTGCCAAAACTGGTTTTTCATTATTGTTGCAATGTATCAAAAGGAATGAAAACAATGAAAAGAATGAAACACCTGCTAATCTGTAGAGGACTGATTCAAAAATAAAAAACATAAGCATCATTAAAATAAAAAGAAGGTGAAGCAGATTCCGTTCAGACAATGCAATATAAAACATTATAATAAATACTGATATAAAAATCAGACAGCCGATTATTCCGCTCTCAAGCAGAACTCCCAAAAACTGGTTGTGTGCATTTAACCTTTCTTTTGCCATTTCTACCTCACCTACTCTGAGATATTCCTCTGTCAAAACTGTTCTTACATCACCAATGCCTACCCCAAATAATACATTGTTTTTGACTACATTATAAGCAGATTTCCAGATTAAAATCCGGGGATCATCCTTCCTCTCATAATCTGCATGTCTATTTAATATTTTACCCAATAAATAATCAACTCTTTGATTTTTTATTATCAATGGCATTAATTCCAGGATTATTATGATAACAGCAACCCAGGCGAAGCGTGTTTTTTTGAATTTGCTTAACCTGTAAATAAAATAAAATGGGATCAGGATCAGGCTTATCAATATTCCTGCCCTTGAGGACAGAAAATATTGCGAGATTAAAAGCACAAAACCTGCAACAAGCCATAAGATCCTTCTTTTAAGTCTCAATGATCTGTCAAACCATGCCTCATAACATATAAAAGTTGCCAGTAATATATACATGGCAATATATGACGGGTGTTGTGGATTGGTAAGGTCCGCCCCGTAAAAATAACTAAGCCATGGAATATCTGATGGATGAACATTAAAACTGTATAACCCATCGTTAATTTTAACAGACATATAAAGGGCATGCCCAAAACAATATAAAATAAATACCATGCTGCTGAGTGCATAAATCCTTAACAATAATTTTGACTTTAGTTTTATTTTTTCACCCGGAGACAGGAGAACAACCGGGAAAACCAATAGAGAAAGTCTGCCAAACAAATTAAGGAGTCCCAATTTTATATCACTGGTGTACAGTAGCCCAACAGCCTGCCAGGCATAAAATAAAATAAATGACAGGAATAACAGTTTGAAAACTCTTTTAGTATTGATCAATAAATTAATCCGGGAATAGTTTTCCAAAATCCATGCAATCACCCACAATATCATAAAAGGAGGCAGATACTTGACATGAACCGGAAGAATAACTAAAACTAATAAAGCTGAATAAAAAGTGAATTCACCGTGTGTCAGAATACTTCTAAACCAGCTCCTTATATTCGTATTATTCCGCATTTATTGTTGTTTTTGGAATAGTAAATTTTGCAAAAGCGAAAATATTTAAATATCCCTTAATGTTGTGCTAATCATTCAAAAATATTTTTTAACATTTCAATATGTTTATCTTGCGAATATGATTCAATATAGCGTTCGTATAACACATTGGAAAAATGCGATATATCTTCATGTTGCATAAACTCAATTATTTTCGACTTAAGAGAGAATCTGTCACCAGGAATTGAAATAAAGGGATAATCTTCACCTAAAATATCAGGAATTAAGCCAGTTTGTGTGGCTATAACAGGAGTCCCGACCGACATCGCTTCAAGCAAAACTGTTGGCTGACCTTCATTCCAGGAAGGAAGAATCAAACAATCGGAATTTGCTATCTCATTGAACTTTTCTCTACCTTTAATCATACCATTAATACATATATTATCTGAACTGAATTTTAATATATCTTCTTGGAGTTCTGTATCTGAAAATGCTCCATACGTGGTAAGTTTAGTTCCGGGAAACATTTTGATTAGCCTTGAAAACACTTCAAGAAGGTCAATTATGCCTTTATCAATCAAATAATTGGATACATAAATGAATTTATTATTCCCCCTTAATATATTTGGATTATTAAATTCAAATTCAACGGTATTATACAGGACAAAAAAAGTTTTCTTATATATTGTTTCAAATTCGCTTTTCTGGCTGTTTGATAAAACAATAATTTTTTGAGTCAGACTAAATATCATGTATGAAATTATTCTGTTAAAAAATAATTTGTAATATTTTTTAAAGAAGTCTCCTCTATGAATATGCAATACCACTTTCCCCCGGTTTGAAATTCTAAAGCTTAGTATTAATAGTAAAGTCTTTATACCTCCCAAAAATGAGAGGGAATAATTCAAATAAAAGTAATCATAGTGCCTGTAAACAGATTTTGAAAAAACCTGGAAGAGATTCTTCAGGCGTTTTGCAAATTTATGTATAGATATCTTGTCATGCTCGCTGAGCAGGTCATATTCTTTTATTGTTTCTACAGAAAAGGAAGATTTCAGCCATCCTAAATTTAAATGGTTTGATATTGCTATACCATGAATTGAATCAGGTGGCAATTCTCCAAAAAATAACAACCGTCTTTCCCCCGACATATTATATACTTTTCACTGTATATTGCGGTTATTTCACTTTTTTAATATCAGGTCAGAATAACTATTTATGCTGGCAGGGCAAAATGTGTTAATGAACTGGAAAAGATCTTTTAATTTTTCCCATAAGCTATATTCTTCAATCTCCCAGCTGTGCCCCCATACAATAATATTATGAAAATCAGGAGTATCCGACAATCCTATAATTATTTCCTTTATCAGTCCAAAATAATCACACTTCTTTAGGCTGGTCATAGAAAGTCTCAGAACCGGGGACCTGTTTTTGAGACTATTATAAATCAACGATAGTCTACCCCTGTCATAAAAATGAAATGTAGGTTTTATCAAAAATGATTGAGGCCGTACCAGTGCTCCTGTATCGGCTGTCCTTGCCGACTTAAAATACTTTTTAGAGGTTTCAACAAGTTCCATATTATATTTCCCTCCTGGAAAGCAGAAATGTGGCACTTCTTTTCCCAGGATTTGTTCAAGATATTCTTTCCCTGAAATAATTTCATCATCAGCCTTTTCGACCGATATATCAGTCAGATATGCATGCGAATATGTGTGTGCCCCTATTTCAAAATTATTGTTTGACAATGTCTTAATACCCTCAACAGACATTACTTCGCGCTCTTTATTTGTAGCAGGTATAAAGAAAATTCCAGGAATATTATAATTCATTGACAGATCCATTAGTTTCAAATCTTCAACAGAGCCATCATCCCAGGAAAAAGCAATTTTTATCATATTAACATTTTTCAGCGATGGCTTTCCTTACAGCAATATCAAAGATAGAAGCCTGATTAACTGGATTCCAAAATTCTTTTATTTGTTCTACACAATTGGTTTCCATTGACGATTTTTTCATGTTAAATATCAAGTTCTCAATAGTATCAGATAAACTGCTAACATTATTCTCATCGAAAAGCAATCCTGTTTTCTTCTCAATAATTGCTTCTGCCTCAGGACCCTGATTTGATAAATTGTTATGAGTTATTACCGGAGTTCCCAGCGACATGCTATGTATTGCAGTCAGCCCGACATTACCCGGAGAAACACAACAATCAGCTATCATAATCATTTGAGAATTTAATTTCTCATCATAAGACGGCCCGAAAAAGCATACCGATTTTTCAAGCCCAAGAGACAGAGATAACTTCCTAAGAGAATCTGATTCACTTCCTCCACCAACAATAAGGCAATTGATATCAATATCTCTGCTTTTGCATAAAGCTATCGCCTGCAGCAAATAATATATCTTTTTCTCTTTGGTTAATCTGCCAATAAATATAACAACAGGATATTTGCTGCTATCAGGAAATAAATTGTTCTTAATCATTTCCAGGTCATTTAAGTTTCGAGAAGCGAAGATTTCAGTATGAGCTTCAAAATCAAGTGAATTATACACTGTGAATAATTTTTCAGGATTAAAACCTGATTCTTTCATTAATAATCTTGATCTGTTTCCATAGATCAAATGATAATCAGCCAGCCTGTAAAAGAACAATCGGACAGTTTTTTTCATCCATTTTTCGCTCCCATGAAGTCCATGGCCCCAAAATAAAACAGGTTTTTTTCGCAATCTACAGATGATGGCAGCAACCCAATTTGAAATGCATTGCGCCTCTGCATTAAAGATATATGCACTAAAATCCGTTGTCAAACATTTATAACCTGCTCCTATCTGATAGAATAAAATATCTCTCATATATATATTTTTAAGGAAGAGCCAGTTGAATTGAGCATCTCTGTTGAGAGATTTTGATTCGGATATATCAATCGTTTTTATTCCGGAATAACCTTTCCGTGAAGAATAAAATACGTATTCCACATTTGATGAGGCGGAAAGCTTTAACCATAACGGGCGCGAATATAAAGGTGCAATGTTTGTAAAAAATCCGCATCTCGTCTTCATTTCGAATATTTTTTTCAGACTCCTTTTGTAATTAGAGATCTTTCATAATTTATAATAATATAAATCATAAAAAGAGTACTTAAACTGCAGCATACAATCTCAACAAAAACATAAGCTTTCAGGAAACTGGTAAAGGTTAAACTATTGAAATAAAATAATGACAATATTGCTAAAAAATAAAATAACTGCCAGACGCTTAATAGTTTAATCTTTTTAAGTGAGATATATATGCTGCTAAACGATGATACAAAGAAATTAAAAGCATATGCCCAAACCAGTATTTTAGATATCGTGCCTGAAAATTCCCATTTATTCCCAAAAAATATCCTGAATATATCTTCTGCCCATAAGGAAATAAAAGCTATTTCAACTATGGCAGCTAATAATACAAAAAAGAAAATCGAAGTCATGTCTCTTTTGATACTTTGACTTGTTTTCTGCTTCTCGGATATGCGTTGTAATAGAACATTGGATAGCGAGGATGCAACCAGAGCGAGGGGAATCGATAATAATAATTTTGAAAGGTCAAAATAGCCGGTATTTTCTGCAGCATAGAATTTGTTTATCATAATCGCCGGTAACAGATAACTGCAGGCACTCATAAAACTGGGTATTAAATTGAATTTTGGATATTCAGAATACCTGAACAATACCTGTTTAAGTTTTTCAAAACTTAATAACCGCAACGATAATCCGCATTGCCTGCCCTGGTAGATTCCTGATGAAATATTTGCAAAATGGCCGATCAGATCACCAAAAATAAGGCCATATGATGCATTCCAAAACTTAAGTATGACCTGAGCTGTCCCTTCTGCCCCTCTTCTTACAAATTTATTAATAGAGATAGGAATGAAGTATTTTTTGCGTATTAACCAGTAATTAATACTCTGGTAAGAACTAAACAAAAAGGTGCCTAGTGGCACCAGATATATATAGAAAGAATATTTTACCGGCAAATTCAACCAGTATACTATCCGGTTTTTTAGGAAAAAGATTATTAATAATAATACAAGATTGAAAATTAAATTCAAAAAAATAGTCAGAAAAAATATATTGATTGCTTCTGAATCTTTTTTTGGCAGTATAATAGCAAGTTCATACCTGAGAGAGGAAATAACAAGTAATATTCCAATTAAACTCAGGTAAACTGAGTAAGCTCCAAAAATCTCAGGTGAAATGTACAAACGTCTTAAAACAGGCTGAAGAAGAATCGGGATCAGCTGAGCTAAAGTCGTCCCGGAGATAAGAATGGATGTATTACGGAGTAATTCAGATCTGAGGAGAACAGATGTAAATGTTTTATTCGTTTTTTGCACTCTTAAACAATGTTTATTTGAATGGGACCTTCTTATCTACCTGCAGTGTAATTAAATAAAAAAGAATAAGAGTTAACATAAATAATGGTATTTGCATAAACTTAATCTCTCTATAGATCAAGATCATTATGACAACAAACATATTTATTATAAGTAGGTAAATATTTACCTGCAGGTGAGAAAACCCCGCCCTGACAAGCCTCTGATAGATATGCTTCCGGTGTGCTTCACCCAGGCGCTCTCCGTTTCTCCATCGCCGGTACAAGGTTAATGTTGCGTCAAACCAGAATGGCGATGATATCATTATCCAGTTAAGGATAGAGAACTGATAAGTATTATGCGCATTAATTCCAAGAACAACCAGTATAAAACCAAGCTGGGTACTTCCGACGTCTCCCATGAAAATTTTTGCTTTTGGCCAGTTCCAGAACAGAAAACCTGAGATACACGCAATTAATAATATGTTAACAATAGATCCTGAAAAAACGAACATTAACAAACATATTATTATTGCTTCAAGAGACGCAAATCCATCCACTCCATCCATGAAATTAAACAAATTTATGAACCAAACCATTCCCACAACTGCCAGAGGGTAGGTAATGAATGAATAGTCCATATTTATTGCAGGTATGATCAACGGACGAAGGCCTCCAAGAAACAGGAAAGCAGCTATTGCGGTAATAAAATGAAAGATAAGACGGACCAAAGGCTTTAAACTAGTAAGATCGTCAGTCAAACTTACGATTGTCAGGATTATTCCGCTCATTAAAGCATAATATAAGTTTTTTTCGAGTTTACCACAGAAATATAATATTGAAATGCCGGCGTACCACGTTAAAACAATTGCTACTCCGCCACCAATCGGGGTAGGAGTATCATGCAGACTTCGTTCATTGGGAATGCTAACAATCTTCTTCTTTAAAGCTACCCTGATAATCAGGTAGGTTAAAAGAAAAGAAAAGATTCCAAGCGTTATAACCAGAATTACAATGTTCACAGTATATTAAGGTTAGAAAATATGAAGGATATTTATAAAGGTTAAGGTTAAGGTTAAGGTTAAGGTTAAGGTTAAGGTTAAGGTTAAGGTTAAGGTTAAGGTTAAGGTTAAGGTTAAGGTTATGTCAAGCCAGGAATATTTCGGACTGATTCAAAACAATGTTATTAATATTCATTCCTGCTAATATGATTATCACCTGACATCAAAATTTGAAAGATTGAACTGCCAATAATTTAAATTATAGATTCGATCATCAACCTTCTCATTAAGAGAATTTCCAATAAGATGTAGAACCCTAGGTTCTAATTTTCGAGGCACCTGAATAAGATTAAAAGGAGTCTTTATTTTATTGCCGATATAAATAATTACATCAATATTCTTTTTTTCACGCATTTTAATCTGTTTGACAACTTTGCCTATCCACCTTTTTGATATGGGATACAGGTCAACAATATAGGCAGTTCTGGCATCCATTTCATTTACTACGGTATAAAATGCATAATTATTCAATTCAGAAATTTTGGAATATGGCCCTTTAAACCTATATTCCTGATAACCGATATCATTCAATTTATAAATAGAATGCTGTTGTTCAGCACTTTCACCACCGGTAATCGAAAACATCATATTCAGACAACCTGAGATTAACCTTGAAATCCCATTGAATGCTCCAAGACCTGCCTTAACCTTAGAAATATTTAAAACATGAATGAAGTAGTTAATATTACCCATATCCCTCCACCTGAGGAATTTTGTCCAATAAAGATATGCGTTAGAATTAGGCACTGCATATAAAAAATCGAGCGACTTCCCTGACTTTGCAATAGCTGATTCATATAAATGTCTGAACGAAAGAAAGTCTTTGCGATAATTTTCATGAATCATCAAATCCGCGGCACAACCTGCCACTATCTGACGATCAAAAAACTGATATGAAAATGGGATAAAAGTCAATGCTCCTACAATATTCCCGGCATCACTGTACATTAATCCATGGAATGAAAATCCAAAAAGTGGTGAGCGATACTTATGTTTAAGAAATGAGTCATCAATATCTCTCTGGTACACGGTGTTAAAAAGTCCTGAAAGTTCTGAAAATTCATTTTCTGAAAGTTCACTGGTAGATTTACCAAGATATTTCATGACTTTTTCTTCTGATTGATGCAATCAATAATCTTGTCGATATTTGTCATTATCTGAATATCTTCAGGTTCAAAAATAACACCATAATGAGCTTCGAGCTCTACTATCAGGTTAAGATGATGTATTGAATCCCATTTTTCGTTCGTTCCATATGCAAACCTGTCATCAATTAAATCTTTCTCAATCGAGAATACCACAGCCATTAATGCTTTAATATCATCTTTCATAAAATTTCAAATCTATAATAAGGTTCAATTTTATATTGATTATTGATTCTCAAGGTGTAACTTTTTGAAGCCTCATGTTCCAATACCTCAAATCCAAGCTTATCATAAAAAGAAGCAGCCTGTTCATTTTTTGCAGAAGGAATATAAAGTGCATGTACCTCATCTATTCCATCTAGCTGTAACATATTCAGCAATTTCTTCATTAGTGCAAACTCTATAAGCCTTCCAAGAATCCTGCAACTTAACAACATAGTATCTATTTCTACTTTGGTAGTTGAAATTATCTTTAAAATGCAAACGGCTGTAATACCATTATCACCAAATTTATCTTTTACTGAAGCTGAGTATACTTTATGCCCCTCGTAAATAAGGGATGAAATGTCAGCTTCAGTATAACGCCTTGTAGTAAGATTAAACTGGTTTGTTTTCTGGGTCAGCTGAGCAATACGTGGGATTGTAAAACTATCTGCCTCCTTTACAGATATCATAATGTTCAGACTGGCAATGTAATCTTCAATTTTAAGAAAGCTTTGTAGGCTCTGATTTCGTAATGAATTTTGTTTATATTGAACAAGTTTATCCTTATCTTCTCCTGTAAGGTCATATAATTGAAAAAATGAGTCATAAACATCACAAAAAAAAGAAATTAACTGATATGGATGTTTTGGAAACTCCGGAACTACAACTTCCGGTATAGATTGACTGACCCAGTTTCTTTCAACCGGATTATCATCGATGAATACAATGCTGTCAGTACTGATATTTAATTCATTGGCAATTTCATATATACTTGTTGATTTATCATTCCAGTTTATTCTCCATGATACAAAATCGTTTTTTTCCAAAATCATGTCAGGATGAGTTTTCATAGCATCCCATACTTCATCTTCATTATTTTTACTGGCAATTGCAAGCAAAACACCGTTTTTTACAGCTTCGTGCAACATCTTTTGAAAATCCTTAAAAGCATTGCCAGGATAACTGTTCCCCAATTGGATTCCCTCAAGGCCATCTTCTCCTAAAACACCACCCCAGAGTGTATTATCCAGGTCCAGTACAAAACATTTCTTGCGTTTGCCTTCAATAGCCAGCAATTGCCTGCGAAACCATGCTGAAAACGATCGTGATAAGCCAGGATTTATCAGAGTTTTATATAAATAGTAATAGCGCCAGTCTATTATCTGATGTTCTTGCGATTGCCTAATAAAATTTTCAAATTCAATGACTTTTATCAATGGGCTTGTGCCTGCTTTTGAGTAAAGGAATTGATTGTATTCTGAAATTGCTTCAACCAGGAACTTTTTATTTGTTGTAAAATAAAAATTTAATACAGGTGCCAGGGTAAAAAGTAAAAAATATGATGACGGATTAGAGTTAACCAATACCAATTCCAGCTTTTTTTTATAATCATTGATTTTATCCGCAAATTCCTGCCTGCTCCCGATCAATGGACAAGAATAAAACCAAACATAAATTGAGGCATCAGGAGGTACATTACTAATATCTTCATAGCCGCTGTAACTTATTCCCGGAAAATCGCTGAATAATGGCTCAACTGTGTAATTACGATAGATAAAAATACTTCGGTTATCCATAATTTTTAAAAGGACAATTAATAAAATAATAATTGTATACTTCTTTTAATTAAAATATTTCCGCAGCCTTTTCTTTCTGAAAATAACGTCAGGAATTCTTCTGAGGATTCTAAATGGAATTGTATAAAAATGTACTTTCAGATTATTTAGTTTCCAGGCCCTGTAACACTGGATATTTGATTTAATAAAAGAAAATATATTTTTATTACTTACACCTCCTACCCTGAAGCGTGTTACAAGTCCGGGATAGTTGGAGGACATCACAGAATTCTTATACATTAATCTCAATAATAATTCATAATCAGCGGCAATACTCAGATCCAGCCTATAGTTCCCATATTTAAGGAAAACAGACCGTTTAATAAAGACACTGGAATGAGAAGGCATCCAGCCTGAATGAAAACTAGCGGGATTAAATTCTCCGCCTTCACATATACGCTTAACTTTTTCAATATCTCCTTTATCAACCAGCATGGTATTTCCATATACAATATCTGCTCCGGTTTGATAAAAATGTTGAACCACTTCAGATATTACATTATTATTAAACAGCATGTCGCCTGCATGAACCATACCAATAATCGCTCCGGTGGCAATTTCAATTCCTTTATTTAATGCATCATAAATACCATTGTCCGGTTCACTGATATATTTTGATATATGGGATATGAAACGTTCTATGACAGCTATTGTGCCGTCAGATGATCCTCCGTCAACAACAATATACTCTATATCCGAATAATTCTGCTCAATAACACTTCGAATAGTCTGTTCAATCTCCTTTTCTTTGTTTAAGACTATTGTAATTATAGAAACTTTCATTGCATTCTTCCCAGGGAAACTAATTATTTAAGATAAATAGTCTCAGTTTTTTGCCAATCAATATTATCAACTGCACCAGATAAATTATCAAATTTAAATTCAGTCAGCAATTTATCAATTTTTGAATAGCAAGTTTCCAGGCCAACATATGATTTGAACTTTCTTGCTGAACTTAACCCCTCAAGGACAGGCTGATCAGGATCTATATCCCGGGGATGAAGATAAAACATCACATATCGGGATGACTTGATTAACTTCTTAATTAGGTAGTGGGGGAAAAATCGAAAATATCCTCCTCCGGAAAAGACAAAGCTTACACTCATAAAAGTATAAACATTTACAGGAAATTCCTTTAGCTTAATACCTTTGTAATCTATATAAATGGGACGAGCCGGAGTGAATCCGGTGAAACCTCCAAAATCCCGTTTCTTTGGGAATATTGAAGCATCAATCTCAATTCCATATTTGTGTAATATCTCAAAAACCCATAGAGTATTTTCGTTTATAGAGAAAGCGGGAGCCCTGAAGCTAATTACTTTTTTCCCTGTGGCATTTTCGATGGAGAATATTGATTTTTTCAAATCTTCTTCAAATTCTCCGGGAGTTTTTTGATATATCAATTTATGATCATATGAATGGGACCCTATTTCATAACCAAGACTATCAATTTTTCTGATTAAGTGCGGATATTTTTCG
>Ga0315542_1002417_pt1 | contig 11342 bp, 12 predicted proteins | sample SalMarSW160120MG_FD_202541 | JGI IMG/M metagenome (GOLD analysis project Ga0315542, IMG submission 202541) | Salt marsh sediment microbial communities from the Plum Island Ecosystem LTER, Massachusetts, United States - Salt Marsh Sediment SW1601-20 ... | reverse complement strand
CGGTCAACCCCTCCTCCTTCATGAGAAGGGTTTCGATGTAGCCTTGGAGATTCGCCAGGGGCGTTCGCAGGTCGTGGGAGACGTTGGCGATGAGCTCCCGGCGCAAGGCATCCGAGTTTTGCAGCTGCGCGATCTGATCTTCAATACGTTCTGCCATTTCCATAAAGGCCGCACCGAGCCGGTCTATCTCGTTGAGATGGTGTGCACCCTTTTTCACGCGCAGGCCGATCTTTCTGAAGTCATCCCCTTTTGTGAAGGCGTCCATGGCGCCCGCCAGCCGTCTGAGCTTGCCGGTCAACACAAAAAAGAGAATCAACCCTGCGATGAAGGCAAACAAAAGGCTTGCGCCGGCCAAACCGGCGCTCAACCGGAGGATATAGCTTCCCATCAGTTTCTGCGCCACGCCTTCGTAGAGCTCCCCCTCGAGAATAACGTAAAGATAGCCTTCCAAGGCGCCTTTAGCAGGAATTCGGGCTGCGGAAAAGGCCTTCCTCTCGCCCGGGTGGCGGGGATCGTCGCCCTTCAAGGGTGTGGACATGTCCCCATCGATCCATTTGATGATGGGACCCAGATTGACGGTCTTCTGTTTGATCTTCTCCCGGGGTGCTGAATAGGCCAGGATGTTCCCTTTAGGATCGAGGAGGTAGATCTCAATGCTGGGATTGATGACCATAAGCTTGTGAAATACCGCCTTGAGGGCTCCCTGGTTCACGCGGTTTTTCTCCAGAGGAATCTCTTCGGCCACGATCTCCTGCGCCAATTTGCTGTTCAGCTTCTGATTTACCTCCTGCTGATACATTCCCACGGAAAAAACCAGCACCGCGACGAACGAGAGCCCCACCAGGAAAAACAACCCCGTCAACACGGCGGCAAGTCTTGAATAGAGGGATCTGAACATTACTGACTCTTTTCTTCCCCGGGATCGATAAACTTGTAGCCCACACCCCAGACGGTCAGAATATAGCGGGGACGTGCCGGGTTCTCTTCAATCTTGGCCCGCAGGCGATTGATGTGGGAATTGACCGTGTGCTCGTACCCATCGTGGCCGTATCCCCAGACCTGGTCCAGTAGTTGAGAGCGTGTGAAGACGATGCCGGGATGCAGTGCGAAGTGGTAAAGCAGATCGAACTCCTTTGCCGTCAGATCGATATCCTTGCCATCCAGGGTGACCCGCCGCCTTTCCGGGTCGATGGAAAGCTCCTTAACGTTCAATGGAGACGGCTCCCGGCCCGGTGGCCCGGACTCCAGAGCCTCTGTGCGGCGAAAAATGGCCTTTACCCTTGCCATGAGTTCTCTGACGCTGAAGGGTTTGGTCACGTAGTCGTCCGCGCCGATTTCCAGGCCCACCACCCGGTCCGTTTCCGAGGATTTGGATGTGAGCATCAGGATAGGGGTGTAGACAGGTCGGTTCCGAATTCGACGGCAGATTTCCAAGCCGTCCAGGCCCGGCAGCATCAGGTCGAGGATAACCAGATCATAGGTATCGGATTCCGCTTTGGCCAGGCCTTCATAGCCGTCGAATGCGAGATCCACCTCATGGAAAAGGTCCCCCAAATGGATCTCCAGGAGATGGGCCAGGTCTTGATTGTCTTCGATGATCAGGATTTTTCGCGGCATGGACGGTCTCGGCATTTGGTAAAACCTTAGAGAATAATTGCAGAATATCCGCCAAAAAGCAAGAATCGACCGCACTTTTCCTCCGAAATCCCAATTGTGACCGAAATGTTATACTTTCGTGATTCATTTTCCATGCGGGGTGTTTATCTTGAAATCAAAGCGAAGAAAAAGGGAAGTCGCCGGCAATCGGTTTTCCGACCGGTTCAGAGACGAAGAACCTTTCAACTTTCAGAAGGAGGTGATTGCTATGAGATCGAGCGTACTGATTACCATATTGGTTCTGACGGGGGCCCTTGCAGCCGGCCTCCACTTTTGGAATCGAAACACGATGGCAAGCCAGCAAAGCGAGTCGGCCATGGAAGAGAAGATGAGCGGCCATGCCATTGCCACGTTTGCAGGCGGTTGTTTCTGGTGTACGGAGTCGGACTTTGAAAAGGTCCCCGGTGTGATTGAAGCCATATCCGGCTATACCGGCGGCCACAAGATGAACCCCACCTATGAGGAGGTCTCGGCCGGCGGGACGGGACACGTGGAAGCGGTACAGGTGATTTATGATCCCAACAAGGTCTCCTACAAAGAGCTGCTGGATTATTTCTGGCGTCACGTGGATCCGACTGATGCGGGCGGGCAGTTCGTTGACAGGGGGTCGCAATACCGGAGCGTTATCTTCTATCACAATGAGGAGCAAAAGCGCCTCGCGGAAGAGTCGAAGTCGGCACTCGCGAAATCCGGCCGTTTCCATAAGCCCATTGTAACGGAGATCGTTCCGTTTACCAAATTTTACAAAGCCGAGGATTATCATCAGGACTATTACAAAAAGAATCCTGTCCGGTATAAATACTATCGCTGGCGTTCCGGACGAGATCAGTTCCTGAAGAAGGTCTGGGGCGATGAAAAAGAAAAAATGGCTGATGATCCCGCCGGGTCGAAATATATGAAACCCGCCGATGACGTGCTGCGGAAAAAGCTGACCCCGTTACAGTACAAAGTGACCCAGGAAGAAGGAACCGAACCGCCTTTCAAGAATGAATACTGGAACAATAAACGGGAGGGCATCTACGTGGACGTTGTTTCAGGCGAGCCCCTTTTCAGTTCCCGTGACAAGTTCAAGTCGGGAACCGGCTGGCCCAGTTTTACCCGGCCCCTTGTACCGGGCAACATCGTGGAAAAGGAAGATCGGAGTCTATTCATGTCCCGCACCGAGGTCAGGAGCAAGCACGGAGATTCGCACCTCGGGCATGTCTTCAACGACGGTCCGCCCCCCACCGGGCTCAGGTACTGCATGAATTCTGCGGCCCTCCGTTTCATTCCCAAAGAGGACCTGGAAAAGGAAGGCTACGGCGAGTATTCGAAACTGTTTTCCGGAGATCGCGCGGCTGGAATGAACGAGAAATGAGAGGGGATGACATTCGATTAATTGTAAGGTCGCAGTTGAAGGTTTTTCAAAGCAAGGTGGTAAAGAAACTGATGCAGAAAGAGGTAAATAATGCATAATCGACGCCGATTTATTAAAATGATATTGGGATTCTTCGGTGGCCTGGGGCTCGCTTTTAGTCCGATTGCCAAAGGGATAGGAATTGTTTTCGCAACGGCAAAAAAAATAATCCTGCCGAAAGGAACTCGGATGAGCACCCTGGTCGGTAAAAACCCCGCCGATTTGGACACACGGAATTTAGATGTAACTCCTGTGGAAGCGTTCGGGACCATGGGATTGGATGATTACCAGGTTAATCTAAATGATTGGAAGCTTGAAATAGGCGGCCATGTTCACCGCCCCCTGAGACTCACCTATGGTGAACTTATGAAAATGCCGTCGATTGAAAGAAAGGTCCTTTTGATTTGTCCGGGGTTTTTTGCCTACCATGCTCGCTGGAAAGGTGTTTCCGTTGCCAAGTTCCTGGAAAAGGCCCAGATGATCACAGGTGTAACGCATGTATCTTTCAGCGGCCCGGAAGGAACCTACGAAAAAACCGAGCGATTCCCAATAGAGGATATCCTCTCATGCAAGGTGTTTTTGGCATACAGTGTAAATGGCAGTGTATTGCCAAAAAAGCACGGATTTCCCCTGCGGGTTGTGGCGGAAGACTATTATGGCGGTGATTGGGTGAAATATGTATACAGAGTCACGGTAAGTAAATCGTAGTTCGGTGTCGATACTATGGTAAAGTCATTTTAAGAAGCCAGTTTCAAAGCGTTCCCTTTTGCCCTATCTCTGCGTCCCCGATGAGCGGGATTTGTCAACAGGCTCGAATTTTAATCCTCGAAATATCCAATATATTCATATGGTTAAACTTTTCGCCTTCCTTGACCTTGAACAAAATTGAGCATTTTGAAACTGGCTCTAAGGAGAACAATACAATGAAAATCATAGCAAGATTCAGTGTGCTGTTCTTGGCGGTATTTGTCCTGATAAGGTTGCCCCTGGTTGATGGTTATAACTCATCTCATGCTGAGAATCCGGAATTATCCACTGTGACCTTCTACGTTCAGTGATACGATGTGGGCGCAGCAGCCCTGGAGGGGTTGGAAGGGGTAAAGCGGATTGACAAAGGATTTCATAACTTCAAGGAGATCAACACCGTCTATTATGACGCCTCAATCATTACTGTTGAAGAAATAGCGGATGCTCTGAAGAAGGCGGGGACCTACCAGGGAACCGTAAAACAGGATGGCATCTGAAGAGAGGAAAAGAGCGGTATAATTCTGGTTTTTTCGTCCGCTGCGATCTTTGCGTCTTTGCGGTGCAAATCAAGCCTGAAAAAGATTGTCAGGTTCGGTTCAGCTCATTGGTCACAGGGGGGAAGCGGTTCGCTGTTTAGGGAAAGACGGAAGATATCCGTTCTTGCGTAGTGGCCCACCACATCGAAGTCCGAAAGCGCCATTCCGAATATTTTTATAGGCTTTTTGCTCATTCTGCCTCCTCGGCAAAAAGGCCATAAAATCGCCACGGCCTGCAATACGCGGCGGTTGTCGAAGACTCACCGGTCCTGCAAAAGGTGTTCGCGCCCCACAGAATCCACCTGCGCACGATTTTTGGCACTTACTTGGCGGTATGATCAATGAAAAGTGCCTCAAGCCCGGGGGTCGCCGTACGTTTTCCCGGTTGATAGACGTACCCCGACAGCCGTGCGTAGTTGTCCAGGTCCGAGTGCAGGAGATAGGTGATCTCGAACTTTTTCTCGTTCCGTGTGAATCTGACCCTGAGCACATTCACCTTGTCAGGGCCGACGGCGTGTTCTATGGTTCCGATTCCGGTGACCCTCTCACCGTGAATGATGCGTGTCACCTCCAGATGGTGTCCCTGTTTTTTCAAAATGACCCTGCCCCTGTATGTTTTGGAGCTGTCAATCTCCTGGCCGACAACAAGGTAGGTGCCGGACAAAAACCCATACAGGAATTCATGGTTCTTGACGTCATCGGCCAGGGCCGTCTGAGCAGAACAAACCAGGGCTATGAAAAAGAGCTTCTTGATCATCACTTGTTCGACGTACTAACGTACGTCTCCGCGTAATCCTTTGTTTTTTTGATCTTGTAAAAAATATCTCGTTTCTGGATTGGAAACCCGCCAGTGCCCAAATTGTATTTGTGGATGGGCACGAGCGAGATTAAGTGCGAAATGAAGATTTGAACAGCAGGCTGAATCAACCTTTTATCACTTGACTGATAAATTGCAAGAAAAAACGGGTGCATCCGGTTAGACCGTACATTTTGGTTCTTTCCTCACGCGCTTCGGGGCGAATCGGAGATTCCGCAAATCGGGAAAAAGATCAGGGCTTGCCCTCAGTCAACGGCTGGTCCCAGATTTTTGTATTGTATGGTGAGATCAATATACACAAGACACTTTTCACTTGAATGGAAACTTGATCTTTGCGCTCATTTCCATCATAGTAGACAGTTTCTGAGGCTCGGTTTTGGTTATATCTGAGGAGGGCATCAATTTGGGATTCATGTCAGAGCTAGGCCAGCTGCTCTTTCTCACTTCCATTTTTTTTATAAACTTCATGGCACGGATAACCCCTTCCCCCCTCATGCCCCGGATCGAGGCGGACCTGGGTCTGGATCACGCAGCGGCAGGCTCTTTTTTTCTTATTATTTCGATGGGATATTTTGCTGGACTGCTGGGTTCAGGCTTTCTCTCGTCCAGGATAACCCATCGCGGTACTATCATCATTTCCGCTGTCGCTGTGGGTATCGCCGTTGTCTGCCTCCCTTTGAGCAGTGATCTCTGGACTATTCGACTTACCCTCGTTGCCCTCGGAATCGGCGCAGGCATCTACCTGCCATCGGGAATAGCTACCTTGACCTCCCTGGTGGAACAGTCGCACTGGGGCAAGGCGGTTGCTGTTCACGAATTAGCCCCAAACGTGGGTTTTGTGGCGGCTCCGTTATTGGCAGAGGCACTGATGGACTGGGTCACCTGGAAGGGCGTTATGATTTTGCTGGGTGTGTCATCTATTTTGTTGGGGGCTGCGTTTGCATGCTTCGGGAAAGGTGGCAGATTCTATGGGGAGGCACCGGGCATTGCTTCAGCAAAAGAACTTTTCGGACAGCCAACATTTTGGATTATGGTGATTTTATTCAGCCTGGGGATCAGTTCCACGCTGGGAATCTACACAATGCTGCCTCTTTTTCTCATAACCGAAAGGGGCATGGAGCGGGGTTGGGCGAACAGCCTGGTTGGTTTTTCAAGGGTTTCGGGGATTTTTATGTCTATGGTTGCCGGCGTTTTAAATGATCGGCTGGGTGCTGAAAGAACGATTTTAGCGGTATTTGTTGTGACAGGAATCCTCAGCATTCTTCTGGGAGTGCTGGGCAGACCGTGGACCGCCTTCCTGGTATTTGTTCAGCCGGTGGTGGCGGTGTGTTTTTTCCCTCCCGGCTTTGCAGCCCTCTCGTCACTTGTTGGCCCCAGTGCCAGGAATATTGCTATCTCTTTCGCTACTCCTTTGGCCTTCGTAGGTGGCGGGGGGCTTATTCCCTTGATGATCGGCATGTCCGGCGACGTGGGCTCCTTTGGGACCGGGATTGCCATTACAGGAGGTCTTGTTTTTTCAGGGGCTTTTTTGACATTCCTGCTGAAATTAGAACCTGTTCCCTCTGACATCTGAACGTTGGTGTTTGGTCAATTCAGTCTGGAACAGCGGCATTCGCGGCATGAAGCAGCGGTTGTGCGAAGACCGTCCTCTCTGGCGCCGGCAGGGAAAGAATGGGTTCATCGGTTAGACCGCACATTTTGATTTTTTCCTCACGCGCTTCGGAGCGAATCGGAGATTCCGCAAATCGGGAAAAAGATCAGGCTCGTCCTCAGTCAAGGGCTGGTCCCGGATCTCTGTACCGCTCGTCAATCAGTTTGTTAATGCTTTCCATGACGAGCCCTGTCACCTCTTCAAAATGTTCACTGTATTGAGACTTTGCCTCCGGTGAAAAGGGTTTGAAATCTTCCCTGATTCGGTATGATTTCAGCTTTCCGTCAATGGAAAGGGGCTCACCCACCCTGTAGACGATTGTGCCGCTCTTGGCAAAAGGCAGGTCTCCTCGATAAACCTGCTCTGAGTTATTGCAGCCGACCGGAATAATAGGTTTCCCGGTATGAAGGGCCAGTTGCGCCAACCCGGTTCTGCCTACCGCCAGTCTTGTTGACCGTGTCCCCTCAGGAAAAATGATAATATTCAGATTTTTTTCAAAAAGGGCATCTTCGCTTAACTGAACCACCCTTTCCATAATCCTTTCGTAATAGGAGATAATGTATTCGACAAAGTGCTCACGAAACAGGGCATCCAGTTCAGGGCTCTCTATACGGTGCACGTTAATACTCTCGCTTTTTCCGTCTATGGCATCTTTCAAGGCCCTGTATTCTTCTTCCCTGATCCTTCTGCCGAACTTCTTCAAAAACATTTCCTGCACGAAATACTTGATGGAGGGGACCGGAATGAGGCTGCACAGGTTAAAAATTTTTGCCACAATGGGATTCCTGTAATATTCGCCCTTGACCCAGACCGTGGTAAACGGGAAGCTCTTTGCCTTCCATAGTTTATACTGGAAAGGCCAGTAGTTATACCGGTCGGTGTGGTTCATTGCGAATATGACGGTATCGTCTTGGGGAATTCTTTCTATCCCCTCGATTTCGATAACAACTTTTGAGAAAAGATGGTAGTTGGGAGTGAGCAGAAACAAGGCAATAAGCTGTTGTGCCCTCGGAATTGAACGAAGCGCTATATTTTCAAGATAGGCGAGATCTATCATGTTTCAGTCTCTTGAAAACGGCAAAGTCTTCATATGCGGTGCGGTGTACCCCTTGCCTATCGATGGTGGTGCCAATACAGGGGATGCGGGTACAGGAAAGGATACGGAAACGGGTCCCACCAGGGACCCCAGGGACCATACGGACCCCACGGGTACGACGGGTATGGCTCATATATGTATGTCTCTTTTTTCCAGAGGTGTATTTGCCTGATGTTCAGATAGGGATACCGGTATTCCATGTTTCCGAGCTTTCTGGTCTTCTCGCCTTCCACCGTACCGGCAACCGTCACCCTTCGGCCCTTTCGCCAGATCTCGCTGTCCAGGAATCCCTTGTAATGTGCCAGAAAACGGCCCTCAGATCTGTCTAGATCTACAGGCCTGTCGCTCCTGTCCAATGCGGTCTGGTAAATCTCCAGGAGCGTCCCGTTCTTTTCCATGACCGTGCGCACGATAACACCTCCCAGGAGGACAGTGACTCCTTTGTAGCGCAAGGGATCTTTCTGCAACTCGGCGAAGGTGACCTGCCGATCCACCTGGTCGAGCACATCCCTTGAAATCACATGCGCGCAACCTGCAAGAAACGCGATACCCGCGAACAGCAGCAAGAGCTTTTTCATGACCTTGCCTCAAAAGCCATGCGAGAACCCCACACCGAAATAGAACCTCGGCCTGTTCAGGGGCCCTTGCACGGGCCAGAGATATATTTCCCTGCTTTGAAGAACAGGATACGTATAGTTCATTTTTCCCAACGGGCGGACCTCCTCGGCCACCAGGGTCCCCGCCACGGTTATTTCACGTCCCGCCCTGTAGATGGCCGGATCCAGAAAACCGGATGTCTCAACGATGAATCTTCCTCTGGATTCATCTCCTGACAGAGGCCTGTCTCTGAATCCGAGGGGGCGCTGAAGGATCGTGATCAATGTCTTGTTTGGAAAAGGCTGCGTCTCGATGATATCACCTCCCAGGAGGAGCATTTTCCCGACGTACGCATCAGGGTTTTCGAGAATCATTTGAAAACTGATATCCCTGTCTGCCTCCTGCAGTACCTCCTGCGACATGATATGCGCGCATCCGGTCAACACAAGTAAGAGAAGCACCGGAATCTTTTTCATTATATCCATGGAATTTCTCACCCTTCACTGTAACGAAACCCGCCGCCTCTGGCGGGGAAAACAGGCAGGTTTTCCTGGTCCTCCAGAATCCGAAAGAGCTCACTGAGTTCCTCTCATCGGGACCTGGTGCCGCTCCCTCTGCGGAAGAATACAGACTTTCAGATGACGTCAGGTACGCCTATTCCAAATCAGCACTGAAAAATTTTACCGGCCTCCAGGAACGATCCGTCTTTCCTGACACCCAGGACGAAATCAAAGAGGTCCCGCTGAAGGCAGACCAGAGGATCTTCGCGTGGAAGATACGCTTTTTTCCCCATGATGAATTTTTGGGCCGTTTCCTGAAAGAGTACCTTCCTGACAGTCTCAACCGGGTCATACGCCGTGCCCGTGAGCAGGTGCTCCAAGTAGTCGGCACAGGCCTCGTCTTCGGGGGCCGGTCTCTCTCCCCGGTCTCCCATTGCCACCAGGGTCACTAGGTCCGGATCCCGTCCCAGCACGTACCTGGAAATGGCCCCGGCCATAACAAAACTTCCCAGGATCACCTCGTTCGCCCTCTTCACGGCGGCGGCAACCCCGGAGACGCCGGCCGTTGTCCGGTGGATGACCGCCTTGCCGCTGAAGAATGCCGATCCTTTCTGCATGATGCCTGTCGGTGAATTGCCCAGGTCCGCGTCTTCAAGGGGGACCTCGTTGACCTCACCCACCAGGAGCCAGTCCGGGTGTAACCGCTTTAAACGCCGGGCCTTTTCAGGGTCTGCTTCCAGGATCACTCGTCCCGCGCCGAAATGAAAAAAAAGCGGAGCACAGGTGAAGGCCCGGAACACGTCAATGACCACGGTTAATCCTCCGGCCTTTCCGGCACCCTCCCTGCAGCTCCTTCTCACCACTCTCACCAATAATGCTCCGTTCCATTCTCTTTGAAAATATTCCGTACCTCCGGAGACAGCAGCGGCATCATTTTTGCGCTCATTTCTCTTATTGTGAGGCCTTGGGCGCCCGCATCATTTTCAGTATCTCAATGCTGTCTTTCAGACCCTTATAATGCCTTGCCATCTCCATGGCCAGCCCTGTCATTAAAGCCATTGCCTGGGTAAAGTTCACGTCGTCCAAGGTGAATTCCCAACGTTCCGAAGTATAAATACGAAGGGCGCCGATGACACGCCCGGCCACCACAATCGGCACGGACAGGATAGATGCTATACCCTCTTTTTCAGCCTCGGCGGGGTACTGAATTCGGGGGTCATCGCTTACATCGTAGATCGCTACCGGACCTTCTTTCAGTGAATCTGCGATGGACTGCAACGCACTCAAAGGGCCTTTGTTGAGATACTCATCACTCAGTCCGAAAGACGCCGCGACTTCCAGTTCATTAGTTTTACGATTGACAAGGAATACCGTACATCCTTTCACTTCCAGGGCCGTCGTAATACCTTCCACAGTGATGAGGACGATTTCTTCCGGGTCCTTGGAATGGGAAATGGCCTTTGTAACCCTCAGCAAAGTCTCATAGTTCATAAGTTGCCTTTTCATGATTTCCTCCTTTCTTTATGGTTAAAGGTTTCGGAGAAAACTGGCCTTGCCGCTTGGGGAACGAAAACACCGCGCCCCTTTTTCCCATTTTTGATAAGAGTATACCACATTTCCGGAAAAAACACATTTCCGTACAATATTTTTGACAATACTGTTGGTTTGTTTTAAGGAAATGAATCAACAGCAATCCTTTTGAGGCGCGCCCGGAACATATGAAGGAAGATATTTCTGAAGAAAGAAAAAGGTTCCTGGAAAGGGACTTCAAGCAGGGCTTTATTGCATATTGCCAGTTTGACGGGGAAGCGGTTCAGAGGGGAGCTTTTCAGTCAAAGGTCCACATTGAGAAACACCACCGGCAACAGGACGGTTTTATCCATGCCGGGGTCATGGCCGCCATGGCGGATCACACTGCCGGGTACGCTGCATTTACCACTGTGGAGGAATCTTTTCAAATCCTCACGATTGAATTCAAGATCAATTTTCTCAAACCTGCGTATGGTGATGTTCTGGTTTGCCGGTCAAGGGTCATCAGGGGGGGGAGCCAAATCATCATCGCGGAATCAGAGGTTTTTGATGGGAGAGCAGGAAATCAGGTCCTTGTGGCAAAGGCCCTGGTGACCCTGATGGCGGTCCCACAGGAGAAGATCAGCCAGACATCCTGACATCATTGGCGGCAGTGTTGCAGCCGGAATTCAGACTCGGCATCGACAGCGCGGGACTGACTGCCGCCCTGGCCGTTGCCCGAAGGGTGAAGTCCATGGTCAAAGAAGTGATGTGAACCCACAGCATAGCACGGAGAGGAGGAACCTGATGTTTCTGTCACTACTGCAGGAAAGAAGG
>Ga0315542_1002416_pt1 | contig 11344 bp, 11 predicted proteins | sample SalMarSW160120MG_FD_202541 | JGI IMG/M metagenome (GOLD analysis project Ga0315542, IMG submission 202541) | Salt marsh sediment microbial communities from the Plum Island Ecosystem LTER, Massachusetts, United States - Salt Marsh Sediment SW1601-20 ... | reverse complement strand
TACGACTCGATCATCGCCATCCACGTCTCGGGCGCCTTGAGCGGGACGGTCAACTCCGGCACCCGCGCGGCGGAGATGCTTGGCGGGAAGAAGAAGATCTCGGTGCTCGACTCGCGCCAGGTCTCCGCCTCGCTCGGCCTGGTCGTCCTGCGCGCGGCCGAGGCGGTCGCCGCGGGTAAGAGCCACGACGAGGTCGTGAGCGAGGTCGAAAGCTCGGTCGGCAAGGCCCAGATCCTGGTCAGCGTGCACACGCTCGAGTACTTCATCAGGGGAGGGCGGGTCAAGCCCGTCGCGGGCGCAATCGGCAAGGCGCTCCACTTCAAGCCGATCATCACGCTCGACGCCGAGGGCAAGGCGCTCACCATCGGTAAGCCCATCAGCGTGCGCCAGAACGTCGCCAGGATCGTGAAGATGGTCGAGCGCCGGCACGCCGAGAGCCCGCTTCGCTCCTACGCGCTCGTGCACGGCCGAAACGCTGAGGGCGCGCGCGAGCTCGCCGACAAGCTCGAGCAGGTGCTCGGCTTTCCGCCGCTTTTCGTCGAGGAGATCTCGCCCGTGCTCGCCCTGCACGCCGGCCGCGGCACGGTCGCCGTGGTCACGATGCAGGAGTAGCGACTAGGACTTGCTCCGACGCGGCAACGGCACGAGGATGCTCGTACGCCGCTTGTACTCGCGGTAGTCGGGATCGGCGCCGTACTTCTTCTCGGCGCCCTTCTCCAGTAGCGGGATCCCGCTCACGAAGAGCAAAAGCAGGGTGAGGAACGCCGGCCCGATCGCGACTGCGAAGGCCGCCCCGTGCAGGAAGGGCACAGCGTAGACATAGAGCCCCCACCAGACGAGCAGCTCGCCGAAGTAGTTGGGGTGGCGCGAGTAGCGCCAAAGACCGCTCGAGATGAAACGCCCGCGGTTCTTCTCCCTTCCCTTGAAGGCCGACTTCTGGGCGTCGCTGACCGTCTCGATCACCAGCCCCACCAGCCAGATCGCCATCCCCGCGATCGCCCAGGCCCCGAAACCGGGCGCACCGTCTCGGCCGAGTAGGTAGGAAACCGGAAGCATGATCACGGCGACCGAAATCGCCTGCAAAAGCCAGAAACGGGCAAAGCGAAGCGGCCTCTCTCGCATTTCGTCGAAGCGGTGGTCGACCTTGATTCGCAGGATGCGCCCGAACAGATAGCCGCCCAGCCTGAAGGCCCAGAGCAGCACCATCAGCGCGGCGACCAGCTGAACCGGCTTGTGCGCGCCCGCGTCGGGAAGCGCGAGGGCCAGCACGGCGAACGAGAGGCTGTAGGAGAGGTCAGTGACCAGGTCTGTCCTTCGGATCGCCGCGACGGCGAAGAAGGCGGCGTTCACGCCCAGACTGACGAGGAACGAGATCGCGATGGTGTTCATGCGGTCAGCGTGGAGGCGAAGATCTGCCAGGCCAGCAGGCTCTTGGCAACCAGCGAGAGCACCAGGTAGGCGCGCTCGCCGAACAGGTAGTTGCGCCACGGCCCGACTCGCTTGTACTGCAACAGCATGTTCGCCGCGAAGCTGTTGAAGAGAATGAACAGCGAGACGAAGATGGCAAAGACGAAGCCCGGCACGTCACCGGTCTGATTCTGGGAGTAGCCGATCTGGATCGCGATCGCGATCCAGGGCACCGCGCCGGCGATGCAGCCGAACACGTACGGGAGCCAGATCACCGGCCGCTCGGCTCGGTTCGCCCGCTCCATCGTCGCCCCGAACAGGATCATCGCCGCGTTCACCCCGAAGATCGAGATCAGCGCCGCCAGGTCGCTGATGCCGGTGAGCATCGCGATCAGCACGATCATCAGCGAGGCGCTCAGCGAGTACTCCCACCAGCGCGCCGGGCTGCGCTCGAGCGCCAGGTTGCGCTCGTACCAGCGGTGGATGCGTGGCGCCGCCACGAGCGCGTGGTCGAGCGCGGCCAGTAGCAAAAAGACGACCACCACCGCCGCGATCGGGAGATCGTAGACGGTGTTCGTGCTCGACTTGGTTCCGGGCGGGCCCTCGAGGAAGCTGATCGTTATCGGCAGCGTGAAGGACGTCGAAAGCGCGAGGATGACGGCCGCCTGAGCGGCGTGCAGCAGAGCGAGCGAGGCGTTCCAGATGCGAAGGCGCCGGTAGGCGGCGATCTCCGCGGCACTCGCTCCTCCTGCTCGGTTTTCCGGCACTGGTTCTCCCGTTCCCGCTTACGGAGTCTTTCACTCGCCTTCTCTCTCGGCAACTCCCCGGCCGTCGCCTCCGAAGCCACCCGGCCCCAGGCTGCAAGAAGCGTCACACCCTTGCCACAAACGTCCCTTGACAATCAACGGTGTCTGACACCGGGGCGGTGCCCGAGCCAACCCAACGCGCTCGGAAACATCTCGGAGAGCCAGAATCTCGCGACCCGGACGCCGCGTTTAGCCCGTGCAAGAAGAGTCACAATTCCTCACACCCTCGCTACAAACGCCCCATGACAGAAACGGTGTGTGGCGCCGGCCCGGCGCCCGGGCTCTCGTTCGCGCGCTCGAGCCGGCGCCACCGTCTCTATCCCGACTACAACTTCGTCCGCTTTACTTCCTGAGATGGAAGCCTCCCGACAGCTCGTGCCGGTCCCCGAGCCCGGCGAGCAACCGCCCGAGCCCCCCGAGATACCGAAGTACCTGACGCGGCGCTCGGCAATCGTGATGGCGATCGGCTTCGGTGCGCTGCTCTTGATCGCCCTTACTCGCTTCGGCGGCAGCAGTGCCACCATCAGCGCCAAGGGCGTCGGCCCGCTCGAGATCGGCAAGTCGACGAGGACGCAGATGCAGAACTTCGCCACCGGCCCCATCTCCTTCTGGTTCAAGCAGAAGGGCAATCCCCCCGTCCCCTTCAAGGGCGAGCTCTGGCAGTACGAATGCATCGGCCAGGGCACGATCTTCGGGATCGCCTGCCGCACGCTCTACGGCATCACGAACGGGCACCTGGCGACGGTCGAGACGAACAACCCGCAGTTCTACACCGCCGTCGGGACTCACATCGGAACGCCGCTCCCGCAGTCGCGCACGCGCGAGCATGCCAAGTGGTCCGGCTGGAACGTCAAGTGCCCGCACCTGATCCTGCCCGCGCCGGACGGCGTCTCCTTTCTCGCCTCGGTTTCGAGAGACGCGGCCAATCGGGAGGGCTTCGTCACCGGCTTCTACCTGAGCGCGACGCCGTCCTCGTTTTCCTACTGCGCCGGTGCGGCATTCGGAAAGAAGTGAGCGCGAAGCCGACGATCGAGACGGCCAGGCTGTCGCTCAGGAGCTTTCGTCCCGACGACTGGCGAGATCTACACGAGTATCTCTCCCAGCCCGCCGTGCTGGAATTCGAGCCCGCCGACCCGAGTGACGAGGCGCAGTGCAAGGTCTTGGCCGCGGAGCGCTCCCGGGGAAGCGCTTTCTGGGCGGTGTGCCTGAAGGTCGGCGGCAAGATGGTCGGCCACGTCTACTTCTCCCGGCTCGAGCCCCCGGAGCTGATGACCTGGGAACTCGGTTACATCTTCAATCCGGCCTTCGGCGGGCACGGCTACGCGACCGAAGCCTGCCGCGCGTTACTCGATCACGGCTTCGGCGAACTGGGCGCTCATCGCGTCGTCGCCATGTGCGACCCCAAAAACCCGCCCTCGTGGAGGTTGCTGGAGCGCCTGTCGCTGCGAAGAGAAGGTCATCTCAGGCAGGCCGGGTTCTTTCGCCGCGACGACGACGGGGCGCCGCTCTGGCACGACGCCTATCAGTACGCGCTCGTGGCGGAGGAGTGGAGGGATCTCGCCCGGACGAGCCGCTAGCTGCCCGAAGCGGTCTCGTTCGCTTCCTGCACTTCCCGAACGAGCGTCCGTGGGCGGTGGTGGCGCCAGGTCGCGCCGGCGATCAGCCCGAGCACCAGCGTGGGTACGAGCGTGAGGAAGCGGTAGACGAGCACGGCAGCCACGACGCCCGCGTTCGAGCCGCCGAAGCCGGTCAGAACCGCGATCAGGCCCAGCTCGACAACGCCGACGCCGCCGGGCGTGATCGGCAGCGACTGGGCCAGGCGGACGATCGAGAAGGCGGCGAAGGCCTCGACCAGGTCGACCTGTCCGCCGCTCACCCCGAGTGAGCGCAGGCTGACCAGCAGGATGAGGAAGGCTGTCAGCTGCCCGATCAGCGTCCAGAGCGTGAGCAGGTACCAGCGCCTCGCAATCAGGCCGACGGTGTCGCCGCGGAAGCGGACGAAAGAGGCGCCGTCGAAGCGAACCGGACCACCTCGCACGAACCGCAGCAGAAAGCCGGCGATACGCGCGGCGAGGTCGCCGGCGCTCCTTGCGATGCGCTTGCTGGCCAGCCCCAGCCCGAACGCTCCGGCGAAGGCGCAAAAGCAGGCCAGCCCGAGCAGGGCGACCGTCTGAAGGAGCGGGTTCGCGCCTCCCTCGAGCGTCAGAAAGGCGAGTGCCACGGCCGGAAACCCGAGCAGCGCCAGCTGATTCCAAACACCGGCGAGCGTGGCGGCGCGGGCGATGCTCTGCGGCTGGAAGCCCCAGCCCTTGAGCATCGCCAGCGAGACGGCGATCCCCACCGTGGGCCCGCCGGGGGCAACGTAGGTCGAGGCGGTCGAGGCTTGGGTGACGACGAGGGCCTGGCGGTAACCGAGGCCGGGCAGCGCGACCATCCAGGCCAGCCCGAAGGTGGCCAGGTTGAGTACCAGCGCCGCCGCCAGAACCACCATCTCGCGCCAGGAGAGACGCTGGAGCGCGCGCCAGACGTCGTGGTAGGCGGCGATCTGGGGCAACACGAAGACGAAGGTCGCGACGGCGAAGGCCAGCCCGATCGCAATCGCGATCGAGCGGCGGCGAAGCCTGTGCGGGCTGTGCTCGGAGACCGTCACCTGCGCTACAGCGTAATGCCGCGCCGTTCGCTATAAAGGATCGAGTCGGACGGAAGAAGGAGGCGCGAGGCTCCGGCTCGTACTACCTTGTGCGCAACCGATTATCTAGCCTGATCCTCCTGCGATGAGTCCACTGTCCCTTTACGCGGTTTTCTCGGGCGATTCCCGGCGATGACGCCGCTCGGCCCGGAAGAGCGCCGTCTGCGGCGCGAAGCGAAACGCCGCCGCGTCCGCCGTCGCCGCATCGGCGCGCTCGCCTTCCTCGGGCTGGTTGCGCTCGCCCTGGTGGCCGGGCTCGCCTCGAGCGGCGTCCTGGGCGGACGCGACGCCGCCGCGGCCGACACCACCCCGACCGATTCGACGGCAACGCAGACGACCGAGACGACCGCCCCGGCCACCACCACCCGCGCCACGACGATCAAGGAGAAGCCGCCGCCGCGCGGACGGCTGGGAAGCGGTCGTGCCGTCACACTCGCCTTCGGCGGCGACGTCCACTTCGAGGGCATCGTGCGCTCGAAGCTGAACGCCAACCCGACCTCCGTCATGGCGGCGATCGCGCCGGTGTTAAAGAAGTCCGATCTCGCCATGGTCAACCTCGAGACCACGGTCAGCTACCGCGGAGCGCCGGTTCCCGGCAAGTCCTACACGTTCCGTGCCCCGCCCTCGGCCTTCCGTGCGCTCAAGGCCGGCGGTGTCGACCTGGCCACGGTCGCCAACAACCACGGCGTCGACTACGGCACGACGTCCCTCCTCGACACGCTCCGCTACGCCAAGCGCTACCACTTCCCGCTCGTCGGCGCCGGTCGCAACGCCGCCCAGGCCTACGCGCCCTACCGGGTCAAGATCAAGGGCCAGCGGATCGCGATATTGGGCGCCAGCCAGGTGATCGACACCAACCTGATCTCGTCCTGGACGGCCGGCGCGCGCAAGCCCGGGCTCGCCTCCGCCTACCAGGTCGGGCGCCTCACCGCCGCGGTGCGAAAAGCGCGCAAGCTGTCCGACACCGTCGTCGTCTATCTCCACTTCGGCAGCGAGCGGCTGACTTGCCCGACCAGCGCGCAGTTCGAGATCACGCGCAAGATGATCGCCGCCGGTGCCGACATCGTCGTCGGCTCGCACGCTCACCGGCTGCAGGGGGCCGGCCGGCGCGGCAAGGCGTTCGTAGCCTACGGGCTCGGCAACTTCGTCTGGTACTCGCAGAACTCGATCGAGAGCATCACCACGGGCGTGCTCAAGGTGGTCGTCACCGGCCGTCGTATCGACGGCTACAAGTGGGTGCCGGCGCGGATCGTCGGTGGCTCGCCCACACCGCTGGGCGGAAGCTCCCGGCGCGCCGCGCTGGTGAGCTGGCGCGGTTTGCGTAGCTGTACGAACCTGCGCCGCTGAGCGGAGCCGAGCGCCGAGGCCTGTGCGTCTGGCTCGTTCCGTCAGGCGCTCGATCAAACTCGCCCGCGTGGTCGTTCCAATGCGCGCGCGACTCGTTTCGAAGTACTTCTCTCTTCGCCCGCCACCGAGCCACCCGCCCGCGGGGTCGCTTCAAGTTACCGACCCGGGCGACCGAAACTCGCACATCGGTGAATCGAAAGCGAGTCAATCCTGCACCTAAGCGTAGATCGATCGAGGGCACCGGTGGGCGTCCCGGCCCAACCATTCGAGTCGGTGCTCATCATCCGTGAGCGCAGTCGCGCACGCTGCTCAGCGGACGGCCGCCGATACGCTTCAGCTCACGGACTCGAACGCAAAGGGGAGACGAACTTGAGGCACAGGAGACTTTCGTTCGCTCTGGCCGCGGCGGCGGTTCTCGCCGCGCTACTGGTAGTCGCCGGAGCAGCGTCCGCTACCACCAGCATCGTCGGAGCCGACTCGGTCAACACGATGCTGCGTGGCATACCGCAGCAGGGAATCGAGCTCGGAAACCCGGATGCACCGGTAACCCTGGTCGAGTTCGTCGAGCCGCAGTGCCCGGGCTGCGCGCTGTGGTCGCGCGACGAGCTCCCGGGCGTGATCTCGCGCTACGTTCGCTCCGGCAAGATCCGGATCGAGTATCGAGGCCTCTCCTTCGTCGGCGCAGACTCCCAGGCTCTGCTGACGCTCGCGCAGGCCGCCGGCGAGCAGGACAAGCTCTGGAACGTGGTCGAGCTCGAGTACGCGAACCAGGGCGGCGAGAACTCGCGCTACGCCGATCACGCCTATCTCGCGGCTATTGCCGGGGCCGTGCCCGGCCTCGATGTCGAACAGGCCTTCGCGCGTGCGAGCTCGAACGCGGTCGTGGCGCGGATCGACCGGGCGAAGGCGCTCTCCGATCAATACGGGGTCGACCAGACGCCCTCGTTGCTGATCGGGCGAAGCGGTGACGAGCAGAACATGACGCTGATGGCCGACACGTGGGGGCAGGGCCTGCTCAACTCGATCGACGATGCACTGGCCGGGAGGCCCGTCCAGGCCAGATCGCCCGGCTTACCGGCCTGGGCGATTGCCCTCATCGCCATGGCCGGCGTCGCCGCGTTGTCGGGCGCCATCGGCGTCGCCGTCAGGCTGAGTCAGCGATCTTCCGCTCCTCCTCCGGCGGCCTGAGCAGGGGCTCGCTCGCGTTCTTCGCGCCGGACAGCCCGGCGGCGCGGTATACAACGAGGCACAGATGCGCCTCTACAGCACCCTGCAGCGCCGGCTCGTCGAGTTGCCGCCTCCACCGGCCAAGGTCGGCATCTACCTCTGCGGCCCGACCGTCTACCAGCGCATCCACGTCGGCAACGCGCGTCCCTACGTCATCTTCCTCTGGCTCAGACGCTGGCTGACGGGTCGCGGCTACGCGGCGACACTGGTCTCCAACATCACCGACGTCAACGACAAGATCTACGACGCCGCCCCCGGGCATAGCGCCGAGCTGGCCGAGCGGGCCTCGCGCTGGTATATCGAGGACACCGACCGCCTCGGCCTCGACCGCCCCGACGCCGAGCCCAAGGCGACAGAGACGATGGACGACATCGTCGACCTGATCGCCGAGCTGGTCGAAAGCGGGCACGCCTACGAGGCCCAGGGCGACGTCTACTTCCGCGTCGGCTCCTACGGCGCCTACGGTGAGCTCTCCGGCCAGAAGCCCGACCAGATGAACGAGCAGGAGCCGAATCCGCTCAAGCAGGATCCCCGCGACTTCGCTCTCTGGAAGGCGACCAAACCTGGCGAGGACACGAGTTGGGACTCGCCCTGGGGCAAGGGGCGGCCGGGCTGGCACATCGAGTGCTCGGCGATGGCCTCCAAGCTGCTCGGGCCGGCATTCGAGATTCACGGCGGCGGGCTCGACCTGGTCTTCCCGCACCACGAAAACGAGCTGGCTCAGTCGCGCGCCGCCGGCCAGGAGTTCGCGCACATCTGGATGCACAACGGCCTGCTGCGCCTGACCGGCGAGAAGATGTCCAAGTCGCTCGGCAACATCCAGACGCTCGCGCAGGTGCTCGAAGACTGGGGCAGAGAGACCCTGCTGCTCTTCTTCATGACCGCGCACTGGCGCAGCCCGATCGACTTCTCGCCCGAGACGATGGAGGCGGCGCGCGAGCAGGCCTGGACGTTCCGAAACGCCTTCCTGCATCCGCCCGAGCCGCAAGAGGCGCGCGGTTGGGATGCTCTCGAGGCGGTGCTGGACGACGACTTCTCGACGACCGAGGCGCTGGCCGTGATGCACGAGTGGAGAGCGGCCGGGCAGCTCGAGCTGCTCAGGCGCGGGCTCGGGCTGTTCGGGCTGGAGACGCTGGCCGAGGCCGAGCGGGCTCCGGCCGAGCTGGAAGAACTTGCCCGGAAGAGACTCGAAGCACGTGCCGCGCGCGACTTCGTCGAGGCCGATCGCCTGCGTGACGAGATCGCCGCCGCCGGCTGGGAGGTCAGGGACGTCTCGGCCGAGCCTGGCTACCAACTCGTAAAGAAGGATTAGTCACGTCCCACCGCGAGCTCCTCTACGGTCGAAACGCGGTGCGCGAGGCGATTCGCGGCCCGCGCCAGGTGCTCGAGCTGTGGGTAAGCGAGCGCGCCGGCGGGCACGAGCCCTGGCTCTCGGAGTCGGGCAGCCCGCGGCTTCAGATCAAGCCCGAGCGCGACCTCTCGCAGGCTGCGCAGACGCGCGAGCACCAGGGCGTCGTGGCCTGGGTCGAGCCCTACCGCTACGCCGACGCCTACGAGCTGGCGGGAGCGACCCGTCCGCTGATCGCCTGCCTCGACCAGGTCACCAACCCGCGCAACCTGGGCGCAGTGGCCCGCGCGGCGGCGGGTGCGGGCGCAACCGGCATCGTCGTTCCGGCGCGCGGCTCGGCGCAGGTCACCGCCGAGGTCTGTCGCGCCTCGGCCGGCGCGGTCGAGCAGATTCCGATCGCGGTGGTCACCAACCTGGCCCGCTACCTCGAGGAGATCAAGCGCGACGACCTCTGGATCTACGCCGCCGACGGCCGGGCCGAGAGGTCGTACTGGCAGGCCGATCTCTCGGGTGGAGTCGCGCTCGTCTTCGGGGCCGAGAAGAAGGGACTGCGCCCGCTCGTGCGCCGCCGCTGCGACGACGCGCTGGCGATTCCCCTGCTCGGCAAGGTCGAGTCGCTCAACGTCGGCGTGGCCGCGGCACTCCTTCTCTACGAAGCGCGGAGGCAACGTGACGCGTAAGCCGGCTTCGGGCGCGGGGGAGGGCGAGTCGAGGCACAACGCCCCCGAGCCCACCTTCTACCTGTTCGACGGTCACAACCTCCTCTACGCGGGCAACTTCAGCGATCCGCGCGAGCTCGAGGACAAGCTGGCCAGCTTCGTTGCCCTCCGCGGCGCCCGCGGCATCGTCGTCTTCGACGGCGCAGGTGCCGCGCACACGCTCGGTCCGCTCGAGGTGCGCTTCGCCGAGGTGGCCGACTACGCGCTCGAGCGCCTGGCCGCCGAGCTGCGCGACCGTGAGCGCGTCTGCCTCGTCTCCTCCGATCTCACCGTGCGCGGAACGAGCGGCAAGGAGGTCGACAAGCGCTCCTCGCAACTCTTCCTGCAGGAGCTGGAGGAGACCAGGCTTCCGCCGCCGCCGCGGATGGCAATCGAGGAGCGTCTCGACGAGAAGACCCGCGCCAAGCTCGAGCGCATCCGCCGCGGCCAGGAGTAATCGTCACTCGTGGCGTCCGTCGTTGCGGAAATTCGACGCGCGACTAGCCTCGAAACGGAAACGGAAATGGGAGCCACGATTTCTCGTAGACGAACACGTGTTCGCTAACGGATGGGTCCAGTGCAATGTGGTCCGGTTTTCGGGTCCATCGCAATAGACTTGTATTTCAGTGGGACCACTGCTAACGTCGGGCGCATCAAATTCGATATGTCCTCTAGAGAGCGGGACTAACACAGGGGTCGAGCAGAGATGGCGGCACAACCAGCAAGGCGAGAGGGACGCGGTTATCAGCCTCAGAGAGCGCAGAGGGAGCTAGAGGATCTACAGCTCGTGATGAAAGCCCGCAATGGATCGTCGCAGGCGATGGACGCACTGCTGCGCCGCTACGACGGTTTCGTGCGCTTGAAGTCCAGCTCGTACTTCCTCGCCGGCGGCGAATCGGAGGATCTCGTCCAGGAGGGTCGGATCGGCCTGTACAAGGCGGTGCGCGACTTCCGCGCCGACAAGGAGACCTCATTTCGCTCCTTCGCCGAGCTCTGCGTAACGCGCCAGATCATTACCGCGATCAAGACGGCCACCCGCTTCAAGCACACGCCGCTCAACACCTACGTCTCCTTCAGCCAGACCCCCGCCGGCCAGGACTCCGACAGCGAATGCACGCTCGGAGACGCCCTTCCCGGCCCGGGCGTCGACGATCCCTCGGTCTGCGTCGTCTCCACCGAGGAACTTCAGAGCCTGGTCTTCTGCCTCGGCTCGGGACTCTCGCAGCTCGAGGCCGATTCGCTCCGGCTCTACCTCGAAGGCTCGTCCTACGAGCAGATGGCAGACGAGCTGGGCTGCGACACCAAGACGATCGACAACGCCCTGCAGCGCGTCAAGCGCAAGATCCTCGCGCACCAGCGCTCGCGAGAAGTGCTGCAGTAGCCGGCGAAAATCCGCCCTCCCAAGAAGGGCATGACGACTTTCGTCGGTGTTAGCCGGAGGTCGGACTCGAACCGACGACCTAGCGCTTACAAGGCGCTTGCTCTACCAGCTGAGCTACTCCGGCGACGCGATAGAGACTAGCTCTTCTCCGCGAAACTTCTCCGCGAAAAGTCGGCCGGCGGAACCGGCTTGGACTTTTCGCCGTATGAGCCGGTGCACGAGTCTTCGCGCCTTCGGCGCGGGTGTCTCGTCTGCTCCCACGAGCGGGGCGGGCCGGCCGTCGGTGTTATCAGTGTTCGGGGCGTAGGAGTCTGGGGATGGCGTTTGGTGAGCCGCGCCCGCCATGTCGGTCGCGGCGGCTGGAAGCTACTTCGACCCGGCCTGAATGACTATGTCCCGGTGCCAGGCACGAGGACGTGGCCGCGGCGGCCGGAAGCCACA
>Ga0315542_1002414_pt1 | contig 11349 bp, 10 predicted proteins | sample SalMarSW160120MG_FD_202541 | JGI IMG/M metagenome (GOLD analysis project Ga0315542, IMG submission 202541) | Salt marsh sediment microbial communities from the Plum Island Ecosystem LTER, Massachusetts, United States - Salt Marsh Sediment SW1601-20 ... | reverse complement strand
CCTCCGGCCGAGCATGCCCGAACGCGTGCAGATCGGCCACCGCCGGCTCGCCGCGTGACGTCAGCCAGTAGCCCTGTTCCTGCCAGGCCAGGTGCCCGACCATCCAGGCGACGCTGTTGATCCCTCCAACCCGCCGCTCGAGGTCGGCGACGGCCATGCCGTCGACCGCCCGTCTCAGCTCACGGCGGACGTGCTGGAGGTACCGAACGAGGTGGTGCGCTTCATGCGCGGGAGCATATGGATCGGTCCCCGCCGTGGGCGATTCCACTGCCGACCTCCCTGGTCGCGGGCCCGACGCCGCGCTGGGTGCGGCATCGCTAGGTGCGGTACTTCAGAGCCTCCATCAGCTCGTCCACGATCGTGTCGGTGTCGCCGCGCTGCGCGGCGGTCGCCACGTGATCGCGCACGTGCGCGCGAAGGATCGACTCGTTGACCTTGCTCAGCGCCCCCTGGACCGCCTTGACCTGCTTGAGGACATCGACGCAGTAGACCGACGGGTCCTCGAGCATGCGGAGCACCCCCTCGAGGTGCCCCTTCGCGCTACGCAAGCGCCGAATCGACTCTTCCCGCGTCTGGGGGTCGAGGTGCATGCCGTGCTCGGCCGCGTGCGCACTGCGCGGAAGCGGGTCCGCCGGAGCCATCGGAGGGCGCCGAGCGGCCATCAGGCCGCCTTCGGGGAGGCCTGGTAGCCCTCCTCCTGCACGGCCGCGATCATCGCCTCCAGATCCGCCTCGCCCTCGACCTCGGCGCTCCCGGCGTCGAGATCGACCTTGGCGCTACGGACTCCGGCCACCGATTCCAGCGCCTTCGTCACCGCCATCACGCAGTGATGACAGGTCATGCCTTCGACCTTCAGGTTCGTCATGGTGAAGCCTCCTTGCCTGAGGCCGGCGAGCCGGCCGGCCCTACCTCGGGGGGGTGGGCTTCTTCATGCTACCCCTCCTCGGCCTCGCTCTCAAGTCGCCTCATGACGGCATGAGCGCCGGAGACGCTACAAGGGTCAAGTGTCCCGTTGACGTTCAGGAACGGACCGACCTACACTTGGACAGCCCCCCTACCGGGGTGGGGTGAGCGATTGTGCCGCCGCGGCACGATCCAAGCGAGGACCCGGAGGCGAAGCACCATGGCGAACGAACTGCAGATCGGCGTGCAGGGCATGACCTGCGCCAACTGCGTGGCCCGCGTCGAGAAGGCGCTGAAGAAGGTCGACGGCGTGGATGCCGCTTCGGTGAACCTGGCCATGGAACGCGCGACCGTCAGCTTCGATCCGGCCGCCGTCGATGCCCCGAGGCTGCTGGCCGCCATCCGCGACAGCGGGTACCAAGCCACCACCTCCGAGCTCACCCTCACCGTCACCGGCATGACCTGCGCCAACTGCGTGGCCCGCGTCGAGAAGGCGCTGAAGAAGGTACCCGGGGTGATCGGGGCCGGCGTCAACCTGGCCACCGAGCACGCCAACGTGCAGTTCCTGCCCACCGCCGTGAGCCCGGGCCAGCTCAAGGCGGCCGTGCGCGACGCCGGCTACGACGTCGTCGACACCGATGCGGCGTCGCGCCGCGGCGACGCCGAGCAGGCCGCCCGTGAGCGGAACCTACGGCGCCAGCGTTCGCAGCTCGTGCTCGCCGCGGCCCTGAGCATCCCGCTGGTCGTGCTCACGATGCTGCCCATGGCGGTGCCTGCGGCCGGGACGGCCCTCGAGCGCGGGCTCACCGCGTCCGGCCTCTTGATGGTCGCGTTCGTGTTGGCGACCCTGGTCCAGTTCGGCCCCGGCCTCCGCTTCTACCGCGGCGGCTGGGCGTCGATCAAGCATGGCGCGCCCGACATGAACGCCCTCGTGATGCTGGGCAGCACCGCCGCCTACGGCTACTCGGTGGTCGCAACCTTCCTGCCTCGCGTGCTCCCGGCCGGCACCGTACACACCTACTACGAGGCATCGGCCACGATCGTGACCCTGATCCTGCTGGGCAAGTACCTGGAAGCCGTCGCCAAGGGGCGCACCAGCGAAGCGATGAAGCGGCTGATGGGGCTCCAGGCGAAGAGCGCCCGCGTCGAGCGGAGCGGGACCGAGCTCGAGCTGCCCATCGACGAGGTCCTGCCCGGTGACGTGGTGCTGGTACGGCCGGGCGAGCGCATCCCGGTGGACGGCAGCGTGCTCGACGGCTCCTCGTATGTGGACGAGTCGATGATCACGGGCGAGCCGATGCCTGTCGCCAAGGGTGCCGGCGACGCCGTGGTGGGCGGCACCGTGAACCGTACCGGCGCCTTCCGGTTCCGCGCCGACAAGGTCGGCGCCGACACCGTCCTCGCGCGCATCATCCAGCTCGTGGAGCAGGCCCAGGCCTCCAAGCCCCGCATCCAGTCTCTCGCCGACCGCGTCGTGGCGGTGTTCGTCCCCGTCGTGATGACGGCGGCCGCGCTCACCTTCTTCGTGTGGCTCGTATTCGGGCCGCAGCCGGCATTGACGTTCGCGCTGGTCAACGCGGTGGCCGTGCTGGTCATCGCCTGTCCGTGCGCGATGGGCCTCGCCACCCCGACCAGCATCATGGTCGGAACGGGCAAGGCAGCCGAGATGGGATTGCTGTTCCGCAAGGGCGAGGCGCTGCAGACTCTCCACGAGGTGGCGACGGTGGCGATCGACAAGACCGGCACCCTCACCAAGGGCCGCCCCGAGCTCACCGACATCGTGCCTATGGGAGAGATACCGGACGCGGACTTGCTGAGCAGGGTCGCAGCGGTCGAGCGCGTCAGCGAACACCCCATCGGCGAGGCCATCGTCGAGGCAGCCCGCGAACGAAACGAAAAGTTGCCCACGGTCGCCGACTTCGAGGCGCGGCCCGGCTTCGGCGTGAGCGGAACGGTCGAGGGGGCGCGGGTGGACGTGGGCGCCACCCGCTACCTCGTAGCGCTCGGCATCGACGTTTCGGCGGCGCGTGCCGAGGTCGAGCGGCTCGCCGACCTCGGCCGGACACCGCTCTGCGCGGCGGTCGACGGCCGCCTCGTCGGCGTGCTGGCGGTCGCCGATCCCATCAAGCCGTCGGCCGCCCCGGCGCTGCGGGAGCTTCACCGGCTCGGCCTGCAGGTCGCGATGATCACCGGCGACGACGCGCGAACCGCCCGGGCCATCGCCGACCAGCTTGGGATCGACCGCGTACACGCCGAGGTCCTCCCGGAGGGCAAGGCCGACGCCGTGCGCTCGCTTCAGGAGACGGGCGGCAAGGTGGCGTTCGTCGGCGACGGCATCAACGACGCTCCAGCGCTGGCGCGTGCCGACGTGGGCGTGGCAATCGGTACCGGCACCGATATCGCCATCGAAGCTGGCGACGTGATCCTGATGTCGGGCGATCTGCGCGGCATCGCGAATGCCGTCGCGCTGTCGAGGGCCACGCTGGGCAACATCAAGCAGAACCTGTTCTGGGCGTTCTTCTACAATGTGATCCTCATTCCCGTCGCGGCGGGCGCGCTCTTCCCCGCCTTCGGGATCCTGCTGAACCCGATGCTGGCCGCGGCAGCCATGGGAACCTCGAGCGTGTTCGTCTTGAGCAACGCCCTGCGTTTGCGTCGCTTCCGCGCGGCACCGGTCGGTGCCGGCGAAGCCTCCTCCGGCCGGGCCCTCACGGCCCGCGCCTGAAGCGCGCCACCCGACCCTCGACCTTGACGCGATGCGGCAGCCGCCGTATCGTGGCGCAGGTTAAGCACATGCTTAAAGCACGCGCTTAATCCCTGGGATGACACCGGGAGGGGGACCTCCGTGCCAGCGCAAGGAGACGACACGACGGGCAAGGATCGGCAGGGCCGGGGCCCCACCGGCGCCGGCCTCGACCCTCGAGAGCGCATCCTCCGGGCTACCGCCGAGCTGATCGCCGAGCTCGGCTGGACACGCGTGACGACCCGCAAGGTGGCCGAGCGGGCGGGCGTGAACAACGCGCTGGTGCACTACTACTTCGGCACGAAGCGGGCGCTCCTGGTCCAGGCGGCCACGGACGCCCTGATGAACGAGATCGGTGGGCCCATGGATGCCCTGATGAGCCACGGCGACCTCGGGTCGGGCGTCGCCGAGGCCATCGCCTGGCTGGAGGGCACCGGGCCGTCCCACACCTCCAGCCGCATCGTGGTCGAGATGATGGCCCAGGCCGTCCACGACCCCGCGCTGCGCGAGACGAGCCGCGCCATGCTGCAGGAGTTCCGCCAGGTGTTCCGGGCGCGCGCGATCGAGCGCGGGCTTCCACCCGCCGAGGCCGGAGGGCTGGCCACCGTGGTGGCCGCGCTCCTCGACGGCCTCTACCTTCACGTCCTGCTCGATCCCGACCTCGACCTGAGCGCGGCGGCGGCCGCCCTACGGCCCCTGTTCCCGGAGGAGGACCGATGACGACAGCCCATCCCGAAGCCTACCTGCAGCGCCAAGGGGACGTCGCTCTGCACGATGTGCACAAGATCTACGATCGCGGTGCGGTGCCGGTGCACGCGCTCCGGAACGTGCGCCTCGAGCTGCCCGCCGGCGAGATGGTGGTCGTCCTCGGCCCCAGCGGTTCGGGCAAGACGACGCTGCTCAACATCATCGGCGGCATCGACACCCCTACGCGAGGCAGCGTTCGCGTCGACGGCGAGGACATCGCCCGCTACGACGACCGCCACCTCACCGAGTACCGCCGGCGCACGGTCGGCTTCGTGTTCCAGTTCTTCAACCTCGTTCCCACCCTCACCGCGCTGGAGAACGTCGCCTTGATCGCCGAGCTCACGGGAGGAGCCGGGCAGGCCCGGAGCATGCTCGAGCAGGTCGGGCTGGCCGACCGGCTCGACCATTTCCCTGCCGCCCTGTCGGGCGGGGAGCAGCAACGGGTGGCCATCGCCCGGGCGCTCAGCAAGCGACCCCGGCTGCTGCTCTGCGACGAGCCCACCGGCGCGCTCGACCTGGAGACCGGACGGAGCGTCCTGGCGCTGCTTCGCCGGCTCAACCGGGACGAAGGGCTCACCACCGTTCTCGTCACCCACAACAGCGCGATCGCGGCCATGGCCGACCGCGTCGTGCGGATGCGCTCCGGCGAGGTGGTCGCCGCCGAGCGCGTCGAAACCCCGGTCGAGCCCGACGAGGTGAGCTGGTGAGGCTCTGGCTTCGCAAGGCGGTGCGCGACCTGGGGCGCCGACGCGGCCAGGTCGCGGCCATCGTCGCCACCGCGTTCCTGGGCGTGGCCCTGTTCGGGGCCTCCTATGACGCCTACCGGAACCTGGTGGTCTCCTACGACACCCTGTTCCAGCGCACCCACTTCGCCGACCTGACCGTTTCCGGTGGCGACCTGACGCAGTACGTCGAGCGCGCCCGACAGCTCCAGGGCGTCGACACGGTCACCACGCGCACGGTCACCGAGAGCTACGCGCGCGTCGGAAACCACCGCTTCATCGTGCGCCTGGTGGGGCTGCCGGCGGCAGGCGAGCCGGCCATCGACCAGGTCATCGTGGAGCGCGGCCGCTACCTGGATCCGTCCCGCAGCAACGGGGTGCTGCTGGAGCAGCACCTCGCCGACTACTACCACCTCGGCCCCGGCGACACCCTGCAGGTCCGCACCCTCTTCGGTTGGAGCAGGCTGCCCGTGCTGGGGGTGGCCGCCTCACCGGAGTACCTGTGGCCGGCGAGAAGCCGCCAGGACGTGCTCACGCTTCCGCAGGACTTCGGCGTGGTGTTCGCCCCGCAGGGGCCGCTCCAACTTCTCGCCGGTGGCCGTGGCCGTGAGGCCCTGGCCACGGTGAGCCCGGGCGCCGACCGCACCGCCGTCCTCGGCCGGCTCGAGGCGCTCGCGCGGAGCGCCGGAGCGACGTCCATCATGACCCGGGCCGAGCAACCCTCGAACGCCGCCCTGCACGAGGACATCGCGGGGTTCGGAGAGATGGCGCTGATGTTCCCGCTGCTGTTCCTGGGCGCCGCCGCCTTCACCGCCTTCGTCATCATCAGCCGGATGGTCCACAGCCAGCGCGGCCTGATCGGCAGTCTGCGCGCCAACGGCGTGCGCCGGCGCACCATCGTGTTGCACCACCTCGCTATCGGCCTGATCCCGGCCGCCGCGGGCGGACTGCTGGGCGCCCTTGCTGGTGAGGGGCTGGCGATCCTCATCTCCCGCGCCTATACGGGGGCGCTGGCGATCCCCATCACCGTCATCCATCCCCACCCACTGGTGGCAGCGGCCGGGCTGGCCATGGCCCTGGTCACGGTGGCCCTGGGTGCCCTGGCCCCCGCCCTCGATGCTGCGCGAGTGGCGCCCGCGGAGGCCATGCGAGGCGTCCAGCCTGCCAGCCGCGGACGCCGCAGCCCGGTGGAACGCCTGCTTCCCTTCCTCAGGCGCCTTCCGGCACCGGCGAAGCTGGTCCTGCGCGGCGCCGTGCGCAACCCGGGCCGCAGCGTCACGACCATGGCCGGCGTGGTGCTCGCGCTCGTGCTGGTCATGGTCTCCCTCGGCATGCTCGACACCACCAAGGTCCTGCTGAACCGGCAATTCGATCAGGTGCAGCGCGAGGACGCCGAGGTCTACCTGTCGGGTACCGCCGACGCCGCGCTCGTGCACCACGTGGCCGCCATCCCCGGGATCGCGGCGGTGGAGAGCGCCCTGCAGACCAAGGCAGTCGTGGAGGCCTCGGGCCGCAGCTACGACACCGCTCTGACCGCCTACCACCCCGGCACGACGATGCACGCGTTCCTGGGCACCCACGGCAGCCGGCTCCGACTCCCCGACCGAGGGGTCCTCCTCGGCCTCGCCCTGAAGACGAAGCTCGGGCTGGCCGTCGGCGATCCGGTCGACCTGCACCTGCCCCAGCTCGACCGGACCCTCCACACCACCGTGGCGGGCTTCGTCGACGAGCCGCTCGGCACCTTCGCCTATGCCGCGCTACCGCTGGCGGGATCCTCCGGTGCGACCGGCGCCGCCGCGCCCGGCCCGAACGTGCTCTACGTCCGTTACGCGCCCGGCGTCGACCGCGCGGCCATGCGCCAGAAGCTCCAGGGGCTCGACGGCGTGGTGGCCGCGATCGACGCGCGGAGCCTGAAGGTCGCTGCAGACAAGCTGATGGGGTTGTTCTACGTCGTCATCGGCGCGATGCTGGTCTTCGGGGCGGCGCTCGCGTTCGCCCTCATCTTCAGCACCATGACCGTCACGATCTCGGAACGTGCAGGCGAGCTCGCCAGCCTTCGCGCCGCCGGCGTCCGCCAGTCCCAGATCGCGCGCATCGTCACCGGTGAGAACCTGGTGCTGGTGCTGCTGGGCCTGGTGCCGGGCCTGGCGGCTGCCTACGGCGCCGCAGCCGTCTTCATGGACTCGTTCAGCAGCGACATGTTCCGCTTCGATCTGCACATCATGCCGCTCACCTGGGTGGTCGCGGTCGCGTCTGTGGTGCTTGCCGCCCTCGCCTCCCAGGTCCCGGCGCTGCGCAACGTGGCCCGGATGGACCTGGCCGCCACCGTGCGCGAACGCGGGCACTGACCGGCCGGCGCGCTGCCGTCGGCTCCCTCGGGCGGCTCGGGCCGGCGGGCCCTTGCCGCGGCCGGTGTCCAGGCCCTTGCGGAAGTCCCTCACGGCGTTGCCGAGGCCGCGAGAGACCCCGCTCGAACCTTGGCTCACTTCGACGACGCGGGTGGATGCGCAGGAATGGCCTTGAACGCCGCGGGCGGCCGGAGGGCGCGCCAGTTCAGCTTCCCGGCGCGCATCGGCGGCCAGATCACGGCCGTCGCTTCGCCGGCGATCGTGATGGCCTTGACGGGACCGAAGTAGCGCGAGTCTTCGCTGCCGCCGGCCGAACGGTTGTCGCCTTGAACGATGTAGTACCCCTTGGGAACGGTCATGTCGAGCACCTCGGGCGTGCCTTCCGGGGTGCCGGGCGGAACGTCGACGTTGTCGACGACCTTGCCGTAGAAGAGCTGTACGCGCGGATCGCTGACGGGAACTCCCGGCGGCTGGAACGAGGCGGACGGCAGCATGGGCACGGGCGTGCCGTTCGGCGTACGGTCGAACCCCATGACGAGGTCGGCCACCTTCCCATTGCGGATGACGACCTCCGGGTAGTCCACGGGAGCGACGCTGATCTGCCCGGACTTGGTGATCCAGGACTGGTTCACCGCGACGTCGTTCACGTAGACCTGCCCGTTCACCACCCGGTAGTGATCGCCGGGCCGCGCGATGACACGCTTGATGAAGAAGTTGCGCTTGCCCGTCTCGAGCGCCGTCGGGGCGTTGGCGGGCTCACGCAACACCACGATGGTGCCGCGCGGATAGGGCCCCATCACGCCCATGCGCCGCAGCCAGGTGTCGTACTTGGGGATGAATACGCGGTCACCGGTCAGCAGCGAGCGCAACACGTTGCTGCTGCCCACGCCTCCGTTGAGGGTGGGCTCCATCGACGAACCCACCACGCCCACCGTGGTGAACAGGAACGTGACCACCAGGTAGGCGATGACCAGCGCCTCGGCGTAGCCGCGGACCTCCCGCCACAACCGTCGCTGCCAGCTCTGCTTCTGCTTCGTCTTCTTACCTTCGGGACCACCGCGCCGCTGCGCGGACTTCGATTCAGACATAACGCGCCAATCTACCGGTGAGATTCGTGAGAATGGCGAGAGCGAATCCCCGCTCCCGTCGGGACAATCGTCACTGGGGCGGAGGGGCGAACGCTTCTAGCCTCTACGTGGTTACTCGACAGTCTGCGCAGTCGCCGGAAGCGCCACGGCATGCCTTTGGCGGGGCACCGGCGACCGGCTCGAAAGGATGGAAGGCCATGGCCGAAGCCGCGAAGGCGCGATTCAGGGTGCTGCGCGACGCCTACGGCTGGCAGATCGGTGGCGGACAGCGGCACCTCCAACGGGGCACCCTGCTGGAAGGGCGCGTGGTGCGGCGCAACCGTAAGGTGCGCCGCGTCGTGCTCGACACCGGCGACGGCGTGTTGACGTTGAACGAGGAGGACCTCGAGCCGTTCCGGTGAGTCCGCCTCACGCATCGTCGAGGACCCGGAGATGGGCCTGCGGCTCGAGGCCCTCACCCTCCAGCACGATGACGCTCATGCCTTTGTCGCTTCCGGCACCGTGGTGCTCCCCCGCGTGCCAGAAGGCCGCCTCGCCCGCCCCGAGGGGGAGGCGGGCGCCGTCCGGCCCCGCAACCCAGCCGTGCCCCTCGACCACCAGGAACAGCTGGTCGAGGGTGGCCTCGTGCACGCCGACCCGGCCGCCCGCCTCGACGCGCAGCGCCGTCACCACCAGGCGCGCCGGTGTGTGCTGGAGCGGAGTTGCGGTGACGTCGGAGCTCCCGAAGGCCTCGACGCTCCGGCCCCCGCGCGGGTCGAAGCGGTAGCGTCGCACGCCGCGATCCTAACCCTGCGCGGCGGCCGGAGCGGTTCGTGGCGTCGGCGCGTCGTAGCGCCGGGAGCGCGGCTGCTAGCATGAACGGCATGCCGCCGAGCGATCCACGGGCGCACCGTGGCCGGGGCGCCCGCTTCGATCCGGTGAACCGCTTCTCCGAGATCGAGGTCGAGCTCGATCTCGAGGAGGTGACCGACGACGACCTGCGAGGAAGGACCCGCTACCTCCACGACACCTCCCGCCGGATCATCAGCACCAACACCAGCCCGGATGTAGGCTTCGACGCCAGCCTCAACCCCTACCGCGGCTGCGAACACGGCTGCGCCTACTGCTACGCCCGGCCGACCCACGAGTACCTCGGGCTGTCGGCCGGGCTCGACTTCGAACGCACCATCCTGGTGAAGCGGGAAGCGCCGACGCTGCTCGAGGCGGAGCTCGCGTCGAAGCGCTGGCGGCCCCAGGTGCTGGCGTTCTCCGGCGTCACCGACCCGTATCAGCCCGTTGAGCGCGCCCTCGGCATCACCCGCGGCTGCCTCGAGGTGCTGGCGCGCTTCCGGAATCCCGTCGGGCTGATCACCAAGAACGCCCTCGTGATGAGGGACGTGGACCTGCTCGCCGAGATGGCGTCGTGGAACGGCGCTCGCGTCACGCTCTCGATCACCACGCTGGACGAGGATCTTCGCCGCGCGCTCGAGCCGCGAACCAGCACCATCGAACGCCGCCTCGAGGCCGTCGCGCGGCTGGCGGCGGCCGGCGTCCCGGTGGGGGTGAACATCGCTCCGATCATCCCGGGGCTCACCGACCCGGACATCCCCGAGCTGCTCCGCCTGGCGGCGCAGGCCGGCGCTTCGCACGCCGGCTACACCATGCTGCGCCTGCCGGGCGCGGTGGGGCCCCTGTTCGAGGCGTGGCTCGAGGCGCACGCCCCCCTGCGCAAGGCTCGCGTTCTGAGCCGGGTGCGCGAGGTCCATGGCGGGGATCCCGACGACGGGTCCTTCGGGCGGCGCATGCGTGGGGCCGGCGTCTACGCCGAACAGGTGCATGCGCTGTTCCGCCTGGCACGACGGCGTGCCGGCATCCCCGAGCAGACGCCGCCGCTGGCCACCGATCGCTTCCGCCGGCCGGGCGAGGTGCGCCAAGGCGAGCTCTTCGGTGACGAACCTGCTTGAACAGGGTGGCGACGTCGGCAGCGGAGCCGTGAACGCCGTGCAGGCGCGGTACCCTAGGGGAACGCCATGGCCAGCCGGACCTCTCAGCCGTCCCCGCAGCCGACGCTCTACGCCCCGTCGCAGAGCGAGCCGCTGGCAGCCCGCATGCGACCGCGCACCCTGGACGAGTTCATCGGCCAGGCACACATCGTGGGGCCCGGCCGGCTGCTCCGCCGTGCCATCCAAGCCGATCAGCTCAGCTCGCTGATCTTCTACGGCCCACCCGGCACCGGCAAGACGACGCTGGCGCGGGTCATCGCCAACTCCACCCGGGCGCACTTCACGGCCATCAACGCCGTGCTCGCCGGTGTCAAGGACATCCGTGAGGCCGTTGCCGAGGCGCAGGACCGGATGCGTGCCGGAAGGCGCACCATCCTGTTCGTCGATGAGGTGCACCGCTTCAACAAGGCTCAGCAGGACGCGCTGCTGCCGTGGGTCGAGAACGGTACCGTGCTGCTCATCGGCGCGACCACCGAGAACCCCTACTTCGAGGTGAACAAGGCGCTCGTCAGCCGCAGCCGGATCTTCCAGCTCACGTCGCTCACCGAAGAGGAGCTGCGGGCGGTCGCCCGTCAAGCGCTGGCGGACCCGGATCGCGGCTACGGCAGGCGCAACGTGCGGCTCGCGGACGATGCCCTCGAGCACCTCGTCAACGTGGCCAACGGCGACGCTCGTGCGGTGCTCAACGCGCTCGAGCTGGCGGTCGAGACCACCGGCGCGGACGACGACGGCAGCGTGACCATCGATCGAGCGGTAGCGGAAGAGTCGATCCAGCGTCGCGCCGTCCTCTACGACAAGGAAGGCGACGCCCACTTA
>Ga0315542_1002413_pt1 | contig 11353 bp, 7 predicted proteins | sample SalMarSW160120MG_FD_202541 | JGI IMG/M metagenome (GOLD analysis project Ga0315542, IMG submission 202541) | Salt marsh sediment microbial communities from the Plum Island Ecosystem LTER, Massachusetts, United States - Salt Marsh Sediment SW1601-20 ... | reverse complement strand
ATCATCGATCCTTCCGAAGGTCCGATACTTTTAAAAGTATCGGACTAACAAATATTCAACCTATCAAATAGTTCTCTATTGACTATTTTTAAAAAGAGCTTGACAAGCTCTTATTTTTTTAGTATTATTACTATAGTTATAGTAGACCAACTGCAAGAATAGGAGAAACCATGTCCAAAAATAAAAAATTGACTCCTGTAGAATGGGAAATTATGGATACCATCTGGGAATTGAAAAAGCCTTCTTCTGTCCGGGATGTTTGTAAAGAGGCCTTCCCGAATGGCGAAAAAGCCTATACAACCATACAAACAGTGATGAACACACTGGAGAAAAAAGGATTTTTAAATAGAGAAAAAATCGGTCTGGTTAACTTTTACACACCCCATAAAAGCCGGGAGAAAATCATCCGATCCGAGATAGCTCAAGTGGTTTCAAGAATGTTTGAAGGTTCCGTGCCGGCCATGGCCAACTTTTTAATCAACACCGAGAACCTCAGTCTGGAAGAATTGAAAGAAATTAAATTTATTCTGGATAAAAAGGAAAAAGCGTTAAGGAGCAAATAACCATGATCGATTTTATCAATCGTTTGGGCAGCGGCTGGATGACCTATTTCGGCTGGGCGGTTATCCAAAATACTTTTTTTCTGGGACTGTTATTTTTTGCACTCTATCTATTGCAAAACACATCCGCCCGGTTAAAATACGCCGTTACACTGATTGGACTGATCAAACTCCTCCTTCCTCCTTTCCTGCCGGCCACCTTTCTTTCATTACCGGTATCGGACACCAATTCGGCCAGTGCAGCCACTGTGATTCAACCCGTATCCGAAATCGTCTCTTCAAAAGCATGGTTTCTGGAAATACGGTACACCGGCTGGCTTTTGATAATCTGGACACTTTTTGCGGTCGGATCGATTCTCATTGCACTGAGCCTGACATTAAGATTAAAAAGCCGGTTAAAAACAGCAGTTAAAATCGATCATCAAAAACTCGATCTGGGGAACAACATCGCTTCAATTCAAATACTGAAAAGCGATAAAATCAGTATTCCCCTGACTATGGGAATGATGCCTCAAAATATTTATGTGCCCGCTCTTTGGGATCAGTGGTCGGAACGATGCAAAAGAATGATCATTCAACATGAACTTGCTCACATTAAAAGAAAAGACGGGATCGCCCAGTTATTGCAAATCTTGGCGCAGGCCATCTATTTTTTCCATCCTTTGGTCTGGCAGCTCAGCAAGCGGATGAATGAATGTCGTGAAATGGCATGTGACGAAGCTTCAATCGAAAACAACTCGGGACTTTCCGTGGAATATTCCAGAGCTTTGGTCGAAATCGCCGAGAACATGGTGCAAACCCGGTTGGGTGTCTCCTCGGCGTCTGCCCTGATCAGGCAGAAAAACGAACTCCTCAACCGTGTTCAGTACTTAATCAGGGAGGTAAAAATGCACAATACATCCAAACTTAAAATCGGTTTGATTTTAGCCGGACTTCTTATTTTCATTGTGCCTCTTTCGTGGACAAAAAGCACACCGGCCGAACCAACCAGTCAGACATCGGATTCGAATTCAGAAGCTAGAGCGGATAAAGAAATGGGCGCTGAAGAAATCATATTTGTCGAATACGACACGCCTCCGATGCCCGTGGGCGGTTTCGCCGAGATCCAGAAAAACCTGGAGTATCCCGAAGCAGCCAGAAAAGCAGGAACCGAAGGCAAAGTGGTGCTCTATGTCCACATCAGCGAGACCGGAGAAGTTCTGAAGACCAAAGTCCAGGAATCGGTCAATCCCGAATGCGACAAAGCCGCAATCAAAGCCATCCAATCTGTTAAATGGGACCCGGCCAAACAGGGCGACGATCCGGTCGCCGTCTGGGTCGCCGTTCCCATCAGTTTCAAATTACATTAATCACCAAAAGAGTGATGGAGTCCGCCTGAGAAGCGGGCTCCATCTTTTTTGAAAATCACTTGACATCTAAGAATTGTTGTTGTATATTTATTCCGACCGACCGGTCGGCCATTAAAAAAGAAAGACATCCGGATGGCACCGAAAATCGTAGATAAAGAAGAAAAACGAAATCTGATACTTGAGGCAGCCATCAAGGTATTTGCCAAACTTGGTCTGCCCAATACCAAAATGATTCACATTGCCGAGGCTGCCGGAATTGGAAAAGGCACGATTTACGAGTATTTCAAAAGCAAAGAAGAATTGGCCATCGCAGCATTCAATGTATTCGTGAAAGAAGCACAAACTCAAATTGCAAAAAAACTAAAGAAAATTGAAGACCCGAAAGAAAAATTGTACACCTACATCGTCTCCTGGACCGATATCATGGATGAGGAATTTCTGGATTATGCGGACATCATGCTGGACATCTGGGCGGAAAGCGTCCGGCTTCATCAGGGAAAAGATGTATTCGGACTGAATAGAATGTACCGTACCTATCGCGAACAGATCGCCGAAATATTAAAAGAGGGCATTAAAAAAGGTGCTTTCAAATCAATGGATATCACAGTGGTATCCGCAATTATAATCGGCACCATGGACGGCATTATGATTCAGTGGCTTCTGGACAGAAACATTTTTAAAATAAAACCGGCACTGGAACAACTTGCAGAGCTTATCATGAGTGGTGTGCAGAAGAAAAATTAATTTTTTTATTTTCTAACCGGCCAGTCGGTATGATAAGGAGAATCAATATGAAAAAGTGGATAGCAGCAATCATCTTTTTTACAGGATGTCAGTTACTGACCGCTCAGGAGCTGACCGGTCCGCAAATCATTAAAAAAGTCAATGATTTGTTGAATCCTGAAACCATGTGGTGCAAATCCGATATGATCATACAAACATCCTCGGGGCAGGAAAGAACATTTGTTTACGAATCCTGGAGCAAAAATCACGGAGAGAAAAATCTGATTCGCTATCTGGAACCCGTCCGTGTAAAAGATGAATCCACATTGATGTTAAATTACGCCGATGATATCTGGATGTATTTTCCACGTACAAACCGGGTCCGTAAACTGGCCACTCACGCCAAGAGGCAAAAAATGGAAGGCAGCGATTTCAGTTACGAAGATATGGGGGCCGGCGACAGTTTCGTAAAGGATTACACATCCAAACGGTTGAAGGATCAAAAAATAGACGACCAATCCTGTTTCCAGATCGAAATGACCAGGAATCCGGGCCGGGACGTTTCCTATTCCCGTCTTGTCATGTTCGTGCACCGGGACAACTTTGTCCCGATCCAGGTGGACTATTACGATGAAAACCAGCCGGATCGTAAAATCAAGACGTTGAAACAATCGGACATTCAAATCATCGATCAAATCCCCACGGCCATGAAAATTGAGATGATCAACGATCTGGATAATTCCCGGACACGAATGGAAATGCTTGAAGTTAAATACAACTTGCCCTTGAAAGATGAAATGTTCACGGAAAGGGGAATGAAACAATGAAAATCCTGGCCGTTTGTTCGATAGGATTGTGGATTTTCTGCTGCCCCCTGTTTGCCAGAGACGTGGATCTGTTCGGTTATTTTGAATCCCAGTGGATGGGTGCGCAAATTCATAAAGAAACCATTCAATTACAAAGCAACAAATTGAGATTGGATTTGAAGGGAGACTGGGATCGTGTCCAGTTTGGGGGCAACATCAACTGGATCACTTATCACGGAAAAACCCGATGGCAGATTACGGATTATTTGCCTGCAAATGTCGTGGAACAAATTCCAGAAATCCTTCGGCCTTTTTATGTCTTTCCTTTCGATGACAATTCCAAATTGGACAATGCCTATGTCAAAATTTCTTTCAACAAATGGGATTTAACCATGGGCAAACAGCAAATTTCACTGGGTTCCGGTTACGCCTGGAATCCCACTGATCTCTTCAACACCAAAGATCTGTTTGACCCTACCTATGAGCAGCCGGGACACAATGCCGTTCGCGCCGATGTTGCCCTGTCCGGCCGGTGGAATTTAACGGCTCTCATCGCACCGGAAGAAAATTGGGATCAATCCGCTAAACTGGTTACTACAAAAATCGGTCTGGGACGATTCGACATCGCGGTGACTGCGATTGAGAAAATGTGGCTGTTTCATGATTATAGTGTTTTATCGGAATCCGGATTCGCGGGAGAAGCTGAAAAACGGGACATGGTTGGCGGCAGTATTGTGGGCGAATTGCTGGGGCTGGGTGTCTGGATCGAGGGCGGCTATAACGACATGCGCAAAAGTACGGATTTTACGGAACTGGTGGCCGGTCTGAACTATACATTCGCATCCCAGACTTTTATTATGTTCGAGTACTTTTACAACTCCGCTTGTCCGACAAAAGAGAACGATTATACTTTGAATGATTGGATGCGCTATCTCAGTGCCGAACAAAAGACTCTGACCCGGCACCAGATTTATATGCTGATTCAGCATCCTATTTCGGATTTAACGCAACTGGGTTTGAGCATCATCGCAGCCGGTGACGGCAGTGTCGCCCTTCTCCCGTCATTGACAGCAACACCCTTTGAAAATGTCGAAGTGACTGCCTACGCCAATTTCTATTTTGGATCGGAAACAGCCGCTTTCAACAAAAATCTTGGCAACGGCGGGTTGATTCGCCTGCGCGTCTATTTCTGAAATAGAGGGAATCATTAAATGATTGCCTGGATCAATATCGTTATTTTATTAGCCTCGACCCTGCTCACGTTGATTTTTTATATCAAAAGTGTCAGCCCGGCCGCTCTTGAAAAAAAGATCGGAGCCATTGCCTATCAAAAATGTGCCCAATCACGCCTGATTTCAGGAATAATGATGCTTATTGCATCAGCCAATTATATCCTTTACGTGTTTTATCCGTTACCCCTTTCTCTTCCGAAAACCTTTCCATGGTCCTGGTGGATTTCAATCTTAATCGCGATCGGGATCGCCATCCCGGCAGGCCTACTGTGGTATCGCGGTATACATGACGCTGGAAAAGAAACCATGACACCGAGCAAGGACCATACTTTATACAAAGGAATCTACTTGAAAATCAGGCATCCGCAGGCTCTGGGAGAACTCCCTTACTGGTGGGTATTTGCTTTTCTCTGTCATTCGCCTTTTCTAACTCTTTATTCATTCGTGTGGATCCCCATATTCTATGAAATGTGCATGGCTGAAGAGCGGGATCTGGCAGTCCGCTACGGACAACCCTATCTGGACTACAAACAACAGACAGGAGCCTTTTTCCCCAAGAAATATCAACCAAGATACACAATGCGAATATTTCTGGGACTGTTCAGCCTGGCTTGTGTCGCTGCCGCCTTGGTCCTGGCGGTAAAAATCCTGTTTTCATCCGATTTTCGGATCGGTACGATCTATCTCGTATTAATCGCAGTTTCATCCATAATGATTGTCCTGTCCTTTTGCACCAAATGTTCCAGTAAAAGAAACTGCGCTCACGTCTTTCCCGGCCTGGCCGCGAGGTTATTTAAAGACCGTCGGCCCGGCGAGTACACAAAAAGCGAAATGATGGGGTTAGTGACCGGCCTGATTCTGATTCTTGGATTCCCGCAATTCTGGCTCACCCGGGATTGGAAACTGTTTTTTTGTTTCTGGATTTTGAACGGAATTGGTCTTGTTATTATAGTAAAGAATATTTGTACCGGTTGTGAAAACCGGTTTTGCCCTTTTAATAAAGCAAAGAAAATAAATTGAGTCCCAAACAAAATTTATACTTCATATCATTAGGTTGTTGATTTATAAGGAGTCTATGATGCGAGAATCCATCTTGAAAAAACTGGCTGACATTCATGCGAATTATCCGGGGAGGATGCTGATCCTGGTCATATTGCTGACCGTAATATTTGGCTTTCTTTCCACCAAACTGACTGTGAGCATGCGCTGGTCAGATCTGCTGCCCTCAAAAGATCGACGGACCATTCAGTACAATAAAATCATCGATGAATTTACAACCTCGACAAGTTTCGTCGTGGTTGCTCAGGGAGAAGAAAAACAGATCAAAGCATTTGCGGATGCATTGGCACCAAAACTCAAATCAGCCGTGCTTGAAACGGACAGCGGGACTGTGTCCCTGATCAGCCGTGTGGATTATAAAATGGAAATGAATTTTCTAAAAAATCACGGACTGATGTTGATGAAGAAAGACGATTTGGAAAACATGAAAGAGATCTATACCGATCCCAATTTAACAGATTTTCTGGTGAATTTAAACAATGCAATGGAAAAAGAATATGTCGGCCGGGATGAATCTCTTTCAACCCGTCAAAAAGAAGATCAGGCTGTTATGTTCCTGGACGGCATTGAAGACCTGATCCGTGTTTTAAATAAACTGACCTCCGGCGAAAACGTGTCCGAATCCGAAGTTGAATCTTTGACCGATGGGCTTCTTCTGGGTGATCCCTATTTTCTATCTTACGATAAAAAAGCCCTGATCCTGAATGCAATTCCCACTTTTTCGGTCGTTGATCTGGATCTGGTAGTCAATGGCACGAATGTAATTCAAAACATTGTGGATGAAACTGCGAAAGAATATCCCGGACTGCGTACCGGTCTGACCGGAATGATGCCCATCTGTCACGACGAGATGGTGTATTCGGAAAAGAGTCTCGGATATACCAGTCTCATTGCAATTGTGGCCATCCTGGTCCTTCTCATTGTTTCTTTCCGCATGTGGGTGGCTCCCCTCTTCGCCATAGCCAATCTGTTAATCGGGATTCTCTGGGCCATCGGCCTCGTTTCTGTCACTGTCGGACAGTTAAACATTATGACACAGATGATGGCTGTCATTTTGCTCGGACTGGGCATCGATTTTTCAATCCACCTGATTTCAGGATTCACCGAATTCAGGGCAAAGGGCCAGTCCATCCAAACAGCCCTAGAAACGACATTTCTTAAAGTCGGGCGCGGTGTCATTACCGGCGGCCTGACCACAGCCAGCGCCTTTCTAACCATGATCATCAGCAGTTCGCGGGGGATGAAAGAGATGGGTTTGGTCACCGGTATCGGGCTTTTGGCCACTTTGATTGCTACATTTTTAGTACTTCCTATTTTTCTTGTTTACAGAGAAAGACATCGTGAAAAAAAGATAAAAGATTTCTCTCAAAAGGAATTAAAGGATATTTCCTTTCAATTTATGGGGAGTGCGGGAAATTGGCTGGGACATCATTTTCGGTGGGCACTCCTGATTGCTCTGGTTCTGACTGGATTGTTCATCATACTGAGTTCGCAAATTACTTTCGACCAGAATTATATGAACATCGAAGCCAAAGGTCTTACATCGATCGCGCTTCAGGATACCATCCTAAATAAATTCGATCTCGGAATGGATTATGCCATGGTTCTGGTAAAAGATCCGGACGAATCGCGCCAGATTGCCAAACAATATCGGGAAATGGGGTCCATCGCCATGACCGAAGACATTTCAGCATACCTGCCCTCGGAATCGGAACAAAAAGAGCGGGCACCCTATATCCGGGAAATTCAAAAAGCAATGGCTTCGTCTCAAACCCGGCCAAGGATCAGTAAAAATGATTGGGTAGTAATACGAAATGAAATCAACCGTCTCCGCATGAATGTGATGGAGATGCAGGACATGGCTTTTCTCGGCGGCCAGGATAAAGTGGATCGAAAATGCAGATCACTGGTAGGCAATCCGGACGATCCAACGTCTAAGGATCCCATACAGATACTGCAAAATCATTTGGATCAAAACCAAACCCAAAACATCGGCCGGTGGCAGTTGTTTCAGAGAGAATTTGCCTCGGATTTCAAGCAATCGGTTCTTTCAATGGCCTCGACAAAACCGATTCATTTGAATGATTTACCCGTCTCCATATTGGATCAATACAGTAATGCAGACCATTCCCAATATCTGGTCACTGTCTATCCCGCTGGAAGCATCTGGAACGACGCCAAATTTCTCCACAGATTTAATGATGATCTGGATCAGGTAAGCGATAAAGCCACCGGTATGCCCCCTGTATTTTTGGCACTGATAGAAATAATCGGACGGGATGGAAGAAATGCGATGTTTCTGACTATTGTTGTTATTTTTCTTCTGCTCTTAATTGATTTTAGAAATGTCAAACATACATTCATGGCCATGATCCCGCTGGCCGCCGGACTGGTTTGGATGATCGGCCTGATGAAACTCACCGGACAGCAGTTCACAGTAATGAATGTGATGGGGCTCCCGATGATTCTGGGCATCGGAATCGATGACGGCGTACATATTATCCACCGCTGGGTCAGTGAGGGCCGAAAGAATATTCGCGTGGTTTTTGCCAGTACAGGCAAAGCCATTCTGCTGACTTCATTGACGACTATGCTGGGATTTGGATCGATGATTTTCTCGGTCTGGCGGGGATTCGGTCAGCTTGGAGCGGCCCTTTTTGTCGGTGTCGGCGCTTGTTTTCTGACAACCGTGCTGTTCCTGTCCGGACTGCTCGGATGGCTTGAACACAGAAAGAAATAAATCGGATTTTTCAGAACGATTAGAAACCGTTTGCCTTACAGATATTTAAGCTCTACCAGGGAAAATCCGTTTAATCGATTCCGGCCGGTTCTTTCTTGGAATACAGTTTGTACAGCACAGGCACGATGAGCAGTGTCAGGAATGTAGATGTAAACAGTCCGCCGATGATCGTCCAGCCCATGGGACCCCAGAGCGATCCGCCGCTGAGTGTGAGAGGAAGCAGTCCGCCGATCGTGGTCATGGTCGTCAAGACAATCGGAATGAAACGTGTTTCCCCTGCTTCTTTGAGTGCCTGGATGATAGGCGTACCTTCCCTTCTGAGCTGATTCGCATAATCCACAAGAATAATGGAATTGTTCACTACAATCCCGACCAGACTCGTCAGACCGATAAAAGCCGTAAACGAGAATGAATTCCCGGTGAGAAGAAGTCCCAAAACGGACCCAATAATTGCCAGCGGAATGGCGGAAAACACAATAAACGGCTGGGAATAGGATCGGAACTGCAGTACAAGCACACCGAAAATTGCGATCAGAGCAATAATCACCGCTTGTCCCATACCGCCGAAAGATTCTTCCCGGCTCTCCTGTTCACCGCCCAGATTGTACCAGTATCCTTTCGGCCAGTTGTAATCTTTCAGTTTGCGGATAATGTTCTGCGTGACTCCAGCAACGGAATATCCGGACGCCACATCCGAAGTAACTGTGACATTCCGGTCAAGATCGTAATGGGTGATCAGTAACGGACTCTCAGTGAGTTCAATGGACGCTACCTGTCTGAGCGGTATCAGCTGGCCTGTTATCGAAGAGACGTAAACCCGGTTAAAATCTGACAGGGACGGATTCCTTTCAAACGGCAGGCGGAAAACAATATCGTACTGCTTGCCTTCTTCATCCCGGTACGTGCTGACCGGAACACCCGTCAATGCAGTTCGGACAGTATGGTCAATCTCGCTCAGGGGAATGCCCAGCATGGCCGCTTTATCCCGGTTGATCCGCACCTCGAGGTCGCTTTTAGTCATGGAAAGCGGATTATTCAGATTGATCGTCCCCCCTTCCGAACGGATAATGTCCTCCACATCCGAGGCCACCTGTTTCAGCACTTCCAGGTTGTTTCCCTGAATCCGGACTGCCACAGGCGCCTCTACCGGCGGGCCCTGTTCGAGCTCTTTGACCTCGATCCTTGCGCCGGGATAAGCGTCAAACTTTTCACGCAATTGACTTACGATCCGGGTCATTTGAGAGCGGTCATATTTTTTCATTTCGACCAGAACATCAGCATGGGTGCTCATCTGACTTTTCATATGTTGATTATAGTATATACGGGGATTACCGTGCCCGACATTAACCGTAACATTGCGAATTTCCGGATAGTCAGACAGCGCATTCTCAACATATCGAGCTGCTTCTTCCGTACGGTCGAGATTGGACCCGGCCGGTGTATTCACCCTGATAAAAAGCAAAGGTTTTTCTGCTTTAGGGAAAAAGCTTACGCCCACAAATGGAAAAAGCCCGAGACTAATTATAAAAATCAGTCCGGTGATAATAAGAATCCGGACAGGATGATCAAGCGCATATCCAAGCCATTGACGATAGCGTGTTTCTATGAATCCGCGCATTAACCTGCGGACCGGGCGTTCGTGCGATCCGTTATCAACCTTGAGAAATTTGGTCGAAAGATAGGGCGTTAATGTAAGAGATATCAGTAAAGAAGCGGATAGTGTAAACACCACGGTCACGGGCATGGAACGGATGAAGTCTCCGGTCACATCCCGCATGAGAATAATAGGAATGAAAGCAAAAAGCGTTGTCGCCGTGGCGCTCACCACAGCCCATCCGACCTGGGATGTTCCGGCCACTGCCGAATCGATACGTGACCGCCCCATGCGCATGAAACGCGCCGTGTTTTCTGTGACGACAATAGCGTTATCCACAAGCAAACCGAGAGCAATCACCAATCCGGCAATGGACATCTGTTCCAATCCGTATCCGCTCAACGCCACACAACCGATGCCGATAAGAATCGACGTCGGAATGGCCAGCATCACGATCAGCGAGGCGCGTGAACTCACTGCCGCAAAAATCACGATTCCGACCAGCAAAATGCCCTGAAACAAATTGCTGAAGAATCCTCGAACACGCCGGTTGACACTCGTGGATTGATCAAACACGATTTCAAGCCGCATCTCCGGCGGCAGATTTTTTTTAAATTCATCAATAACCGGATGTAATTTCCCGAATATAGCAAAAATATTGGTCCCTTCCTTTTGATTGGCTGTGATAAAGATACAGCGTTTGTTGTTGAACCAGGCCCGATATTCCACATCCTCGGGCATGATATCTACGTCGGCTACATCCTTGAGATAGACCGGTTTCCCTCCCACCGCGTGAATGACGGTGTGCCGGATATCATCAAGGCATTTATACGAGCCGCTTGTCTTGATATTGAGGCGCTTCGTACCGACATCCACATAACCGCCGGGAATATTCCCATTGGCATCGACAACGGATCCCATGACATGGCTGAGCGGAATTCCCATTTGGGCAAGTTTCTCAAGATGAATGGAAATCCGCACCTCCTGTTTCGGCACGGCCCAGACATCCGCACTTTTAACACCGGAAACTTTCTCAATTTGCTTCTCTAACTCTTCCGCTTCCTGTTCCATTAAATAATAGCTAACAGAATCTGATACCAGCGCAGCTTGAAGTATGTTTACATCCGAAATGGTCCAACGCACTGTTTCCAGCAGAAGAATATTTTCAGGCAATTCATTCCGGATACTGTTAACCTTCTGAAGCACATCCGCATATTTCTTATCCGGATCAGTACCCGACTCAAATTCAATGGCCACACTTACAAGTCCATCCTCTGCCTGAGAACTGAT
>Ga0315542_1002412_pt1 | contig 11353 bp, 7 predicted proteins | sample SalMarSW160120MG_FD_202541 | JGI IMG/M metagenome (GOLD analysis project Ga0315542, IMG submission 202541) | Salt marsh sediment microbial communities from the Plum Island Ecosystem LTER, Massachusetts, United States - Salt Marsh Sediment SW1601-20 ... | reverse complement strand
GGTCCTGCTCCGTGACGTTGCCGGTCACGTAGGGCTCGCCTTCCAGGATGCGCCGGTTCAGCGGGCTGCGCCGGACTTCGATCACGTGCTGCCCTGTCAGGCTTTCCGGCAGGCCGCAGGAGGCCGCAAACTGCAGATGCTGGCCGCTCTCGTCCAGCAGCTTGATCGAGATCCCCTGCACCTTCATGACCATGGCCAGCTCGGTGCAGACCACGTCGAGCACGGGAGCCAGCCGGCGCAGCGAGACGATGGTGTGGCCGATGATGTTCAGGCTGCCCAGCTTGGCGTTGAGCTGGATGACGTCCTGCGAGAGGTCGGCCAGGCGGTAGATGCGCTGGCGGACCATCTCCATGATGTTGCAGATGGCGAGGGTGCTGATGAGCAGGGAGGCCGCGAGCAGGGCCCACTGGACCAGCAGCGGGAAGGGCTGGCTCACCAGGCCGATGGAACGTCCGCCGTAGACCAGCGGGTGGCTGGGCAGCCAACCGGCGGACTCGGCGGCGAACAGCAGCCCGGCCCCGGCCGCCACCAGGCCGGCGGTCCAGTAGGCGGTGCTGTGCTTGAGCAGGATGGAGGCGAAGATGATGTGGAAGATCAGGAAGAAGACGAACGGGCTGGCGGCCCCGCCGGTGAAGTGCAAGACCAGGGCCATGGCCAGGTAGTCGCACCCCACCTGCCAGCGCGTGAAGCGGCGCAGCTGGATCTCGGCCTGCCGGGCCGTCAGATCGGCGAAGCGCCGGTACCAGCTCCGGAAGACCGCGTTGTAGGCGAGGATGCCGGCCGCCACCAGCAGCAGCGGCAGCACCGCGAGCTGGACGCCGACGGCGCGGGCCAGGAGGCTCCCGGCCACGATCGTGGGAGGAACCCACCAGCGCACGCGCACGAACCAGAGCGAGCGGTCCTTCAGCTCACCCAGCAGGACCCGCCGGCGCTCCTGGAGCTCCTCCGGCAGGCTCGCGCGTCCCGCATCGGTCTCGTTCACCGCGGACTCCCCTCACCGGCGGCGCTTCGCGTCCGCTTCCTGCAGGACGGCCTCGACTTTAGCCAGCAGCTTTTTGGTGTCCACCGGTTTCTCGAACAGCCACTGGGCCGGCCAGGGCTCGCCCATGATGTGCTGCCAGGCCTCGGGGCCCTCGGCCCGCACTTTGTCGAGGAAGCAGGTCAGCAGGATGATGGGCAGCTCCTGGTAGCGTGACTGTTCCCGCAGCTCGTGGGCCAGCGTGAACCCCTCGGTGACGGTCTCCATCATGATGTCCAGGATCATCAGGTCGGGCACACGCTCGGCCAGGGCCTTGCGCGCCTCCCGGCCGTTGCCCGCGGTGCGGACGCCGTAGCCGTTGGCCTCGAGCACCACCCGGATGGTCTCCTGCAGATCCGGGTCGTCGTCCACCACGAGAATCTCGGCCTGGCTGCTCATGTCGTCTCCTCGGCTCGGGGCGTGCGCCCGCCCGCGTCAGATACCCCGCGGGGTGTAATGGGTGTGCAGGAGCTGGTGCGACAGCTCGCCCAGCGGCTCCCGCAGGAACTTCTTGTAGAGATCCCGGAGCGCCGGGTTCTCGTGGCTCTGGCGGAAGGACTGCACGTCCCGGTCGTCGTCGTAGAGCGCCCCCGCCCGCCGCGCCCGCTTCTCGTCGCTGACGGGCAGGGTCTGCCCGCCGCCCCCGACGCAGCCGCCGGGGCAGGCCATGACCTCGATGAAGTGATAGGGGCTGCGGCCGGCGACGACATCGTCCAGCAGGCGGCGGGCGTGTGCAAGCCCGTGGGCCACGGCCACGCGGACCTCGCCCAGCCCTGGCACCTCCAGGGCCGCCTCCTTCACGCCCTCCAGCCCGCGCACCGGCGCGATGTCCAGGCTGCCGAGGTTCTTCTCCTGGGTCACGGCGTAGACGGTGCGCAGAGCCGCCTCCATCACGCCGCCGGTGGCCCCGAAGATGGTCCCGGCGCCGCTGTACATGCCCAGGGGCGGATCGTACTGCCCCGGGGCCAGGTTCGCGAAGTCGATTCCCACCTGGCGGACCATGCGGCCCAGCTCCCGCGTGGTCAGCACCGCGTCCACGTCACGGTAGCCGGAGGCGCACATCTCCGGCCGCGTGCACTCGAATTTCTTGGCCGTGCACGGCATGATCGAGACCACGAAGATGTCCTCGGGGTCGATGCCGGCGTACTGGGCGTAGTAGGTCTTGGCCAGGGCCCCGAACATCTGCTGAGGCGACTTGCAGGTGCTCAGATGATCCAGCCGCTCGGGGTAGAAGTGCTCCAGGAATTTCACCCAGGCCGGGCAGCAGGAGGTCAGCATCGGCAGCCGGCCGCCGTTCCGGAGGCGGTGCAGCAGCTCGTGGCCCTCCTCCATGATGGTCAGGTCGGCGGCGAAGTTGGTGTCGAAGACCCGGTTGAAGCCGAGCAGCCGCAGGACCGCGATCATCTGACCGGTCACCAGGCTGCCGGCCGGCAGGCCGAACTCCTCGCCGAGGGTGGCGCGGATGGCCGGGGCTTCCTGCACCACCACGTGCTTGTGCGGGTCCTCCAGGGCGGCCCAGACTCGCTCGCTGTCGTCCCGCTCCGTCAGGGCGCCGGTGGGGCAGACCACCGTGCACTGGCCGCAGAAGGTGCAGGCCGCGTCCGCGAGGGCGGCGTGCATCGCCGGTACCACCCGCGACCCGAAGCCGCGCCCCTCGGGCGTGAGCAGGTGGACCGACTGCACCTCGGCGCAGGCGGTCACGCAGCGCAGGCAGTCGATGCACTTGGCCGGATCGCGCACGAGGGCGGCCGCCGAGGCGTCGATGCGGGAGCCGTCGAAGACGGTGCGCGGCAGGCGGATCTGCTCCACGCCGACCTGCTCCGCCACGGCCTGTAGCTCGCAATGTCCGTGCTTGCGGCAGGTCGTGCAGTCGGAGGGATGATCCGAGAGCAGCATCTCGATCACCGAGCGCCGGCGGCGGCGCACCCGCTCGGTGTTCGTCCTGACCTGCATCCCCTCGGCCACCGGGGCGACGCAGGAGGCCACCAGGTTGCGCGCCCGCGCCACCTCGACCAGGCAGACGCGGCAGGATCCCGGGGCGTGGTTCAGTTCGGGCAGCGCGCAGAGGCTCGGGATGTGGATCCCGATCCCGCGGGCCGCCGCGAGGATGGTGGTGCCCTCGGGCACCTGCACCGTTTGACTGTCGATACTCAGCGTGACCATCGCTCGGTCCTTCCTTCCGGCGCCCCGCGCTACTTCCCGGGCCCGTCGCAGCGACGGCAGCGACGCGCCTCGGCCATGGCCAGCTCCAGCGTGTAGCCCAGCTCGACTTCCTCGAAGGTGCTCCGGCGGTCGGCGGGGGAGACCTCCGGCATCGGGACCTGCGGCTGAAGCGTAGCCTCCGGGTCCACCTCGAAGGGGATCTCGATGTCCTCCTGCAGCAGGTCGTGCCAGGGTTTGAGGCCCTGGGCGCGGCGGATGTCCTCGTCGATGGCCCGGGCCGCCTGCTGGCCGGCCGCGATGGCGTCGACCACCATGGCCGGGCCGGTGGCGATGTCGCCGCCGGCGTAGATCCGGACGCCGGCGGTGCGCTGGCCGTCGGCGACCTCGATGACGTCGCCGCGGATGCGCACGCCGGAGGTGGCCGGCACGAAGTCCAGATCCGCCTGCTGTCCGATGGCGGAGATGACGGTGTCGGCCTCGACCGTGAACTCGGAGTTCGGGATCGGCTCGGGCCGCTTGCGCCCGCTGCGGTCGAACTGATCCAGGTGCATGCGCGTGAGCTTGAGGCCGGTGGCCCGTCCGTTCCGGCGCAGGATCTCCACCGGGCTGACCAGCATCTCGAAGCGGACCCCTTCCTGCTCCGCGGCCGCGATCTCCCACTTGATGGCCGGCATGTCGCTGCACTCGCGCCGGTAGTAAACCGTAACCTCCCCGGCGCCGAGCCGGACGGCGCTGCGGGCGGCGTCGATGGCGGAGTTGCCGCCGCCGATGACGGCCACCTTGTCGCCGATCTCGACCGCCTCGCCCATGTTGTAGCGGCGCAGCATCTCGATGGCGCCGGTCACGCCCGCGGCGTCCTCGCCGGGAATGCCCAGCGGCGGCGTGCTCTGAGCGCCGCAGGCGATGTAGATCGCGTCGTACGCGGCGTGCAGATCGCCGAACGGAACGTCGCGCCCGACACAGGTGTTCAGGCGCAACTCGACCCCGGAGCGCAAGATGTCCTGGATGTCGCGCTCCAGGGCGTCGTGGGGCAGCCGGTAGGCGGGGATGCCCCAGCGCAGCATGCCTCCGGGCTCGGGCAGCGACTCGAAGACGGTGACGTGGTAGCCGCGCCGCCGCAGCTCCCAGGCGGCGGTCAGCCCGCTCGGGCCGGAGCCGATGATCGCCACCTTCTCGGGTCGCGTAAACGGCAGTGGGCGCACCCGGGGGCGGCGGCCGAAGTCGGTCACGAACCGCTTGAGGTGCATGATCGCCACCGGTTCGTCCACCTGGGCGCGGCGGCACTTGGACTCGCAGGGATGCCCGCAGACGCGCCCGCAGACCGAAGGCAGCGGGTTGGTCTTCTTGATCAGCCGGTAGGCGTCGTCCAGGCGGCCGGCCCGGATCAGGCCGATGTAACCCGGCACGTCCATGCCGATGGGGCAGATCCCCTGGCAGGGGCTGATGAACAGTTCCTCGCAGACCACCGCCGGGCAGCGCTTCTTGTGCACGTGGCTCTCGTACTCGTCGCGGAAGAAGCGCAGCGTGCTGAGCACGGGGTTGGGCGCCGTCTGGCCCAGGCCGCAGAGGGCCGTGTCCTTGATGGCGTGGGCCAGCTCCTCCAGCATCTCGATGTCGCCTGCCCGGCCCCGGCCGTGGCAGATCCCCTCCAGGATCTGCAGCATGCGCGTCGTCCCGATGCGACAGGGGGAGCACTTGCCGCAGGACTCGTCGGCGCAGAAGTCCATGAAGTAGCGGGCCATGTCCACCATGCAGGAGTCCTCGTCCATGACGATCATGCCGCCGGAGCCGACGATGGCCCCCACCTTGATGATGGCCTCGTAGTCGATGGGCGTGTTCAGCAGCGAGGCCGGGACGCAGCCGCCGGACGGCCCGCCCAGCTGCACCGCCTTGAACCTGCGGTTGCCGGGCACGCCGCCGCCGATGTCGAAGATGATGCGGCCGATGGTCGTGCCCATCGGCACCTCCACCAGGCCGACGTGCTTCACCTTGCCCGTCAGGGCGAAGACCTTGGTGCCCTTGGAGGACTCGGTGCCCAGGCGGGCGTAGACCGCGCCGCCGCGCTCGATGATCGGACCGATGTTGGCGTAAGTCTCGACGTTGTTGAGGATGGTGGGCTTGCGGTAGAGCCCGCTGACGGCCGGGAACGGCGGCCGCGGTCTGGGCGTGCCCCGCTGTCCCTCGATGGAGCGCATCAGGGCCGTCTCCTCGCCGCAGACGAAGGCGCCCGCGCCCTGGTAGACCTCGACGTCGAAGTCGAAACCGGTGCGGAAGATGTCCGGCCCGAGCAGCCCGCGGGCGCGGGCCTGCTCGATGGCCCGCTCCAGACGCATCACCGCCAGGGGATACTCGGCGCGGCAGTAGATGTACCCCTGGTGGGAATCGATGGCCCGGGCGGCGATCAGCATGCCCTCCAGGACCGCGTGGGGATCGCCCTCCATCACGCTGCGGTCCATGAAGGCGCCCGGATCGCCTTCGTCCGCGTTGCAGAGGACGTACTTCACGTCGCCCTTGCTGGCGGCGCAGAACTCCCACTTCAGCCCCGTGGGGAAGCCGCCGCCGCCCCGGCCGCGGAGCCCCGATTCCTTGACCTGGGCGATGATCTCCGCGGGCTCCAGGGCGGTGAGCGCCTTGCAGGCTCCGCGGTAGCCGCCGCGCCAGATGTAGTCGTCGATCTCGTCCGGATCGATCAGCCCCTTGTTGCGCAGGACCCAGAGCTCCTGCAGGGCGAAGAAGGGTATCTGCCAGACGTGGGGGATGATCCCCTCGTAGGGCGACCGCGGCTGGGGCGGCTGGTCGCCCACCGCCGTGCCGCGCGCGAAGGCCGCCTCGACGACGACGCGGCCCTCCAGGACGTGCTCCTGGAAGATGCGCTGCATCGTGGCGGCATCGACCTTGTGGTAGATGACGGGTTCCTGGGCCAGGACCTCCACGGTCACCAGCGGCTCCTCGCTGCAGAGGCCGATGCAGCCGGTGGGGATGACGGCGATGTCCCGCCGCTGGCTGGCCTGCACGGCGGCGCGGGCGGCGTCGAGGACGGGCTGCGCGCCCGAGGCGATGCCGCAGGTGCCCAGATGAACGGTGATCCGGGCCGCCAGGCCGCCTTCGCGCAGCTCCCGGGCCTCCGCCACGCGCTGCTGGATGCCCTCGAGGTCCTCGATCCTCGTCAGCTTCTTGGCGGACATGAGCATCACTCCTTGACGGCGAGCGTTGCGGGCTGCAGGACGGCCGCGGATTCCGCGTCCTGGCAGCGGTAGCGCCGCAGGATCTCGCGGACCTGGGCCGGGCGCACGCCGCTGTGGGTGTCGTCGTCGATCTTGACCACGGGGGCCAGGCCGCAGGCGCCGAGGCAGCGCACGACCTCCAGGCTGAAGACCCGATCGGCGGACATCTCGCCGGGCTCGCAGTCGAGCTGCTCCTGCATGGCGGCCAGGACCTGGGTGGCCCCGGCGACGTGGCAGGCCGTCCCCAGGCAGACGCTGATCTTGTGCCGTCCCCTCGGCCGCATGGTGAAGAACGAGTAGAAGGTCACGACGCCGTAGACCTGGCTCAGGGGCAGGTCGAGGCCGGCCGCCACGCGGCGCTGCGCGCTCTCGGGGAGGTAGCCGCAGATGCCCTGGACCTGCTCCAGCACCGGGATCAGCGCGCCCGGCTTGCCCCGGTGACGCCCGATGACGGCGTCGATCCGCTCCCACTGCTCCGGCGCGAACTCCCCGGAACCGACCTCGGCCTCGCTGAGGGCCATCTCGCTCATGCTGCTCCTCCCGCCGCGTTGCCCGTGCGGACGCCCGCCGCCCGCCGGTCTCATCTGTTCCGAGATTAACATGTTCCGTGCCATCGGCTCGCGGAGATCAGGCGGCGGTCGGGCTAGAGGGCCAGGCATCTAAGTCATGCAATAAATGACAGTTGGAAAACAGCGCTGGCTGGTCCCGGATCACCGGGCCGGAGGGTGGCGGGCGGGGAAGCGGGGTGCTCGACCCCGGCGGGGAGTTTCTCCCCGGCCGGTCAGGTCCGCGGCGGGTCCTCCGTCTCGCGCAGCTTCTGGCGCAGGGTCTTGCGGTCGATGCCCAGGATGGCGGCGGCGCGCGTCTTGTTTCCCGCGACGCTGGCCAGCACGCTGCGGATGTGCTCGCGCTCGACCTCGGCCAGGGTGCGGTCGGCACCCCCGGTCCCGCCGGCCGAGAAGCGCATGGCGGCCGGCAGCTCGGTGACGTCGAGGATCTCCGCATCGCTCATCACCACCAGCCGCTGGATCACGTTCTGCAGCTCGCGCACGTTGCCCGGCCAGTCGTACCTGCGCAGGGCGGCCAGCGCGGCGTCGCTGAGGCGGGGCGGCGGCTTGCCCGCGTCGGCGGCGTAAGCGGCGGCGAAGTGACGGGCCAGCAGCAGGACGTCGTCGTGCCGCTCGCGCAGGGGTGGGAGCTCGATGTGGATGACGTTGAGCCGGTAGTAGAGGTCCTCGCGGAAGCTCCCCTTGTGCACCAGCTCGTACAGGTTCTTGTTGGTGGCCGCCACGATGCGGACGTCCACCTCCTCGGTCCGGCGCGAGCCGATCATGGCCACCTGCTTGTCCTGCAGGACGCGCAGGAGCTTGACCTGCATCGGCAGGCTGGTCTCGGCCACCTCGTCCAGGAAGATGGTGCCCCCGTGGGCGGTCTGGAAGAAGCCGGTGCGGGTCTCGGCCGCGCCGGTGAAGGAGCCCCGGGTATGGCCGAACAGCTCGCTCTCCAGCAGCTCCTCCGGGATCGCGCCGCAGTTGACCGGCACGAACGGCGCCGCGGCGCGACGGCTGCGGTAGTGGATCGCCCGCGCCACCAGCTCCTTGCCGGTGCCGCTCTCGCCCGAGATGAGAACCGTCGCCAGGGTGGCCGCGGCCTTGCCGACGGCCTCGACGATGCGCTGCAGGGCCGGCGAGGCGCCGATCAGCCCGAACTGCGCCAGGTCCGGGAGCGACGGTGGTTGGCGGGTCAGGCGCCGCGCGGCCAGCTTGTCGAGCGCGCTGCCGACGGCTCCCAGCAACTCGGCATCGGTGAACGGCTTGGCCAGGTACTCCTCGGCCCCACCCTTGACGGCGGCCACGGCGCTGTCCACGCTGGGGTAGCCGGTGATCATCATGATCTCGGTGTCGGGCAGGTTCTCGCGCACGTGACGCACCAGGTCGAGCCCGGATCCGCCGGGCATCTTCAGATCCGTGATGACCAGGTCCACCGGCTGGCCGTCCAGCAGCTCGCTGGCGGCCGCGACCCCGGGGGCGCAGAGCACGCGGTAGCCGGCGCCCGTCAGCTTGCGCTGGATCATCTCGCGGGTATCGGCGGAATCGTCGACGACGAGCAAGGTCGCCTGCTGGGACGGGGAGCCCATCTCAGTCGTCCTCCCGGGCGGTGGGAATCGTGTTCGGGGGCAGGGTGACCGTGAAGACGGAGCCCTTCCCCTCGCGGCTCTCGACGGTGATGGTCCCCCCGTGGGCGATCACGATGCCGTGCACCACGGCGAGACCGAGGCCGGTGCCCTGACCCACGTCCTTGGTGGTGAAGAAGGGCACGAACGCCTGCTGGCGTACGACCTCGCTCATCCCGCTGCCCGTGTCGGCCACGCGCAGCACGGCCCCCTCGTCGTCGCCGGCGGTGGAGATGGTCAGCCGCCCCCCGCCGGACATGGCCTGGATGGCGTTGACCGCCAGGTTGACCAGCACCTGCTGGATCTGGGCAGGATCCGCCGAGACCGGCGGCAGCTCCGGCGCCAGCTCGCGCACCAGCTCGATCCCCTCCCGAGCGCAGCGGGACTCCAGGAAGTAGAGGGACTCGGTGACCACCTGGTTCAGGTCCAGGGAGCGCATCTGCGTCGGCATCTGGCGCGAGAAGATCAGCAGCTTCTTGACGATCTCACGGCCATGCATGGCCGCGTTGATGATCTTGCCGAGATCGCGGGCCGCCTGCTCCGGCAAGGTGTCGTCCTGCGCTGCGAGCTGGGCGAAGCCGAGGATGTTGGCCAGCGGCTCGTTCAGCTCGTGAGCGACGCCCGCCGCCAGCTGACCGATGGTCGCGAGGCGATCGGCGTGCCGCAGCTGCTCCTGCAGGCGGACATGCTCCTCCGCGGCCCGCCGGCGCTCGATCAGGAGCGAGATCTGCCGCGCCAGGGAGTCCAGGAGGTTCTGACCCTCGGTCAGCGAGGAGGGCCGGTCCAGCTCGTCTTCCTCTCCCCGGTAGACGACCGTGACCTCGCCGCGCGGTAAACCGCCGACCACGAGCGGCGAGGACAGCGCGGCGGCGCCGGTCGCGAAGGCCGGCGTCGCGTAGACGCTCCCGTCGAGCCGCAGCTGGGCCTGGGTCCGACCCGGAAACGGGAAGGCCGAGGGCAGCAGACGCACGATGCGCTGCAGCAGCTCGTCCAGGTCGATCCCGTCGCTGCGCTCGAGCTGGGTCATTTCGTTCAGGCAGGTCAGCTCGTTGACGCGCTGGCAGAGGGCGGACCGGGCGCGGCGGTCAGCGATCGCGATGCCGATGAACTGGGCGATGCACTCGTGGAACTCCACGGTCTCGCGGTCGAAGAACGCGGGATGGCGGCTACGCAGCTCCAGGAGCCCGTAGTTCCGTTCCTCGATCTCGAAGCGGATCAGGGCCACCGAGCGGAGCACGGGGCGGGGGGGATGGACAGGGCCGGTCCGGGACGGCCCGGGATCCGTCGTGGCGAGACCGCCCACGTCGTCCGCCCAGAAGCTGCCGCTGGCGGTGAGGCCCGCGCCCCCGCCCCTCAGAGCGCCGTCCAGGACCCGGCGGCGCACGGGGTCCAGCTCGGGATCGTTCGCCGGTCCGCATCCCGGCGCGATCTCCTCGGCGCCCTTGAAGTCGTGGCTGTGGAAGTGGACCTCGCCGGCCGTCAGGGCCTCGGCCCGGCACTGATAGCGAAGCGCGCCGCCCTGCATGCGCGTCAAGGCGAGGGCGTCGCAGCCGGTCGCCGAGAGGGTCAGCTGGCACAGCTTGCGCAGGAAGACGTTCCGCGGCACGCGGATATTGGCATAGTGCAGGATGCGGCGCGCCAGACCCAGGAGGTCCTGCCAGCCGGGCTGGGGCCGGGTCGGACTCCCCTGCAGGTCCGGCAACCTGCCGTCCATGCTCTTCCCCCTCGCCCCGGGGGCGGGACCACGCGCCGGCAGCCCGCTAGGGCCGGCGGCCTTCCAGATAGAAGACCTCGAACACCTTTTCGTGGAAGATCGGCCCGTGCCCGAAGTAGCCTTCCTCGCCGAACAGCTCGCCGTGATCTGACATGATCATGAAGTAGGTGTTCTCGGGACAGCGCTCCATGAACTCGCCCACCACGCGGTCCAGGTGCTCGACGCAGGTGATCTGCTTCTGGTAGAACGCCTTGAACTGATCCGGGGTGAAGAACTCGTCCTTCTTCTTGTCCTTGATGAACTCCGACGGGTTCTTCAGGAAGTCGTCCAGATGCTTGAAGACGCCGTGGACGCCGCTGATGTGGGGCAGGTCGTCGGCCTTCTCGCCGGGCAGCAGGTAGGGATAGTGCGTCTCGCCCGTATTGAGGAAGAAGAAGCAGGGCTGGTCCTGCTTGAACTCCAGCTGCTTGAAGATGGCGCTCAGATCGTTGTGGGCGGGGGCCAGCTCGTACTTGTCGAAGTGCACGGACATGCTGGTCATCGGGTTGAGCACGGGCAGGCTGACCCAGCCCTCGCAGTAGTAGCCCTGGGCCTTGAGGAAGTAGGGCAAGGAGAGCTGCGGCACGAACTTGGCGAACTCCACGTCCGGCAGGTTGATCCGCTCGGACCAGAGGGCGAACTCCTCCCGGTAGACGTTGGAGGCGAAGACTCCCTTGGGGCTGGCGTGCGGGACCATGCCCATCAGGAAGGTGTAGTGGCTGGGGCTGGTCCAGCTGGCGTAGCTGTAGCGCCGCTGAGCCGGCCCGATGCGGTCCAGGTTGGGCGTTCGCGCCGCCATGTAGGCATCGTAGCGGCAGCTGTCGAAGACGATGAAGACCAGATGGTTGCGCTGATCGCTGCCCTTGAAGATGCGCTTAACACCCTGGATGATGCTAGCCATGTCCCTCTCCCGGGCTGATGGCGAGGAGATGCTGCCGATCGCGGCCCGCCACCATTATCGCCTCCGGGCAGCGAATCGGCAAGCGGCGCAGTTTCTCCCGCATAAAAACGGCCGCTGACCG
>Ga0315542_1002411_pt1 | contig 11356 bp, 7 predicted proteins | sample SalMarSW160120MG_FD_202541 | JGI IMG/M metagenome (GOLD analysis project Ga0315542, IMG submission 202541) | Salt marsh sediment microbial communities from the Plum Island Ecosystem LTER, Massachusetts, United States - Salt Marsh Sediment SW1601-20 ... | reverse complement strand
CAGTTCACCGCCGCCATCGACTCCAGCGCGGCGCCCTTCGCCTACGTCCAGGACAACTCCCCTGCCGCTGAGCCCACCTACAACGTGCAGTTTTACGTCGACCTCGATCTCCTCGACCTCGGTGCCGGCGATCGGGTGGAGCACTTCGTCGCCTATGACGGCGGGGGAACACCGCAGATCAAGCTGGTGATCGAGAGCGGCCCCGAGCTCGTGCTCGCGGTACGGGACAATGCGGGGACCTTCCACTCCACCACCGGGGTTCCCACGGCGACCGGCTACAACCAGGTGGTCATCGCGTGGGCCGCGGCGGTGGACTCCACGCCCTCGCTGACCGTCAACGGAGGGGAGCCGGCGCTGGTCACCACCGACACCTCGGCCGGGTGCATCGACACCGTGCGGTGGGGGGCCGTGGGCGGCTCCTTCCCCTCCTCGTCGGGCGAGATCGCCCAGGACGAGTTCACCTCCTGGAGGTGACGGGTCCCTCGGGTCCCAGCACCGGACCCCTTGACACGGTGGGCACAGGTCCAGCCTGCGACCGTTGCCGCCGTCACTGCGTGCCGCCACTGCCGTTCATCGCCGCCGCCGTGGGGCTGGGCGCGGCGGCACCGCGGCCCCGCGCGCACCGGTCGGCGTCCGCAAGGACGTGCTTGGCGGCGGCGAGGCGCAGCATCACCGCGTCCTTGGCGGCGGCGGCGCGCTCGATGATCTCTCCGGTCCGGTCGTCCGCTGCGCAGCTCGGGGCCTGAACGGCCAGCAGCGCGTCCAGGTCCTCGCGCGCCCGGGTCACCTCCCGCGACCACTCGAAGCGGTTCGACGACCGCTCCGGCGCCGTCAGGGAGAGGTCCGCCTCCAGCGCCTGCTCCAGCGCGTCCCACTGGGGCTTGGACTCCGGGAAGAGGGGCACGGAGTCGGCGCGGGAACGGCGGACCTGCTCGCGCAGGGCGGCGGCCTCGGCCTGGATCGCCTCCAAGGTGTCCAGGGAGTCGAGCATGGCGTCGACCTTGGCGCCGATGTCGTCACTCACCGCGGTGAGCCGCGTCCGCTTGGCGCGGGCGGCCTCCTGCACCTGCTTGAGCTTGACGATGTCCTGGTAGTCGGCCAGCACCTTGACGGTGCGCCGGGCCACCTCGGCCGATTGGTCCGCGAACTCAAGGTCCTTGGCCATCTGCGCGGCAGCCCGCGTCGCCTCCACCCACCGCCTGCGGATGAGTGCGACGTCGGCGTCGGTACGACAGTCTGCGGCCCGCTGCTCGGCCTCGTCCAGCGCCCTGTTGCAGCTCGTCTCCCCGTCGAGCACCGCCACCGCCCAGGCCTGGGCACGGCGCTGCGCGTCCTCGAGGTGGTCGCACGCACCCTGCATGATCTCGGGCGTCCGCCTCACGGCGGCTGCGTCCTTCGCCCAGCCGGCGATCTCGGAGAGCTCCTTGTCCAGGGCCGTCGCCTCGTCGCGGAGCCCGGCGAAGGTCTTCTGCTCCCGGCTCGCCTGCCCCTGGAGCGCCTCCAGCCGCGTCCGGTAGCGCCCCAGGAGATCGTCCATGACCCCCCGCTCGTCCTCCGTCATGATGGGGGTGGGGCTCCCGGCCGCCCCCCCGCCCTGCTGCTGGTGGCGCCTGAGAAAGTCCTCCAGGCCCTGGGGCCGGCCGTTGAGGGCGTCCAGCAGGTGCTGGTTCTTCTCCAGCAGGAGCTGCAGCTCGGCCCGGCGCGGCGCGTCCAGCTCGGGGTGGTCCATGAGCTCGCCCTGGATGCGGCGCAGGTTCTGGTGGCAGCGCATCATGAGGCCGCCCTTCAGGGACGAGGGCATGGCCACGAGGGCCGCGGCGGGCGCGCCCACCTGGGCTGGCAGCGCCGTGGACGCCGCGTTGATCCAGTTCTCCAGGCGCGTCCTGACGTTCTGCCAGTCGACGGCATCGTCGTCCGCGCCGGCCACCGCGGGGGAAAGCAAAGCGGCCCCCACCGCGAGGACGGCGATCCCCCGCAGAATCAGGCGCCTCGGTGAGCTGCTGGCGTTCATGCTGCCTCCTCGCACTGTGCGCTCCATCTTACCGGCCGGCGGGCCCGACACGGAAGCGCACCTCCATGGTCTGCCCATCCTCGCCGCAGGTCGTCCGGGCACGGACCATGTACTCGCCCCGCCACCAGCGCACCATCCCCATCACGTCGTAGGCGTGGGGGCCGGCGGGCAGCGCACCGGCCAGGGTCATGCCGTCGCCCGTGGCGCCTTCGAGGTCGTCCGCGGCCGTTGACATCGAGTCTCCTACGCCATAGGTTTACCCCTACGAAAGCCCAACAGCTCGCGAAGGGGGTCGTGCCATGAAGCGTTGTGCCTGGATTGTGTCGCTCACTCTGCTCGTGGCGTTCTCGCTGGGACCGGCGGTTGCCACGGCTGAGGAGGAGGAGGACCGAGGAGGTCTTGTCATCGTCGAGGAGGTCACGATCAGTCCAAGCGGTGTGCAGGCCTACGAGACGGCCTCCAAGAAGCTCCTCCCCATCCTGGCGGAGCACGGCTTCCCGTACGCGTTCGACGCGTACGCGACAGACGATTTTCATTACCTGTTCGTCTACCCGATCAAGAGCTTCGCCGACATCGACTCCCTGTACGCGAGCTGGACGGCGTTCGTCCAGTCCTGGGGAATGGACAAGTGGGAAGCGATGCAACAGGAGATCGCGGGCGCGGTCGAATCCACCACCATGTCGGTCTTCCGGTTCCGCACGAGCCTCTCCTACCTCCCCGATCAAGACGCCTACGATTCCAGCAAGAGCTCCTACATGTACTGGGGCACCTGCCTGGTCAAACCGGGGATGGAGAACGCGCTCGAGAAGAGCTTCAGGGACTTCGCGAAGCTGTTCACCGCCAAGGAGGTTCCTTCCGGGTGGGCGACGTACCAGGGCTACCTCGGCACCGAGATGCCGTTGTACGTCTATGCGGAGTGGGGGGACAGCCCGGCCGCGTTCTGGACCCGGGCGGAGAAGACCCAAGAGAAGGCCGGCGAGGCCGCAGAGGCCCTGTGGAACGAGACCATGAGCACGCTTCGAGGGTACACGTACACGACCGGCCGGAGCCGCCCGGACCTGTCGTACAAGCCGGCGAAGCCGGAGGCGGCACAGGAGTAGACCGCACCGCGATCGCATGAAGAAGGGCACGCCTGGCAGCGTGCCCTTCTGTTGACTGCCACGCGGACCGCGCAGGCGCGAGGGCCCGGCGTGCGAGCCCTCGTGCCCCGCGACTCGTCAGTTGGTCTTCACCGGGTCCGCCGGGCGGCTCGGCAGGTGCCGCGGGTCCTTCTCCATGGCCTGCAGCACCTCCGCGATGCCGCGCTCGAGCTGCGGGTCGCGGCCGGCGATCACCGCGGCGGGGTCGTTCTCCACCTCGATGTCCGGGTCCACGCCGTGCCCCTCGATGATCCAGCTCCCGTCCGTGTCGTTGGTCCCCTGGATGGGCACGAAGGCCACACCGCCGTCGAGCAGCGCGCCGATGCCGCTGATGCCGGTCACGCCGCCCCACGTCCGCTTGCCGATCAGGGGTCCCAGGCCCGCCTTTCTGAAGCGCGCCGGGAAGATGTCGCCGTCGGACGCCGAGGTCTCCGAGATCAGGCACACCTGATGGCCGTAGAACACCGAGTAGGGGTACGTCCGCGGGTAGTTCGAGAAGTGCCCGAAGCGGGTCCCGAGCAGCGGGTTCTCCAACCGCTCGATGATCCACTGGGAGATGTTGCCGCCGCCGTTGGAGCGCACGTCGACGATCATCCCCTCCTTGCGGATCTGCGGGTACCACCACTTGATGAACTCATACGCCCCGCGCGCGCTCATGTCGGGGATGTGGATGTAGCCCACGCGCCCGTCCGTGGCCTTGGCCACCATCTCGCGGTTGTGCTTCGTCCAGTCGAGGTAGAGCAGGTCCGATTCGTCGGACACCGGCTCGTAGGTCACCGTGCGCGCGCCCTCCACCGTGGGCTTCGCGTTGAGGGTCAAGGTGACGGGGTCTCTCTTGTAGCGCAGGAGCCGGTACGGGTTGTCCGAGCCCTCGAGCGGCTCCCCGTCGATGGCCAGCACGTAGTCGCCCTCGTGGGCGTCCACGCCCAGCTCCGTGAGGGGCGCACGGTACTTGGGCTCCTCGTTCTCGCCGGCGAAGATCTTGGCGAGGCGGTAGCGCCCGGCCTTCGCGTCGAGCTCGAAGCGCGCCCCGGGCAGCCCCACCTCGGGACGGTCCGGGATGTCGAAGTCGCCGCCCTGGATGTAGGCGTGGCCGATCGAGAGCTCCGCCACCATCTCCCCCAGCACGTAGTTGAGGTCCGAGCGGTGCGCCACGTACGGCAGCAGCTTCCGGTAGCGGTCACCGATGGCCTTCCAGTCGTAGCCGTGCATGTTGGGTACGTAGAAGAAGTCGCGGTACTTGCGCCACACCTCGTCGAACATCTCCGCGTACTCCTCGGAGGGCACGCGGTCGGAGTACATGTTCGCGGTGGAGACGTCCTTCGCGTCCGCGCCCTTGGGCTTGGCCTCGTAGAGCTTGTAGCCGTGCCCCTGCTGCACCAGCACCTTGGAGCCGTCGCCCGACACCGCCCAGCCGCGGATGTCCCCGGCGAGGTCGGAGGCCTTGCGTTCCTTCAGGTCGAAGATGTGCAGCACGGGCTTCTCGTAGGACTCGCGGCCGTAGAAGAACGCGCCCGAGGTCGAGTACAGCAGGAAGCCCTTGGTCGCGGCGAACCCGGTGATGTTGTCGGCCTCCACCGGTACCCGGGCGACCCGCAGCGCGAGCCCGTCGAGGTCGATGGCCACCGGCTTCGGCTCCTCCTTCTTCTCCTCGGACTTGCCATTGCCGTCCTTCGCCGCCGCCTTGTCCTCGCCCGTGCCATTGGTGGTCACCTCGTCGGACTCCGGCGCGAACGGGTTCTTCACGTCGGAGCGCAGCGCCATGGCGAAGATCCCGGTCTCGCGGTTGCCGGCGAAGTTCCACTCCACGCTGGAGATCTGCGGCGCGAACTCGCGGTCGGACAGGTAGTAGAGGTAGTCCCCGGCGGGGCCCCACGCCGGCGAGGTGACGTTGAACGTGTCGTCCGTCACCCGGTGGGACGTGGAGTCGTCGGCGTTGTAGAGGTACAGCGAGCTGTAGCCGTTCCAGTTGTTGAGGGTGTACGCCAGCCACTGCCCGTCCGGCGACCAGGCGTAGTCCCCTGCGCGGCCGAACTCGTCGTCCGCCACCTCGACCAGCTTCTTCGACGCCACGGTGAGCGCCCAGATCTTGCCGTCGCAGTCGGCAAAGGCCAGCCGCCCACCGTCCGGCGAGAAGCGCAGGCCGCCGAGCTGGCCCACGTTGTCGGTGGTCAGCGCCTCGGGCTCGCCCGAGCCGTCCTGCGCCACCACGTAGATGTTGTCCTCTCCCGAGACGTCCGAGATGAAGGCGATGGTCCTGCCGTCCGGCGACCACACCGCCGAGCGCTCGTGGGCGTCCGAGGTGTCGGTGAGGTTGCGCGTCGGCCCCTTCTCGATGGGCACCGAGAACACGTCGCCGCGGGCTACGAACACCGCCCGCTCTGCCTTCGGCGCCAGGTCGAAGTCCTCCACGAACTTGGCGACCGCGTAGCGGCCCGGCCGCCGGTTGATGCCGTCGTCGGGCACCGTGATGTCGAGCTTGCGCTCCGTCCCCGTCGCCGTGTCGTAGACGTGCAGCTCGCCGTCGAGCTCGTAGACGATCTTCGAGACGTTATCGGAGGACGCCCAACGCACGTCCCACACCTTCTCGTGGGTGAGCTCTTCCACCTTCTCGGAGGCGACGTCGTAGCGGTAGAGGTTGAGCGTGCCGTCCCGGTCGGAGACGAAGTAGATGCCGTCGCCGACCCACATGGGATCGCGCTCGGTGCGCACCGAATGCGCGACAGGCGTCAGCGCCGCGGTGGCGAGGTCGTAGACGTAGAGGTCCTGCGCCCAACCGCCGGAGTATCGCTTCCAGGTGCGGAAGTCGCGGAACAGCGGCGAGTAGACCATGCGCTTGCCGTCCGGCGAGAAGTCACCGGCGCCCGAGGTCGGCATGGGCAGCTTCACCGGCAGCCCGCCGGTCACCGCCACCGTGTAGAGCCCGGACTCCACCCGGCCGCCGTCGTTGTCGCGCATGGAGCGGAAGAGCACCCGCGCGCCGTCCGGCGTCCACCCGTACACCTGGTTGTCGTACCCCCAGCGCGGCGCCAACGGCCCGTGCGCCGGGTAGTAGGTGAGCTGCCGCGGCTCGCCGCCCTCGGCCGGGACCACGTAGACCTGCTCGTCCCCGTCGTACTGCCCCGTGAAGGCGATCCACTTGCCGTCCGGCGAGAACTTCGCGAACAGCTCCAGCCCCGGGTGCGCCGTCAGCCGCACCGCCGTGCCGCCCTCGGCCGGCGCCTTCCACAGGTCGCCGCCGTAGGAGAAGACCAACGTGTCGCCGGAAATGTCCGGGAACCGCAGCAGCTTCGTCTGCGCCTGAGCCGGCGCCGCCATCGCCCCCAACACCACCGCGGCCGCGGACAGACGCACCGCGGCCCTGAACAAACCTCGAGCTTGTCCGAGCATCATTCCCTCCTCCTTCACTGGGGTCAGTGTACGCGGGAACGCGCGTCGGGGTTGCACCACGGCGCATCGACGTCACGCGAGCACGCCGGCGCCCATCAGATCCGCGCCCGCGGTACCGACCCCCGGCCCGCTGCTCGTGGCGGCCCGCGGGAAGGCGCTACCGTCGCCCGAACGCGCGCTCGATGCTGATCGCGTAGGTGTCGCCGTAGTGGGTGTCGGTGCCGCCGACGACGGTGAGCCAGGCCACGTGGACGCTCCACTCCGGGCTGAATCTGTAGCCGGCGCCCAGGCCCACGCGCTCGTGGTCGTCGGCGAGGAGACGGTCGTGCTCGAGGAACTCCTCGTGGCTCGCCTCGGGCCCGAAGACGTGGTCAACGGTGAGCCCGCCGTAGGTGTTCTGGAAGCTCCCCTGCACGTTGACCGAGAGGCTGCGGGTGATGAAGGCGCCGATGGCGAGGCCGCCGTTGAGCCGATCGGTCGAGACGCCCGCCACCTTCTCCACGAACGCATAGGACAGGACAGCGTCGACATACGTCAGGTGGCCCCTCACGAGCACCGACCGACCCAGGTCGACGCCCACGTTCCATTCCCTGAGGTCACGGCCCGGCGCCGCTTCGGCCCGGGTCTCGTAGTGGTGGGAGGGGATCGCGTAGCGCACGAAGGGTGTGACCACCACCGGCGCAACGAGAGCGTTGTAGCGCAGGGTGAGGCGGTAGTCCTGGAGCGTGCCGTGCCAGGCGCCGTCGTCCAAGCCGGTGAGGCCGGCAACGGGCGACGGGTCGCCGCCATTGCGGGCCAACACGTAGGGGATCCCCGCCGTGACCGCGAGCCGATCGGTGATGCCGTAGTCGACCTCCAGGAAGAAGGCGCGCGAGTACGAGTCACCGGCGTGGAGCTTGCTCCCGTCACTGAGCAGGTGGCCGTAGAACCGGTTCGCCTGGAAGCCGAGGGAGACGGTGCCGGTGCCCTTGGCCGGAACCCAGGCCTGGGCGGACAGCGGCAGCGAGGAGCAGAAGAGTGCCGCCAGTGCTGCCAGCGCTGCGGCGACGACGGTTGCTCGCTTGCCGAGGTCCATTTCAGCGGAGCCCGTCGACGAGGTAGAGCGTATTGAGCGAGCGCCAGTAGGTGTAGGCGTAGTAGCGCCCGTTGGCAGTGAGCCGCACCCCCTGGTCCTCGAAGCCCAGCATTCCGGCTGTGTCGTGCGGGGCGATGCGCCGCCAGAACGTGCGCTTCCCGCTCTCCAGCTCGATTCGAAAGACGTCGATCCCTGGGCCGTCGTCAGCTCCTCTCACGTAGATAGACGTGCCGTCCTCGCTCCACTCCACGAGCTTGTCGCCGGGCTCCGAGCCGGCGATGGGTAGACAGCTCTCTCCGCCCGCGTCACAGAGATAGCGTTCGCCGTCGAGCCCGTAGCCGGCGATGCGCTCGCCGTCCGGGGAGATGAGAACGGCGAGCACGCCGAGGACCGGCGCCGGCGTCGGCAGGCCGCCGTCGACGTCCTGGTAGTAGCTCCGCATGACACCGTCCTTCCCCTCGCCCACGAACAGGAGGTGCCGCCCGTCGGGAAACCAGCGCGCCGAGTGATACTCGGTGATCCCGCTGCTGTCGAGCTCGCGCTCCTCGCCGGGTCCGAGGGGCAGGATGACGAGCCGCGGCGGCCCGCCCCGAACAGCGAGAGCGTTCCGCTGGTCGGGCGACAGCGCGAGAGCCTTCCCCGCCCCGAGCCGGACCGCGTCGCCGCCGTCGGTGGGGCGAACATAGACCGTGGGCACGCCGTTCGTCGCCTCCCCCCACTCGTAGAACAGCAGCCGCGCGCCGTCAGGCGACAGGTCGGCCACCGTCGACCAGTCGAACCAGGAGAGGTTCTTCTCGACGTCGGAGCCCGGGGCGAGGGCCATCATCCTGGCGCCGACCCTGTACAGGAACAGGAGGGCCTTGCCGTCGGCCCGCGTGTCGGTGAGATAGGTGGCGAGACCCGCGGCGAGGAGTCGCCGCACATGGCCCGACAGGCTCGTGGCCCAAACCTGTGGCAGTGGTCGTTCGCGAGACGCGTTGAACCAGATCTCGTCGCCGGTGGGGCTCCACGCGAGCCCCAGGAGGAACTCCCAGCCATCCGAGATGCGGCGCCGGTTCCCCTCGAGATCGACGACCGACACGGAGCCCGCGGGTGACCCGATCACCGGGTGCTCGCAGAAGGCGATCAGCTTGCCGTCGGGGGAGAAGCGCAGGTGGGTGATCCAGCCCTCGGTGGTGAACAGGACGTTGCCGATGGGGTACTCGATGCGGTACCGCCCGTCGGCGGCCCGTACCACCGCGAGCTCCTCGCCCTCCGGATCCCAGTCGGCGAAGTCGACGTCCTCGAGGAGCTCGCGGGGCGCCCCGCCGGCCAGCGGCATCGCCGCGAGGGTGCCGCGGCAGGACCCCCAGTTGAGCCGGCAGCCGAGGGCGAGGGCCAGGGTGCCCGTACGAGACACCGAGAAGAGCCCGTCGGGAGCCGGCACGCCGAGGCGCCGCGACTCCGGGCCGCCGAGACGGGTGCTGTAGACCTCGACCGGTCCACCCTCCCAGCCCGCGTTGTAGATCACCGTCTGGCCGTCGGGGGCAAAGCGGGCCACACTGCCGCCGCCGTCCTTGAAGGTGAGGCGCTGGAACGTGAGGTTCGTGCCGGTCCCGCTCATCGCCTGCTCGCCAGCAGGCTTCCTCAAGAGGACGACGGCCAGCGCGGCGACGGTCGCCAGCCCCGCGACCGCGGCCACGCCGAGGGTCAACGGACCGCGGCGACCCGGTTCGCGCGCCGCCAACGCCGCTCGGCTCGTCGTCGAGGTCCCGCCGACCAACACCCCGAGGCTGAAGGCGAGGTCGTCGGCTGACTGGAAGCGCCGTCGAGGGTCCTTCTCGAGGCATCGGCGCACGATCTGTTCGAGCTCGGGCGCTACCCGTCGCTCGCCGAAGCCGAGCTCCGGCGGCTCGGAGGTGAGGATCGCGTGCATCGTCTCGATCGCCGAGCCCGCTCGGAAGGCGCTGCGCCCGGCCACCATCTCGTAGAGGATGGCGCCGAAGGCGAAGATGTCCGACCGCGCGTCGGCGTGCTCGCCGCGCACCTGCTCGGGCGCCATGTATCCCACCGTACCGAGGATCAGGCCGGCTTCGGTCGCCACCCCATTCTGGAGCGCCTGGGTCGACTCCTCGTCGCCCAGGCGCCGCTGGGAGGCGACGAGCTTGGCGAGACCGAAGTCGAGGATCTTCACCCGCCCGTCGTCGCACAGGAAGAGGTTCTCGGGTTTGAGATCGCGGTGGATGATCCGCTTGTCATGGGCTGCGGCGAGGCCGCTTGCGACCTGCCGCGCGTAGTCGACCGCCTTGCGCAGCGGCAGGGGACCGGCGCTGAGAACCTCGCGCAGAGTGCGCCCCTCGAGCAATTCGGAGACGATGTACGGCGCCCCCTCGTGGGTGCCGACGTCGTAGATGGCGATCACGTTGGCGTGGTTGAGGCTGCTCGCCGAGCGCGCCTCCTGCTCGAAGCGCGCCAGGCGCTCGGCATCGTCGGCGAGGCTCTCCGGCAGGACCTTGAGGGCGACGTCCCGCCCGAGCCGATCGTCGTGCGCCCGGTAGACCTCTCCCATCCCCCCGGCCCCGACCAGGTGGAGGACCTCGTAGGCTCCGCAGCGGGTTCCGGCAGCCAGGCTCACCGCTAGCCCGTCCTGGGCCTCCGCCACCGATCGCCGACCGGCTCCGCCTGTTCCCCGGAGTCGGCTGCGCAGCTCATCGGCTCCTCAGCTGTCCGAAGCGGGGGTGATGGCGCCCGTCGCCGTCGCCTTGAGGGCAGCGTCGATGGTGAGGATCTGGTCGTTGGCCCTGCCCGGCACCGAGAGTGCGAAGCCGTAGGCGCGCCGCGCCGCGTCGAGCTTCGCCTCGTTGCTGTGATCGACGAAGGGGATGAGCCGCGCCGAGGAGGGCTGATCGCCGAGGATCCCGGCCACGACTTCGGCGTCGGGAAGCGCCGTGATGACCACGTCGTACGACGTCGAACGGAGGTAGCGCTCGAGCGTTGCCAGATCGTCGACCACCTCGACCCGGTTGCCGACGCGCGACAAGCTCGAGCGGAGCTTCCCGACCGTCTTGGCCGAGGCGTGACTCACGTACAGGAGGACCTTCCCGGTCCGCACCGCCGCCGCGCGCTGTAACAGCACCCCTTGGCTGATGTCGACGATCTTGTCGCCACAGGCGGCGGCCGGGCTCGGGCCGAGCACGACCACGAGCCCCACCGTCAGCGTTACGAGGCCGCGTGTCTTCATCGCCATGCCGTGCCTCCTCGCTTCGGTTCGCTGGAGTCTGAGACCCCCTGGTTCAACCGGCCCTGGGTACGAACCGCGCACTATACTAATTGGAACTTCGTCTCAACCTCAAAAAATCCCGAAGAAATCTCATGCCATCCCTGCCACCCACTTGGAGCGTGTCTCGCATCCGCTGACTCCGGACCGGCGCCGCGATTGCTGCCGACCCGATGGATGCGGCCACCGGGAGGACCGCTTCGGTGCCTCACGCGAGACCGCGATCCACGGTTCTCGGCTGCGCTCCCCTGCTGCATCTCCAACGACTGGCCGCGTCGTGCTTCGCACCGAGCTCGTCAGCCACATCGTGAAGGAACGAACCTGCGCCTCTTTCGACCACACGCACATCGACGCGTCCATCCCTCTCGGCACACCTTCGAAAGGAACGGCGGCGGCGTTGGTATAGTGGAGCGCCAAGCCACGCGCGGCATCTCATGGACCCCACCAAGGGCCTGGCGGCCGGGCCTGACACCTCGCTGATCTCG
>Ga0315542_1002410_pt1 | contig 11364 bp, 8 predicted proteins | sample SalMarSW160120MG_FD_202541 | JGI IMG/M metagenome (GOLD analysis project Ga0315542, IMG submission 202541) | Salt marsh sediment microbial communities from the Plum Island Ecosystem LTER, Massachusetts, United States - Salt Marsh Sediment SW1601-20 ... | reverse complement strand
CCTGGACCTTCGCGTCGCCGTTCTTGATGGTGCGCAGTGCGAAGTTCACGTCCGGCCACTCGTCCGTCAGCTGCTCGAGCACGGCCCGAGCCTGGCGCAGCGCGAGCGCGCCGTCGCGGTTGCCCAGCACGATTCTTGCCATGGCCATGTTGTATCACACTCGCAGCCTGCTGCCGACGCCAGAAAGCCTTTGCAGCAAGGCATCGCCGGGTTCGCGTCAACGGCCGCGCGCGGGCGCGCGTGCGGCGGTTCAGGCGATGGCCAGCGCAGCTTCCTTGAGCTCCTCGGCGCGGTCGGTGCGCTCCCACGGGAAGCCGTCCCGCCCGAAGTGGCCGTACGCGCTGGTAGCGGTGTAGATGGGTCGACGCAGGTCGAGCTGGGCGATGATCGAGGCCGGCCGGGCATCGAACGCCTGCGCCACGAGGTGGCTGAGGCGCTCGTCGCCGAGCGCGGACGTGCCGAAGCTGTCGACGAACATGCCCACCGGGTGGGCCACGCCGATGGCGTAGGCGAGCTGCACCTGGCAGCGCCTCGCCAGCCCGGCGGCGATCAGGTTCTTGGCGATGTAGCGGGCGTAGTAGCTGGCCGAGCGGTCGACCTTGGTGGGGTCCTTGCCGCTGAAGGCGCCGCCGCCATGCGGCACCGCGCCCCCGTAGGTGTCGACGATGATCTTGCGGCCCGTGAGGCCGGCGTCGGCCTGGGGACCGCCGCGCACGAAGCGGCCGGTGGGATTGACGAGGTAGCGGGTACGCTCGTCGAGCAGGCCGTCGGGGATCACCGGGCGCACCACGTGCTCCTTGACCTCCTCGCGCAGGCGCTCGAGCGTCACGTCGGGATCGTGCTGCGCCGAGACGACCACGGTGCGGACGTGCGTCGCCCGGTCTCCCTCGTAGCCGAGCGTGACCTGCGCCTTGCCGTCGGGGCGCAGATAGGGCAGCGTGCCGTCCTTGCGGACCGTGGCCATGCGCTGCGTCAGGGCGTGCGCCAGCATGATCGGCAACGGCATCAGCTCGGGGGTCTCGCGGGTGGCGTAGCCGAACATCAGCCCCTGGTCGCCGGCTCCGACGAGGTCGAAGTCGTCGCCGCTGTCGGCTTCCTGGGCGCGATCGACGCCCAGTGCGATGTCGGGCGACTGCTCGTTGACCGCGATCAACACCGCGCTGTGATCGGCGTCGATACCGTAGGACGCGTCGGTGTAGCCGACCTCGCGCACCGCCTTGCGAACGATCGCCTGGAAGTCGACGTAGCCGTGGCAGGTGATCTCGCCGGCGATCAGCGCGAGGCCGGTGGTGAGGATGGTCTCGGCCGCCACGCGGGCATACGGGTCTTCGGTGATGATGGCGTCCAGGACGCTATCGCTGATGCGGTCGGCGAGCTTGTCGGGGTGCCCCTCGTTCACCGATTCGGCGGAGATGAGTCTGCGCACGCCTGTGTCCTCCAGGGAAAGCCGTGATGCTCGGATGCGCCCGGCACGCTTCCTCGATAGGACGGTCGGGTGCGCTTCGATTCGCCATGCTAGCAGGGCGCGCGGCTGCGCAGCGTGCCGTGGGATGGGGGGGGCGAGCGCGTGGGGTGCCGACACGGTCGCCTTCGAGCGGAGCGGTGCCGCACGATGGGCGCGAGCGGGCGGCGACCTCGGGGCCGCAATCGCCGCGCCGGCTGTCCCACAGGCAGGATCGGGCGGGCACGAGCTGGCAGCCGTCTGCCGCCGGGTCGCACGTCTACCGCCGGGCTCATCCGCCACCCGTATACTCGAGCATGCCGGAGACGCACGTGGGGCACGCCATCCGCCGGGCGCGCCCGGGCGACGCTCACCAGATCGTCCGGCTCATGCGCACCATCTACCGGGAAGGGCGCTACTTCGTGGGCGACGGCCCGCCGCTGGCCGAGTCGCTGGGGCGGCGTATCGCTGCCGACGACCGGCAGGACGCGTTCTACCTGGTGGCCGAGGGGGAGTCCGCACGCGGGCGGGAGGTGGCGGGGTGGCTCGAGCTCCACCGACTGCAGCCGCGCCGCATGCAGCACGTGGCCATGCTCACCGTGGCGGTGGCCCCCGAGTGGCGCCGGCATGGCCTGGGCCGCGGGCTGTTGCGCCGCTCCTACGGCTGGGCGGGGGACGTCGGCGTGCGCAAGATCAGCCTCAACGTACGCGCAGAGAACATCGGCGCGATCGCGCTGTACCGCTCCGAAGGGTTCGTGGAGGAGGGGCGAGAGCGGGGGCAGGTGCGTACCGACGAGGGCGGGTTCGAGGACAACGTGATCATGGCTCGGCGGCTGTCTTGAGCACCTTTCCTGTCTAGGGACCCACTGGCTTGACGATCATCGTCGCGGTGGAGAGCTTCTTGCCGTCGGCGAACAGCTCGACGTGCAGGGTGCCCGGTGCGGCCGGTGCCGTGAACGTCGCCGCGAACGTGCCATCGGAGGTGTGCTTGAGCTGGACGACGGTGTCGCCAACGCGGATGTGGACCTCAGATGCGCGTATGAAGAGATGTGCCGTGGCCGTCACCGTGCTGCCTGCCTCTGCGAAGGCGGGGTCGAGCTGGACGCTGCCGAGAGGGCCGGGCGTCACGAAGACCATGAGGCTCTGGGAGGCGCGCTTCTTGTCCGCGGTCGCCGTCACGTCCACGAGGGCGACGGCGCCGGCGCTCGTGGGAACCTCGACGTCCCCACTGAAGTCACCCTTGTCATTCGTCGGCTTCAGGTCAACCGGCTGGCCGCTGCCGATGCTCGCGGTGACGGATCGGGCCCCGGGGACGTGGGCGGTCACCGTGACGAGCGCCCCAGGGGGAACGTCGGAGGGTTTGACGGATGCGGTGAGCGCCAGGTCTCCTCTCGTCAGCGTATCGCTGACGTGCCGCTTCACGGGCTGCACGCCGAGAGAGACGAAGGGTGTGGTCGAGTCGGTCACCGTTACGCTTTCGGAAGGCTGTGCGATTTCCGTGTTGGCTGGCAGACTCAACGGGTTGATCGCGACCGAGTAGTCCCCAGCCTTCAAGTTGCGGAAGGTGAAGTGCCCTGATCCTCCAGTGACGGTGGAGCGCACCGTGCCGTCGACACTCGTGAGCTGGACGGTGACATTGGCGACACCAACAGAGGTGTTCGTCGGGTGTCCGGATCGCATGGTGTCGAGGTAGACCTGGCCCGTGACGCCGAGGGAGAGCTTGAAGTGGAGGTCCTTGCGGATAGTGACATGCCGCTGGACCGTGACCTTGAGGTCGGAGGGAGGCACCATGGTGGGCGGAAGTCCCGGGAAGCGCAGCGTGTACGATCCTGGCGGGGCCGTGAAGCGGAAGTCGCCATGGCTGTCCGTCTTACTGGAGCGGACGCCGTCCCCCAGCTCGACGACGATGCCTTTCAGGGGCCTCGCGGTGGGACCGGAGTCCAGCATCGCCTTGCCGACGATCGTGCCGACGTCGAGCCCGCCGAAGGCGTTCACGATCGGCGAAGGCACTGCGATCCCGCCGCTCACGGAAGCAGCCGCACCGATCCGCCACGTCAGGCCCGTGTCCCCCTGGTACCCGACCGTGCCGTTCAGCGACAGTGCGGGTAGGACCTGGACGCCCAGGGTGGTGGAGCCACCGAGCTGAGCCGTGCCGACGCTGTAGTTGAGGCTGGCGCCAAGACTGTAGAGCGAAGCCGCGTAGCCGGCCGACAGCGTGAGGACGGGTGCGAAGGGTGGGCGCAGGGGGAGCTCGACCGAGCCGCCGACCGTGTAGTCCGGGGTCACGTACGTCTGCCCGTAGGCGATCGTCACGGACGGGTCCACGGTGACGCGGACCGATGCTATCCAAGGGAGCTGGGATCGGCGCAATCCGATCTGCCCTCGTCCGGACAGTGCGCCTCCCTGGTAGTTGAGATCGACGAGCGAAAGCAGGTCCACGGGGCGATCAGGGAAGGCGTAGCTCACACCGAAATGCCCTTCCGCCGTACCGTCGCTGCGGTAGCCAACGACCTGCGATATCGACAGGGCCGTGTCGGGAGTCTCGACCGCATTGGCAAAGACCGAGTACTTGCCGGGAGCGAGGTTGAGGGAGGCCGTGGCCGACACCGGTGCCGCCGCGCGGGTCGAGACCGTGAGGAACGCATTCCACGACCAGTCTGGAAGGGGCATGAGCGAGGCGTCGGCGGACACGACCGCAACGGGTCCGGTCCAGGTCACGCCCCCTCCGAGGACGGGGGAGACGTGGTAGGTACCATCGTCATGGACCTGGCCCGTCACACCGAGCGACGGGAACAGTTGGAGCCTGTCCGTGACGTGGAAGGTACGAGTCGCGTACAACGTGTCCTGGGCTTGCGGTCCCCAGCGGTGCTGGTAGCTGAGCAGCAGGTCGCCAAGGCCGTAGCTCACGCCCGTCGTCACCCGGTGCTGAGGATCCAGCTCGCCGGTGAGGTTCACGTTGTCGAACTGCACCGAAAGGCTGTGGCCCGCTCCCTGGGCATAGCCGTAGACAACTCCCCAGCGAGTGCCGAAGAAGCTCACCGACGCCGTGCGTTCCTTGGGTGCAATCGTTGCGAAGTTGCCTGTTTGCACGATCGAGGAGAGATCACCCGTGACCGACAGGCTGGCCCGGTACGAAACTCCTTCCGAGCCATAGCTCGCTTGAAGGGGCAGAGCGTAGTCGAGGACCGGGGCATTGGGATCGGTCGTGCCCAGTGCGTACACCTGGTACGTGATGAGAAAACCCCTATGGAACGAAGGATCCGCCTGAGATCGGGCGTCGACGTAGACGGTGCGTTCGCCGACACCGTTGGGGTGAATCGCGAGTTCCACCGTCGCGGAGGCACCCGGCTTCAGCGCAACGTGATTCGCCGAGAGACTAACGTCGTCGCTCGTCCTGGTGGTCAGGTCGTACCGGTCGGGCATGTTGCCCGTATTGGTCACCACCACGGGGACCTTCTTGGTGGCCCCGGCTTCGATCACGTCGGGAGCGTTCGCCCGGATCGTTGCGTCGGGATGCTCGTCTACCCTGACCTTGAACGACGTGGAACGGACCTCGCTGCCGTTGTTGACCAGACGCGCAGTGAGCCTGTACTCCCCGGCGAGGACATCGGATCCGATGAGCACGGTCGCAAGCGATCGCCGGTCGGAGCCCGAAGCTTGCATCACGCCGAGGACCGTGAGACCTTTCGGGGCCGTCAGTTCGATGGTGCCCGGTCCGTCCTGATGGAGTGGGAGGGCCAGCACCGAACCCGGAAGCCCATGAGGCTCCGTCGACGTGGTCAGGGTCTGGGCCAGCGCCATCGAGGCCGTGATCGCGAACAGCAGCGCGATGGCACGGGCGATCATGGCGTGGCGCGGCGCAGGGTCCATCGCAGTCCGCCGTCGTAGGTACCTGGTGTCGTGACCCCTTGACCGTCCAGTCTCAGGAAGACCTGCAGCCGGCAGCTTCCTGCTCCGGTGACGGCGTGGAGGGAAACCACGGTCGAGCCGGGCCCGATGCGTTGCCAGGGACTCTCGACGCACCCGGGAAGCTGCCGTGGTGTCGTGGGTACGACCCGGTACCATACGTTCCTGGACGGAAGCGTGGCGGTGGAGTCCGGGATGCGCAGAGGGGGGTCGACGTACACCTGAACCACCCACACCCCGGCAAACGGCACGCCGGCAGCGAGGTCGAACGCCCCGCTCGTCGCGGGCGCATAGGTGCCCGATCGTGCTGCTTGCAGCCACGCATCGCTCGAGAGATCGAAGGAGACCACGTGCTGGCTCACCTGGAGCAAGCCGCCATCATGCGTCGTCGTGGCATTCGTGACCGTGGACTGGGCGGTGGCGAAGGCAGCGAGCGAGAGTGCAAGGAAGAGCAGCGTGCGCATGGTCGGCCTCGGTTCAGTGAACGGTGAGGGTGGCCTGCCCGGCGACGAGATCGGCGGTCCCGTAATCGAGGATCGCTGTGGCGAGATAGGTACCTGCGGCCAGGGGCTTGCCCACCTTCACGGGGATGTTCGAAAGCTCTTGCGGAAACGATGGCGTGGGAGCGATCGACAACGTCTGGACGAGCGTTCCATCCGGCTTCCGCAACTCGACGCGCCCTTCGAGGCGAAGGTAGGAGTTGCCCGTGTTCTGGAAGCTCACCGTCACGGTCTGGGCACCCGATGCGTCGGGCGCTTTGCCCTGGCCCAGGGTGACGCCGGTGACCTTGCCGCTCTTGCTCAGGGGAGCGATGTCGACGACGACGATGAACGCGACCTGGGCTCGCACCTGCATACCGACGCCGGAGCTCCCTTTCTGCGCTGTGGTGGCCGTGCGAAATAGGATGGCGCCCCAGTGGGTGCCGGGGGCCGCCGCCGCGGGGATGGTAATCGAGTAGTTGTACTGCCGGCTGGCACCGGGTGCGAGGTCGAGCGCGCTGACCCCAAGGTTCAGCCAGCTTGCCAACGATGCCGGCAGCGTGGAGACGGGCAGCGGGCTGATGCGGTTGTTGGGTGTAAGTACGAAGTCCGAAGGGAGGACTTCGAGGCTCGCCGATGCGTGGGTGGGGTTGCGGAGCGTGATCGTACCGGTCAGGGTCTGCCCGGGCTTGCCCGAGAACTGAACGTTCGCAGGGCTGATCTCGGCGCCCAGTTGAGCATTGGCGAGGCCCAATGCGAGTAGAAGCAGCAAGACTCCGAGGCTCTTTCGCGTGGTGGCAAGCATGGGATCCATCCTATCGGGCGACGGGCTTGAAGACGCGGTAACCCATGCGCTGGATGGGTCGGGCGGAATCGGGGTCGGGCCGTCTCTCCGGACGGCCCGACCCGCTTGCTGTCGATCATTGGGCGACAGCAAGAGAAACCTTGTCCTATGTAGCGGGGAGGAGGGCGCTGCCGAGCGTGTAGGTCGTCAGCAGCGGGTAGTACCCGGGCTGGGAGTTACGGAGCCACATCATCTGCGTAATCACGTCATCGATGAACGTCCCCGTTGGGATCTTGGACAGGAGCAACTGGTAGTCCTGCGTGCCGGAAGCGCTCGTGAAGGAGAGCCAGCCGGACGAGCCCGCGGTACCGGGAAGTCCGTTGACTTGGAAGTTGTCCTGGATGAGGAGCTTGCCGAAGGTGTCGTACGTATTGTTGTCACCCGTGGTGACGGAGACACCGAACTGCACCTGGTCGCAGTTGGTGTACTTCTCGACGGCGATCTGGTTGTAGCACACCACGTTGCCCTTGGCGCGTGCGGTGGCGTGGCCCCTCGCGTACTTCGCGAACTGCGGCCACATCTTCGCGACGTCACCCCACGTCAGGACCTTGCCGTTGGAGCTGATAATGGCGGGGTAGCTGCCGTGCACGTACGAGCTCCACGCCGGGAACAGGTTGCCGATCCCGCCGACGTAGTCGATGAAGTCCATCAACGACACGCCGCCTTGGCCCTTGTAGCCAACCCAGTTCGGGACGACGTAGCAGTTGGATGCCTTGTAGTCGGGCGATGCCAGGTTGATCTCCCAGTTGTCGAGAGTCGTCGTTTGGCCAGTCTGTGCCGAGTTGGCGAGGTTGTTGTCCAGGATCAGCGAGATGACCGTCGGCACCTTGACGTTGATGTGTTGCTCAACGCTGGTGCGGGCATCACAGTTTGTGCAGGCGAATGCCCCGGCCATGAGCCCGAGAACGGCCACGAGCGCGATCGTTGCGGTGAGTCGTTTCATGTAGGGTCAACCCTCCGTGCGAGATGTTGTTGAGAACGCAGACGCGATTCGTTGCACCTGGGCCCAGGACGGGTCAGGCATAGCGAGCTCGTGGACCAGGACATCCACCTCCTTCACGACGGTTGTATTTCGGTGCTCACGGTACGCGCCCTTCCGTTTCCTGGGCGCAACCGCCATGTGCGTTATGTACGTCGCGCTTTGCGCGGCTGCGTTACCGTACAGGCACAATCGGTGAACGGGGGCAACGCTTGAGTAACGTCGTCAATAACGCCGGGTTCCGTCTAGTGTTGCAGGGTGAAGTTCGATTGGAGTACCAAGGGCGCCCAGTTGCGGTCCGCAAGAAGGGACTTGCGCTGCTCGCATACCTCGGGGTGGTGGGTGCTGCGTCGAGGGCCAGGCTGGCGGATCTATTGTGGCAGAACGGCACCGGGCGGGCGAATCTTCGCGTGGAGTTGCATCGGCTCGCTGACGTGACCGGACGCTCCCTCTTCGAGCCCCGTGCCGACCCGTTGCGGCTCCCATCCTGGGTCACGGTCGATCGTGATGCGGTTGATGACACCCTCTTGGAGGGCATCGACGGCGTTTCTTTCGACCTCGATCGCTGGATCGAGGGAGTCCGAGCCCAGGCCGAGCGCAAGGTTCTGCAGAATCGACGGGCCGGCGACCTCGCCCGAGGCTTGGCCGGCGAGCTCAGAAGCCCGTTCCTCATCGTGCTGCGCGCCCGTCCGGCCGAAGACCTCGACGAGTTCCTGACGGCCCTCTCCGATGCCACGCGCCTGCCGCTCGTGGAGGGCGTTGGGGGTCCGGCCAGGGCGCTTCGCGTCGTGTCGCCCCCGTATCCCGACGGTTGCACCGAGGCCCTCCTGGCGGCGAGGGAGGGAGGTTGGGTGCTTCGTGTGCCGGCCTACGGCGAGGACCCACGGGAGGTCCTCGAGCTGCGGAACGCGTTCGATCCTGCGCGCCTTCGGTACGTCGAGTTGCCGAGGGTTTCCTGGGAAGATGCCCGGCAAGGCCTGCTGCACGACCTACGCTTCGAACAGGCGGCCGAGGCCTACGTGTTCACGGGCGGCAACGGTGGCTTCCTGCGCGAGCTGGCGAGGATGCAATGGGTGCGCGAAGGGGACGGCGTGTTCGCCGTTCCGCAGCGGGTGCGTGCCGCCTACCAGCTTGAGATGCGCTACGTCAGCCTGGAGGCGCGGCTCGCTCTGGAACGTTTGTCGATCCATCCAGGTCCCATCACGGAGGCGCTGATCGATGTCCTCGATGCGCGTGGGGCGCTGGACGAGCTGGAACGTCGCGGCTGGTTGACGTACGACGGTGCGTGGCGCTTTCGCGAGCCGGAATCGCGCACGGTCCTGTGCCGCTCCCTCCAGCCGGGTCGGCGCGGCACCTACCATCGTGAGGTGGCGGTTCTGATGGAGGTGGAAGGTGACTGGCTGGCAGGGGCCTACCATAGGATCGCCGCCGGTCAGCCCGTTGTTCTCACTGAAAGCGACCGTGGCGTTCCCAACGGCTTGGTGCAGGCGGCCGTGCGCGCCGCATTGGGCCTAGAGGTGGATGGTGCCTCGCCGCGCTACCTGGAAACGATGGTCGGGCCGGAGCTGGCGCTACTCGAGGCGGAGCGTCACGGTCCCGGCACTAGCGGGGAGGGCGCCGACTGGCGCATGGTCAAGATCCCTGGAAATGGACCCTCGGCCATCAGCTTCGAGCTACCCGGCAAACGGGCGTTGGTACACCTGCGCGGCCGGTGCTGGGCCGAGGCACCGCTCGGGGTCGGCGTGGCCGGGCAGGCGCTTCCACTGGAGTTCGAGCTGGCCGACGGGCATCGCGTGGTCTTCGTGCAGGGGCTGACCGAGCCGTTGGCGCAGGACGGCGAGGATGCCGTGCTCATGCCTTTGTCTGGTGCCATCGACGTCTGGTTGCTCGTGTCGGATGCGATCGAGGGACGCATCCTCACGCGTGCCGAAGCCGCCGTTGTGGAGCTGGAGATCACGCTGCACGCGGTGGGTCGCGGTGGCGCGCAGGCGGCGAACGAGCCTGCCCAGGGTCGGGAGATGCGCCAGGTGATGGCGATCGATCTCAGCTCGGGCATAGGCGTACCCGCAACCGAGGTCCGGCGCCCTGTCGGTGGGTGAGCCCTGCCTCCAGGGCATGACGCGACGGCACCGAGGCGAACCTTCGGGTTGCATCGTCGCCTAGACTCGAACCATGCCAACACCCACGAGCATCGAGGATGAGGTCGGTGGCCGGCGACCCGCCCGCGTCGCCCTCTTCGTCGACACCCAGAACCTCTACTACGTTGCCCGCGACGGCTACGACGCGACCGTGGACTACGCCCGGCTGCTCGAGCTGGCGCTCCGCGGCCGCGAGCTCGCGGCCGCCACGGCGTATGTGGTCGAGCGTGAGGGCGACAGCAGCGCCTTCGGCTTCGTCACCAAGCTCTCGGCGCTGGGCTACCGGGTGCGGCGCCGTAGCGTGCGCGTCCACCGCGCCGACGACGGCGGCAGGCCGGTGATGGAGGGTGACTGGGACATGGGCATCGCCGCGGATCTGGTGCGCGCCCTGCCGCACGTCGACGTGCTCGTGCTCGCTTCCGGCGACGGCGACTTCGTGCCGATCCTCGAGCTGGCCCAGCAGCGCGGCAAGCGGGTCGAGGTGCTGGCGTTCCGTGAGGCCGCGGCTCAGACCCTGATCGATCTGGCTGACCGGTTCACGCACCTACCCGACGAGGAAGAGACCTTCGTCGACAGGGGCTGAGCCCCGGGACCGGCGCTATGGTGGCTCGACCTTGCAGAGGGTCGGACGCCCCGGGGCGGGGTCGCGAGGCGCCGTCCCTGGAACGGCGATGTCCGGTCGCCGGCCCGCGGTGGCCACGGCCACAGCCGCGCCTCGGCTCGCCGTGGAGCCGCTGCTCGTGCTCCTCGCATCTGCTACGGCCCAGGATCCGTCGACCCGTTCCAGGTAGTCGTCCACCGCGCCGACGACGCCGAGCCACGCCCCGTACACGGCATTCTCCCGGGCGAGCAGCGCGCGGCAGGTCCTCGGCGAGGTCGCGCCCCTTGCCGCGGCCTCCCGCCACGCTGCCAGCTCGGCATCGAGCAGGGCGTTGGCGTCGTCGACCGCCACCCGTGCGCGGCGCGCGTCCCCCGGATGGTCCCGGTCCAGCACGGCGAGGGCCTCCCGTGCCCGGCGTACGCGCTCCTCGGCATCGGCCCGTGCGCGCTCGTCGGTACCGTCCAGTCGGATGCGCGCGCTCAGCGCGATGCTCCACTGGTCGTCCTCCTGGGAGCCGATCTGGCCGTTGAGGGCGGCGCCGGGGCGGCCCCGGTCGAGGACGAGCGAGGCGCCGACCTGGTAGCCGTAGGTGCTCGACTCGTAGGTGGCGTCGAGGGAAACGTCGCGCAACATGTCGTAGGGCAGGGCATCGCGGTCCAGGACCGCACGTTCGAGCTCGAGCCGGAGCCTGTCTCGCCGCGCCGGCACCGTCACGGAGTCGGGAAGCGCGAAGCGGACCCGTTCGAACCGCGCCGGCCCCACGAACCCCAGTCGGGCCGCCTCCGCTCTGAGCGCGTCGAGGGCGTGCCTCCGGGCCTGGACCACGGCCTGGGCGCGCTCCAGCGCGGCAGGCCTCGACCGCGGGCGCTGGGGTCCTTCCGCTGCGGCCAGTTCGAGCTCCGCCCGGCGCAGCGCCACTTCCGCGCGAAGCAGCCTGCCGTGCAGCCTCAAGGCGTCCGCGACCTCGGCTCGGCGC
>Ga0315542_1002409_pt1 | contig 11371 bp, 11 predicted proteins | sample SalMarSW160120MG_FD_202541 | JGI IMG/M metagenome (GOLD analysis project Ga0315542, IMG submission 202541) | Salt marsh sediment microbial communities from the Plum Island Ecosystem LTER, Massachusetts, United States - Salt Marsh Sediment SW1601-20 ... | reverse complement strand
GTCTATATCCACGCCCTGGTGCGGGACCCGGAAGGCCAGAAAATGAGCAAATCCAAGGGCAACGTCATCGATCCCCTGGAACTCATGGACAAATACGGCACCGACGCCTTCCGCTTCTCCCTGGCCGCGTTCGCGGCCATGGGGCGGGACGTGCGGCTGTCCGAGGAGCGCATCGCCGGCTATCGCAACTTCGCCAACAAGGTCTGGAACGCCTGCCGCTTCACCCTCATGAACCTGGAGGGTTTCGATGCCGCAGCCCCGGCCGACACGCAGCCCCTGACCACTGTGGAAGCCTGGATCATGAGCCGGCTGCAGCAGGTCATCACCGAGACCCGGGCGGCCCTGGACGCCTACGCCTTCGACCAGGCGGCCAACACCCTCTACCAGTTCATCTGGCACGAGTTCTGCGACTGGTACCTGGAACTCATCAAGCCCCAACTCTACGACAAAGACAGCCCGGCTACCCGCACCCACTGCCAGGCCGTCCTGCTCAAGGTGCTCAGCGCCGTCCTCCGCCTCCTGCACCCTTTCGTGCCCTTCATCACCGAAGAAATCTGGCAGAAACTCCCCGGCGCGGCAGGCAGCGTCATGGTCGCGCCCTACCCGCAGGCTGATCCCGCGTTCGCCAACCCCGAGGCCGAAGCGGAAATGCGCCTGGTCATGGAAACCATCACCGCCATCCGCAATATCCGGGGCGAAATGAACGTGCCCCCGGCCACCCAGGTGGAGGTCTTCCTCCAAAGCCCTAAGCCTGAGGCCGTGACCGCCTTATGCCGCCATGAGCAGGCCATCAAAATCCTGGCCCGGGTCCAGACGCTGCACTGCAACGCCGATGGCGGCCCGCCCGCGGCTGCCGCCAAGGCCGTGGTGGACACGGTGGAAGTCTTCCTGCCGCTGGCCGGCATCATCGACTTCGCCGAAGAAGCCCGGCGCCTGGAAAAGGAACTGCAAAAACTGATCAAGGACCTGGACCAGGCCCAACGCAAACTGAGCAACGAAGACTTCCTGGCCAAGGCCCCCGCCGAAGTGGTGGCCAAAGAACAGGCCAAACTCCAGGTCAAAAACGAAAAACTCACCAAACTCAAAACCCACCGGGAGCGGATTCGGGAGCTGATGGGGTGATTTGCTTTGGGGGAGGGCTGGGGGAATTTTTTGTAAGCTTCCCCCCACCCTCCCCCAAACCCCCTCCCATCCCCCCGCATAAAGTGAGCGGGGAACTTCATTCGCAGCTTAAATAGGCATTTTCCAAATGTTCCAGCCAGGTGATGTAATTTCCTACTTGGATATGTGCCGAAAAGAGGGGGTAAATCTCCAAAGGGGAATGAATTTCCGCCTCAGAGGTGGCTTAAGTGTGATTTTGATGAGTTTGAGGCCGGGCGCTCCTTATGCTGATCGTATAGAAGAAAACGGTAAGATTTTGATTTATGAAGGGCATGATATTCCATCCTTTAGGGATGGTCCCAAGCCCAAATCAGTAGATCAACCCAAACGAAATCCTGGCGGGGGTTTAACTCAGAACGGCCTTTTTTACGAGGCGGCTCGAAAATATAAGGAGAGAAAAGCAGAAGAGGAATTTGTCAAGGTATATGAAAAAATCAAATCCGGTATATGGGTTTATAACGGTTGCTTTAAATTGATTGATTCCTGGCAGGAGGCCAGCAATAATCGACAGGTATTTAAATTTAAACTAGAATTAATTGATGAAGCTATCGTTCCAAATGTCACCGCCTTTACAGATATTGACCATAATCGACTAATCCCTACCTCGGTAAAATTAGCGGTCTGGAAGCGAGATAAGGGACGATGCGTTAAATGCGGTAGTCAGGATAATCTCCATTTCGACCATATCATTCCTTATTCCAAGGGTGGTTCTTCCCTGGTAGTAGACAATATTCAAATCCTTTGCGCTCGACATAACATAGCAAAAAAGGATAAAATTGAATAATATCAAATAGGTGTAAAGTCAGTTCGGATCCCGCGAAAGAAGTCCAAAAGGCTAATAGGAGGGTGATAAAATGACCGCACAACCTGCCTTTCTGGCCCTCATCGTCGGCGGTTCCAGCGGGATGGGTAAAGAGACTGCCAAACGGCTCCTGCGCCGGGGCGGGGAAGTCCTGATCCTGGCCCGGAATGCTGAAAAATTGGCTCAGGCCAAAGCCGAATTGTCAGGCATCGGCCCGGTTACAACCGCCGCGGTCGATCTGTATGACGAGGCTCAGGTCGACGCCTTTATTGCCCGGATAAAGCAGGAAAACCGCCATATAAAATACCTGGTCAATGCCGCCGGGGTCTTCAAACCCACCCCGTTTCTGGAACACATCAAGGCCGACTACGACAGGTACCTGGACCTCAATAAAAGTCTTTTCTTTATCACTCAGGCGGTGGCGGAGAACATGAAGCGCCATGGTGGCGGCGCCATCGTCAACATCGGCTCCATGTGGGGCCACCAGGCCATCAAGGCCACGCCCTCTTCGGCCTACTCCATGGCCAAGGCCGGGCTCCACGCCCTGACCCAGCACCTGGCCATGGAGTTGGCCGACTATCAGATTCGCGTCAACGCCGTGGCCCCCGCGGTGGTGGTCACCACCATTTACGGCGAATTCATCGAGCCGGATAAGATCGAAGAAACTCTGGCCGGCTTTAACTCCTTCCATCCCATCGGCCGGGTGGGGCGGGTGGATGATGTGGCCGCGGTCATAGATTTTCTGTTGTCGGATGCGGCCGGCTGGGTCACCGGCGCCATTTGGAACGTAGATGGCGGCGTCATGGCCGGTCGCAACCAGTAGACCGGCAGCGGAACCGGAGCGCTGCGAAAAATCTAGCATTTTTAAGGTGTTGCAGAAGGCTGACATGATCCTTTCACCCCAAGTTGACCGCCTTATTGACCTCGCCCTGGAAGAAGATATCGGCCTAGGCGATGTCACCACCCAGGCCCTCGTGCCCCCGGAATTGCAGGGAGAAGCCCACATCCGGGCCAAGGAAACCCTGGTGGTGGCGGGGCTGGCCGTGGCTGGCAGGGTTTTTCAAAAGCTGGATACTGACCTAACCTTCGACGCGGCTGCCCTGGAAGGCCAGGAGGTCTCCCCCAAAACGGTCCTGGCCCGCGTCACCGGCCCCGTGGCGTCGATCCTCACCGGCGAAAGGGTGGCCCTCAATTTTCTCCAGCGTCTCTCGGGCATTGCCACGTTCACCCGGAACATGACGGCCCAGATAGCGGGCGCCCAAGCCCTATTGGTGGACACCCGGAAGACCACCCCGGGCTGGCGGGGGTTGGAGAAATACGCGGTGCGCCTGGGCGGCGGCCGCAACCACCGCTGCGGCCTCTATGACGGGGTGCTCATCAAGAACAATCACCTGACCGCGGTGGGCTCCATAACCGCGGCCGTCCGGCAGGCTCGCGCACGGGCTCATCATCTGCTCAAGATTGAAGTGGAAGTAACGGATCTGGCCGGGCTTCAAGAAGCCCTGGACGCGGGCGCCGACCTCATCCTGTTGGACAACATGGACGACGCCACTCTGAAAAAAGCCGTGGAACTGACCCGGGGCCGGGCCATTTTGGAAGCCTCCGGCTCCATGACCAAAGAGCGCTTACCGAAAGTGGCGGCCACCGGGGTCGACTTCATCTCCATGGGCAAACTCACCCACAGCGCCCCGGCCGTGGACATCCACCTGCGGCTGGTTAGAACATGGAAATGATTTATTTAGGGAGGGCTCTCAATCCCCGGCCCTCCCCTCAACTTGCCTTTCCCAATTCCTTCGATTTTTCCGCGGCGGCCGTCACCGCATCCATGACCGCGCCCCGAAAGCCGCTCGACTCCAGGGCGTGGAGTCCGGCGATGGTGGTACCTCCCGGTGAGGTCACCAGGTCTTTTAAAAGCGCAGGGTGCAGTTCTTCCTCGTGGCAAAGGCGGGCCGAGCCCAGGACGGTGTGAAGGGCCATGGTATGGGCCAGGGCCCGGGGCAGACCCATCTTTACCCCGCCATCCGTGAGGGCCTCAATGAAGACCGCCACAAAGGCCGGACCGCTGCCGCTCAACCCGGTAACTGCATCCATGAGCCTTTCTTCCACGACCACGACCTCTCCCGCGGCCTTAAACAGTTCCAGGGTCAGGGCCAGATCCTCCGGGGTTATGCCGCTGCCCGGCGCCAGGGCCGCCATTCCGGCCCCCACCAGGGTAGGGGCATTGGGCATAACCCGAATCACCCGGCAGGCGGGCAAAGCTTCTTCCAGGGCCTTGAGCGAGATACCCGCGGCAATGGAAATAATAAGATGCCCGGGCCGGGCAAATTCTTGGATTCCAGCCAAAACCTTGGGCAATATCTGGGGCTTCACCGCCAGCACCACCACCTGCGCCTGCATCACTGCGGCGTTATCTGCGGCGGCCGTCACCCCCAGCGCGGTCATCTGGGCCTGCCGGGCCGGGTCTGGATCGTAATAGACCAGATTCTCCCGGTCCACGTGGCCGCCGGCCACCAGCCCCCGGATGATGGCCCCGCCCATGTTGCCGACGCCGATGAAACCAAGTTTTATCTCTGCCAAACGTGATTTGCCCGCTTCTGTCATTGACACGGACCTCGCCTCTCGTCATATTTTAAGGTAGCCACTATTGTGGCACACCTGGCCTGAAGATTATACGAAAAAGTGGACGCCATTCAGTCAGGCTCAGCCCGCCGGCATAAGGAAAATCAGATGAAACTGCGTAAATTAAGCCTGGGAAAATTACCCGCCTCGACCTTTGGATTGATTATCTTGCTGATCCTGGCCTGGGTCGGTGTGGGCCTGGGGGCTGAGCCCGGCCCCCTGCCGGCCCGGGATTGGAACCAGAAGAATCTGCAACGGATCAAGCTCCCCCCAGGTCCAACCCTGACCTTTGCGGTTTTGGGAGATAACCGCAGCAACCCCAAGGTCTTTGGCCAGGTACTCAAACAGATGGACTGCGACCCCGGCCTGACCTTTGCCATCGACGTGGGGGACCTGGTGGAGACCGGCACCGTGGAGAACTTCAGGGTTTTTCTGGACCAGTTCCGCCGGTACTTGCGCCTCCCCCTGTTAACGGTCATAGGCAACCACGACCTGGAACGGAGGCATGGCGCCCGCTTGTACGAAAAGATTTTCGGGCTCGATCACTATGCCTTTCAGCTCAAAGACAATTATTTTATCGTCGTCAACGACGTTGACAGAACCGGAGTAAGCCAGGCGCAGTGGCGCTGGCTGGAAATGGAGCTGAAAAAATCCCAGGCCTACCAAACCCGCCTGGTATTTCTCCATATCCCCCTCTTTGATCCCCGGAGCGGGAAGCCCCACGCCCTACCTTTCGCCACCGGACAAAAGCTGGCCGTCCTCTTCAGCCGCTATCACGTGACCCACATCTTTGCCGGCCACATCCACGGCTATTTTTCGGGAAAGTGGGACGGCGTCCCTTACACCATCACGGCCGGGGGCGGCGCGCCGCTTTATGGCACCAATCCCCAGCACTTTTTTTACCATTATCTCAAGGTCACCCTCACGGATGGCAAAGTTACCACCAAAGTGCAGCGCCTGGTCTTGAAAGGAACCAGATAAGGCTATGACGGATTCGCTGGCACGACCCATACTGGCCCTGACCATGGGCGATCCGGTGGGAGTAGGGCCCGAGATCATTGTCAAGGTCCTGGCGGACGCCCGGATTTACCACGTGTGCCGTCCCCTCATCATCGGCGACCTGCCCGCCCTGGAGCGGGCCCGCCTGGCCCTGGACCCGGCCCTGAAAATCCACCTGGCCGACCGCCCCGGCGCGGGCCGCTATCAGTCGGGCACCCTGGACCTCATGGCCCTGTCCCAACTGACCCCCCACGACCTGGAATACGGCCGCCCCACCCCGGCTTCCGGTGCGGCCATGGTGGGCTATATCCTCACCGCTATTGATCTGGCGCTGGCCCAAAAAGCGGCGGGGATGGTCACCGCGCCCATCAGCAAAATAGCCATGAAGCTGTCGGGCTATGATTATCCGGGCCACACCGAACTGCTGGCGGAAAAGACCCAGACCCCCGAATTTGCCATGATGCTGGCCGGCGGCGACTTCCGGGTGATCCTGGCCACCATCCATTGCGCCTTATCCGAGGTGTCGCAGCGCATCACCAAAGAAGGCCTGGTGCGCCTCTTTCACCTCGCCTCCCGGGCCCTGGACCAGGACTTCGGCCTGAAAGGGGTACCCCTGGGGGTGGCGGCCCTCAACCCCCACGCCAGCGAAGAAGGCATGTTCGGCTTTGAGGAAGCGGAGATCATCATCCCCGCGGTCAAAGAAGCCCAGGGCGCGGGCCTGGCCGTGGAGGGCCCCTTCCCCGCAGACACCCTGTTCTGGCGCCACTACCGGGGCGAGTTTTCCGCCATCATCTGCATGTATCACGACCAGGGGCTCATCCCCTTGAAGCTTCTCCACTTCATGGACGGCGTCAATGTCACCCTGGGCCTGCCCATCATCCGCACTTCCGTGGACCACGGCACCGCTTATGATCTGGCGGGCAAAGGCTCCGCCGCGCCTGATTCCCTCAAGGCCGCCATCCTCATGGCCGCGGAGATGGCGAAGCGGAGGTTTGGGGGCGGATGAAACAGCAGGATCAGGAAATTGGTATTGACAGACTCTTTTTTTTCTATATAGTGAATTACGTAATTAGGAAATACGCCATTTACTAAAAAGAGAAAACATTATGCCGGTAGTCAAAATTCTCCGTCATGGGCAGATAACCTTGCCCAAGGAGATTAGAAAAATTTTGGGTGTGGAGGAAGGGGACCTATTAGAGGTGGGCCTTGAAAATGCCAGGGTCGTTATAAAGCCAAAAGTCTTGGTGGATAAGGAAAGCGTGCTTTCAGAGGCTGGTGAGATTAGGATTAAGGAAGCTTTGGAGGCTTTAGAAAAGGAAAAGATCAAAAAATTTGATAATCTTGATGACCTCATTAAGGACTTAAATTCATGATTTTTCTACATCAAGATTTTGCAAAAATCTATCAATAGCACATTTAGAAATCCTATTTTTATTAACACTTTATTAAATAGTTTTTAGAATTAAAAAAGAGAAGCTCCGGTAATAAGGCCGGTCACGCATTAGGGCAAGATCCAAAGCCCATGCGTGGTCCGGGCTGTGGCTGTCGAGACAATAGAGGCCAGTAGTCCAAATGGACTACTGGCCTTTTTTTAGGCAGAACAAAGGAGAAGCAATGATGAGAGTATTAAGAACGGAACCATTCAAACGGGATTTTTAAAAATTACCTGGGACAATCAAAATCAGAACAGAAGCTGCAATAAGATTATTGCTAAGTAATCCTCATCATCCCTCCCTGCGAATCAAAAAAGTAAAAGGAAAAATATTAAAAGGATACGACAATATCTTTGAAGGAAGGATTACCAAAAATTATCGGTTCTTTTTCTTGATTGAAACCAATGCCTATATCCTTTTACGTTGCGGGAGGCATGAGGAATACCTGAAATAACGAAAGCCGGAGAAGGGGGACTATCCGGTCCGTCTTCTCCGGCTGCCTAAAACAAGTGGACCAAGGGATTATTGCCCCCGGCCCCCCCTCATCATTCTTACCGGCAATCCCTACACGTATAAAAACTCTCCACCGGCTCCCCGGTGATTTTCGCCCAGTGTTCCAGTTGGGCCTTGGGCGCGATGTAGTTGCCGCACTTTTGGCAGGGCTGGAGTTCGAAATGGCGGCCCCAGACGGTGCGAACGCCGTCTTTTTCGGAATAAGCGATGACGTTGGTGGGGCAGATGAAGACGCAGGAGCCGCAGCCGATGCAGGCCTCGGATTCCTCGGCAAAGGGTGTGGCCACCTTCTTGCCCGGGGTGCGGAAGGCCATGGAAATGGCGCTCACCCCCACCACCTCCCGGCAGGTGCGCACGCATTGGCCGCAAAGGATGCAGCGCGCCTGGGGATGGCCCTTCTTGAACCGGGTCTCGTAAACCCCCATGTCTGCAGCCAGCTTTTGGATAAGCTCCGCGGCCGGGGCCTGGGCCAGTAAAAGTTCCAGCACCATACGCCGGGAGGCCAGGACCCGCTCGGATGCGGTTTGCACCACCAGGCCGGGCGCCACCGGAAAGGTGCAGGAATTCACCAGCCGGGTGTGGGGCGCCTCCCCGATTTCCACCACGCAGAGGCGGCAGTGCCCCTCGGGTTTGAGCTCCGGATGGTAGCACAGAGTGGGAATATCAATGCCTTCCGCCTTGGCCGCCAACAGAACCGTGGTTCCCGCCGCGGCCGCCACCTTCCTGCCGTCGATGGTCAGATTCACTGAATCGTTTTTCATGACTCTACCTTAACTGCGTCGAATTTACAGACCGCCTGGCACATGCCGCATTTGACGCAGAGTTCCTGATCAATGTCTTGGGGTTCAGCGGCCTCGCCGTGAATGGCGTTGGCCGGGCATTCCCGGACACAGGCCAGGCAGCCGGTACAGGTCTCGGGGTCAACGGTATATTTCAACAGGGCCCGGCAGACCAGCGCCGGACATTTTTTCTGATTGATATGGGCCTCGTATTCCTTCCGGAAGTACTTTATGGTGCTGAGCACCGGGTTCACCGCGCTCTGCCCCAGGCCGCAGAGGGAGGCGTCCCGCATAGTTGCGCAGAGTTCTTCCATCAGCGGCAGATGCTCCGGCCGGCCTTCGCCTTTGGTAATGGCGGTGAGAATTTCCAGAAGCTGGCCGGTGCCTTCCCGGCAGGGGGTGCATTTGCCGCAGGATTCGTCATGCAGGAAAGACATGAAGTAGCGGGCCACATCCACCATGCAGCTATGTTCGTCCATGACGATCATGCCGCCGGAGCCCATGATGGAGCCCACGGACTGGAGGCTGTCGTAATCCACCGGCAGATCCAGGAACTGCTTGGGGATGCAGCCGCCGGAGGGGCCGCCCGTCTGCACCGCCTTAAACTCCCCGCCGCCGCGGATGCCGCCGCCCAGTTCGAACACCATCTGTTTGAGCGTGGTGCCCATGGGCACCTCCACTAGGCCGGTGTTGTTCACCGCGCCCACCAGGGAGAAGACCTTGGTGCCCTTGCTATTTTCGGTGCCGATTCCCGCGTACCATTCCGGGCCGTTATTCATGATGGCCGCCACGTTGGCCCAGGTTTCCACGTTGTTGATCACCGTGGGCTTGCCCCACAGGCCCTCCACCGCAGGATACGGCGGCCGGGGATGCGGCTCACCGATCTGGCCTTCCATGGAAGCGATGAGCGCAGTCTCCTCGCCACAGACAAAGGCCCCGGCGCCCTTGCTGATCTTAATATCAAAGCCGAACCCGGACCCCAGGATGTTGGCGCCCAGAAGCCCCACTTTCCGGACCTGCTCAATGGCCTGATTGAGGCGCTTCACCGCCAGGGGATATTCGTGGCGCACATAGATAAAACCTTGATTGGCGCCGATGGCGAAGCCCCCGATAATCATGCCTTCCAGCACGGCATGGGGATCGCCTTCCATGACGGCCCGGTCCATGAACGCCCCGGGGTCGCCTTCATCGCCGTTGCAGATAATATATTTGACCTCGCCGGGCACTTCCCGGCACAAGCGCCACTTGCGCCCCGTGGGAAAGCCGCCGCCGCCCCGGCCCCTGAGCCCCGAGCGCTCCATGGCGTCGATGACCTCATCGGGTTTCATCCCGCCAAAGACCTTTTGTACAGCCTGATAGCCGCCCGCGGCCAGGTAATCGTCCAGGCTGCCGGGGTCGATGAGGTCCATTCTGCTGAGCACGATGGGGAGCTGCCCCTGGTAAAAGGGCACCTTGGACTTGTGCGCCTTGATGGCTCCGTCGGGCTCCTGGTAGCAAAATTTGTCCACTATCCTGCCGTTCATCAGGGTCTCTTCGACGATCAAGGGCACATCTTCGGCAGTTATGTGCTGGTAGGTGATCTCCTGGGGCCGGAGCATCAACTTGACGGCCTTGGCGCACATCCCCTGGCAGCCGCTCTCCTTGAGCACGACCTTGCCCTTGAGCCCCCGCTTCTTCATCTGGGACTTAAAGGCCGCGGCTACCTCTTCGCTCCCCATGGGCAGGCAGCCCGGACCACCGCACACCAAGACCTGGGGCGGTTTCCGGCTGCTGAGAAGCTTGCCCCGGTACTTCTCCAGCTGCTTAATCGATTCAAACTTAGGCATATTTTGGTCTCAACTCTTATTTTTTTAAAGGTTTCAAGACCTTGGCGACCTTGTCCACGGCCATGCGCCCGAAATACTTGTCGTCGACCATCATCAACGGTGCCTGGGCGCAGGAACCAAGGCAGCCCACGGTTTCCAGGGAGAATTGCAGGTCTGCGGTGGTGCGGCCCGGCTGCACCTCCAGGCGCCGCGCCACCGCCTCCACCAGGCGCTGACCGCCCCGCAGGTGGCAGGCAGTGCCCAGGCAGACCCGGATTTGATGCTTGCCCTTGGGCTCCAGGGAAAACATTTTGAAAAAGGTGGCCACACTGTAAACCTGGGTCAACGGCACGGCCAGCCGCCCGGCCACGACTTTCAGTTCGTCCTTGGGGAGGTAGTGAAATTCGTCTTGAATATCCTGGAGCACCGGAATCAGGTCCGCGCTCCCGCCCTCATAGCGGGTCAGGATCTTATCGAGTTTCTGCTGGTTGGTCATCGTCAGATTCCTTCAGGCACGTGTACCGGGACAAATTCCGAAAAAGGCGCCTTACATTTTTCCAGTAAGAGCGCATAGCGGTCCTTAATCTGTTTCTGGATGAATTCCACCTCGGGGTCCCGCAGGTGCCGGAACCGGCCCTGGGGTTTGAGATAATCCCGAACCGGCCGGATTTTGGGAGGCTCCACCGTAATCTGGTATTTGCCGTCCACCACTTCAAACAGCGGGAAAACCGCGGTTTCCGTGGCCAGCCGGGCCAGACGCACCGACAGGTCCGTGGCCGACCGCCAGCCCGTGGGGCACACGGACAGGACATGGATATAAGCCGGCCCCGGCGTCTCCACGGCCTTTTTCACCTTGAAATACAAATCGAAAAGATAGCCCGGCGACGCAGTGGCCACGTACGGAATGCCGTGGGCCACGGCAATGGCCACCATGTCTTTCTTCCAGGTGCGCTGGCCGTAGCTCTGTTTGCCCGGCGGCGAAGTGGTGGTCATGGCCCCGAAGGGCGTGGCACTGGAACGCTGGATGCCGGTGTTCATATAGGCCTCGTTGTCCCAGCAGATGTAAGTGAAATTGGTGCCCCGCTCCAGGGCCCCGGACAGAGCCTGCAGGCCGATATCGCTGGTGCCGCCGTCGCCCCCCATGGCCACCACCTTGGGCCGAGCGCCGGTGAGTTTGCCTTTACGCTCCAGGACCTTCAAGGCCGCGTCAATGCCGGAGGCCACCGCGGAGGTATTTTCAAAGGCCACGTGAATCCAGGG
>Ga0315542_1002408_pt1 | contig 11375 bp, 11 predicted proteins | sample SalMarSW160120MG_FD_202541 | JGI IMG/M metagenome (GOLD analysis project Ga0315542, IMG submission 202541) | Salt marsh sediment microbial communities from the Plum Island Ecosystem LTER, Massachusetts, United States - Salt Marsh Sediment SW1601-20 ... | reverse complement strand
CCGAAACGTGGCACGTCCTGAAATCCTCGCAGGCTCCATTGATTTCTTTGGGCAATATCTCCCAACATATAATGTTTTCATTCTGGTGATGGGGCCATTGATTGCCCTTGGACTGTGGTATTTGCTCCATCGGACAAGGGCCGGAAACCTTATCCGTGCAGCCGTGTCCCACCCGGATATGTTGGGGGCCTTAGGTGTTAATGTGGCGAAGGTCATGACAGGGACTTTCATGCTGGGCTGCTGGTTAGCCGGATTGGGTGGGGTCTTTATGTCCGCGCTGGCCAATATAGACTTAGGGATAGGAATGCAGAAGATCATCGAATGTTTCGCCGTTGTTGTTATCGGGGGCCTTGGAAGTATCGGTGGTGCCCTTTTAGGGTCTCTTATCATCGGAGTGGGAATTGCTTTCCTACAGCTCCCCCTGAGCCGCCTGGCCATTGTTTTTCCCTATATTGTCATGGCCCTTATTCTCATTATAAGACCGTGGGGACTGTTTGGTAAGCCGGAACGATGAATCTTAAAGACAAAAATACCCGGATGCTCAAATCGAAGTCTGAAAGTAAACATCGGGTGGTGGTCATAGCGTTTCTGATCTCGGTCTTCATCCTTCCCTTTGTCCTGAATCAATTAGGGAGGACCGGGGAATTCTGGATTTGGGTCACCACGGAAATGGTGATCATGGCGCTCTTCGCCACAAGCCTGAACCTTATACTCGGATTTGGAGGCATGGTGAGCTTCGGCCATGCCGCCTTCTTTGGCGTGGGTGCCTACACGGTGGCCCTGCTCATGAAAAAGGCGGGAGCCCCTCTGGGCCTCGCGCTGGTGGCCGCCCCCTGTGTTGCCGCCGTGGCTGCTGCCATCATCGGATGGTTCTGTGTTCGTCTGATCGGCCTCTATTTTGCTATTCTTACTTTAACCTTCGGTCAACTCCTATATATGCTCGCATTCCAGTGGTACACCTTCACCGGCGGCGATGATGGCATTCACGGAATCCCTAAACCCGCTTTCTTAGGACCAGTCAATTATTATCTTTTGTGCCTCATAATTTTTTTGGTTTGCCTTCTGGTCATGAGAATGATCGTCAATTCCTCTTTTGGCCTTTCCATACGAATCACAAGGGAGAATCCGGAAAGGGCCAAATTCATCGGAATCAACGTAAGGCGGTATCAGTTGATCAACTTCGTCATTGCCGGGTTCTTTGCGGGTCTTGCCGGCGGACTGTTTACCGAGCTGAACCGATTTGCTCAAACGGAATTTCTCCACTGGAGCAAATCGGGCGATGCCATCTTTGCCTGCCTGGTAGGAGGCATGTATTCTTTTATAGGACCTGCCATCGGTTCCTCTGTCTTAATTTTTCTCCACATATTCATTCAACAGATCCACCAAAGCCTGGTGGAAATCTGGGCCATTTTCCTGGGACTTATCCTTTTGGGCGTCGTCCTTTTCGCTCCGGAAGGATTGGTGGGCCTTTATGACAAGATATTCAAGAAATCACGGGCGTCATAGCTGATCAACATAACACGAAAAAAATGTCACATATCGACCTAGAAATCAGAAGTCTGTCCAAGTCGTTCAACGGCAATACGGTGATCGGCAACGTCAACTTTTCCGTGCCCCAGGGAGAGTTGAGCGCTATCATCGGGCCGAACGGGGCCGGCAAGACCACCCTTTTCAACCTGATTACCGGCAACCTGGTACCCAACAGCGGCGGCATCTTCTTTCAGGGAAAGGAGATATCAGGATTGCAGCCTTTCGACATCGTGAGACGGGGCATTGCCAGGGCCTTCCAGGTAACCAATATTTTTCCCAGGCTGTCGGTTTTGGACAACATCGTGGCCACTGTCATCACCTACCGAAAAGGCAACTTGAATCTGGTAACTCCCATCCGAAAGCTCAGCGCTGTATATGAAAAGGCCCATGAGGTGCTGGATAAGGTGGGGCTGGCGGAGATGGCCCACAAGCAAAGTGGCACCCTGGCCCACGGGAACCAGAAAAGATTGGATATTGCAGTGGCACTGGCTCTGGAACCCAAGCTCCTGCTACTGGATGAACCTACAGCAGGAATGAGTCCGGAAGAGCGTTGGCATACCGTGGATCTCATTCAGGAACTCTGGGAGAGACTGGGAATTACCATGATTTTTATTGAACATGACATGGATATTGTTTTCGGGATTTCCCAGAAGGTGCGGGTATTGTGCTATGGAACCCTTCTTGCCGAAGGGACCCCTGATGAAATATCGAGGAACGAACAGGTTATTGAGGCCTACTTGGGTGAAGAAGTGTAGTTATGGAATTAGAGATTGAAAAAATCAATTCTTTTTATGGGTTAAGCCATATCCTCTTTGACGTATCTCTTGCCGTGGATAAGGGAGAGGTGGTGGTCCTGTTAGGAAGAAACGGCGCGGGCAAGACCACAACCATGCTCAGCATCATGGGGATAAATCCCCCCAAGACGGGTGTCGTAAGGTATCAAGGGGATGATATCACCGGTTTTGCACCCTATAAAATCTCCCGCTCAGGCATCGGATTCGTACCCGAGGATCGAAAGATATTTCCGGACCTTTCTGTTTACGCCAATCTGGATGTCGGCCGAAAGTCGGCACCAGAAAAGGGCAACGCATGGACCATCGACCGGATCTATCAGCTTTTCCCCGTGCTGGAGAAATTTGCCCATAGACCGGGCGGCACCCTGAGTGGAGGGGAGCAGCAAATGCTCACGATATCCCGTACGTTAATGGGAAATCCCGGGTTTCTTCTCCTGGACGAACCATCAGAGGGCCTGGCGCCCATCGTGGTAAAATCATTGGGACAGTTCATTGATGTCATCAAGAAGGAAGGCATGACGGTTCTTTTGTCCGAACAAAATTCCAAGTTTGCTCTCAAACATGCTGACAGGACCTACATTGTGGACAACGGGTCGATTAAATACGAAGGGAGTATTGCGGAATTGGAGCAAAATGAAGAGGTGAAGAAACGTTACTTGGCCGTCTGAAATAAATGCCAAATCCGATGGCCATGATACACCTCTATTTCATGGTCATCCGTCCCACAACGACCGGGCGTACCATAAAGCTTACTGTTTCGAATGTGATTGAGGAGACCTGAAATTGTGTTCTTCCGATCTCCTGTGGGTGTTCTTTAAACATGTAACGATGGCGAAGGAGTTGTATAGCCACAAGCAGAAAAAGAGGAGGGAGTAAGATGAAAAAGAATTATGTAAGGAAAGTTTTTCAAGGTGTCACATTGGCCGCCATGGCCTTTGCTCTGTTCACGCCATCGGCCATCGCCGCTGCGCCGATTAAAATCGCTAACATTGAGGCCCTGAGCGGCCCGTTTGAGCAATTTGGTAATCAGGCTCGCGTTGGGTTTGAACTGGGCATGGAGTATGCCACCAAAGGAACAATGAAACTCCTGGGCCGGCCTGTTGAGATTATCGTAAAAGATTCTCAGATCAAACCGGCCATCGGCAAACAGCTTCTTACCGAGGCCTATAAGGACGATAAGGTCGATCTGGCCGTAGGTCCCACTTCTTCTGCCGTGGCCATGGCCATGCTACCTGTTCCTCTGGAATTCAAGAAGATTCTGGTGGTGGAGCCTGCGGTTTCCAGCGCCATCACCGGCAAGGACAGCAACCGGTATGTCTTCAAAACCTCGCGCAATTCCTCCCATGACGCCATCGGGAACGCTATGGTGATCGCCAAGCCGGGGGTATTTATCGCTACGGTAGCCCAAGACTTTACATTTGGTCATGCCTTTGTAGAGCAATACAAGAAGGCATGCGAGGCCAAGGGCGCCAAGATCGTCATTGAGGAATTCCTCCCCATCAAGACCGTTGACTTCACCGCCTCTGCCCAGCGCATCATCAGGGCCATGAAAAACATAAAGGGCGAGAAATACCTGTTTCTCAACTGGGCAGGCAAGGGAAGTCCTTTGAACAAATTTCATGACATGAAGTTGGATGAAAAATATGGGATCAAGCTGACCACGGGCGGCAACATTCTGCCGGTTCTGAAAGGCTATAAACCCTTTGCAGGCATGGAAGGATCGGGTTACTACTACTATGAAAACCCGAATAACAAGATGAACGACTGGCTCATTGCCGAGTACAAGAAGCGGTTCAAAGGGATGCCGCCGGACTTCTTTGTCTGCGGTGGTTTTGCCGCGGCCATGTTCGTCGCCGATGCCATCAGTAAGGCCGGTTCCACGGATGCCGAAAAACTGATCGCAGTCATGGAAGGGATGAAGTGGATGACACCGAAAGGGATGATGGTCATGCGCAAAAAGGATCATCAGGCCTTGCAGGAGATGTATCACTTCAAACTCAAGGTAAAACCTGACGTTCAGTGGGCTGTTCCCGAGTTGGTTAAAGTGCAGACCATCGAAGAACTGGATATCCCTTTGACCAGATAGATGGCCTGTATAAGACGGAGGGTCCTGTCTTGCAGGATCCTCCGCTTTTTGGACTGCTCGCAGGTTTCACCGTTGGAAAAGCCTCCCGGATTATCCGAGAGCCAAACCCTCAGGAGGCCCCACTTCACTTGATGGGAGTCCAGGATGAACGATGTGCCGGTTATTGAGACGAGAGATCTGACCATCCGTTTTGGCGGCAACGTGGCCGTCAACAGGGTCAACCTCCGATTTGAGAAGTTCAGTCTCAAGTCTATTATCGGCCCCAACGGGGCCGGGAAGACGACACTTTTCAATCTTATCAGCGGCCAGTACAAATCCACATCCGGACAGGTCTTGCTCAATGGCAGGGACATTACCGATCTTGATGTGGCCAACCGAACAAAACGGGGCATCGGCAGATCCTTTCAGCTAACCAATATCTTCCCCACCCTGACTGTACTGGAAAACGTGCGCTTGGCCTTGCAATCCCAGACCGATGTGGGGATGGTTTTCTGGCGTCATTGGCGTTCTTATACGGAGCTGGAGGACCGGGCCTATGAGCTTCTGAAGCAGGTGCTTTTAGAAGATCGATGGGCCCGTCCGGCTAACAGTCTCACCCACGGTGAGCAGCGTAAGTTAGAGATCGCCATTCTCCTGGGGCTGGACCCGGCGGTGCTTCTTCTGGACGAGCCCACAGCCGGGATGAGCATAGAGGAGGTGCCTGCCATTTTAGAGATCATTCAGAATATCAAGGCTTCCCGCAACAGGACTACCCTCTTGGTTGAGCACAAATTTGATATGATCATGACCGTCTCAGACAGCATTGCCGTGCTCAAAGAGGGAGAGTTGATCTGTGACGACACCCCCGAAGCAGTGTCCAACAACGAAGAAGTTCAGGCCGCCTACTTAGGAGGAGGTGTGAAGCATGGCTGAGCCCATCCTGTCCCTTAATGAGGTTCACACCTATATCTCCCAGCACCATGTCTTACAGGGCGTCACCCTTGATATAACGGCCGGCCGGCCCACGGTTTTTCTGGGCCGCAACGGGGCCGGCAAATCGAGCACCCTGAGAGCAATCATCGGTCTTAACCCGGTCACTTCAGGGGAAATATATCTGTCCGGAGAGCCTATACAGGGCCTCAAACCTTATGAAATCGCCCGCCTGGGAGTGGGGTTTGTGGCTGAAGATCGGGCGGTGTTTTACAACCTGAGCGTAGAAGAGAATATACGTCTGTCCATGCTCCACGAAAATGAGGAGGCTCGGCATCGCATGGAAATGATCTTTGAGCTTTTCCCTGACCTCAAGAGATACTGGCGCTCCAATGCAGGGCTTCTTTCAGGCGGACAAAAGCAGATGCTGGCTATTGCACGGGCATTGGTCAATAATCACCGAATACTCCTTATTGATGAACCCTCGAAAGGTCTGGCACCCATTGTGGTCGACCAGGTGGGTGAATCGCTTATTCAGATCAAAGACCAGTCAACCATCATTTTGGTGGAACAGAACTTTCACTTAGCCAGCTTGGTGGGCACGGATTACTTTATTTTAGACGACGGCAGGGTTGTCCGTGAAGGTCTCATGGAAGACCTGCGAGACGATCAGGAGATAAAGCACAAGTACTTGGGGATCGGGTAACCGGTATATTACTTGAGGGATGAGGATAAGATGCATTCGGAAGGGGCAATTCAAGCTAAAACCTGGGCAATTCGGATCGCTTTCATCGGGATCTGGTTCCTGCCGCTAATATGGATTGATTTAACCACCTACATCGTCCTGACAACGGCGGGGCTGGCCTTTGGAATGCTTTTATTCATGGTCGCCGCGGGCATGACCGTTATCTTTGGTCTTATGGACGTACTCAATATGGCCCATGGCGCCTTATTTGCCCTGGGGGCGTACGCCGGGGGATATTGGATACTCAACTTGCTCGAAAAGCTTGGCTGGGTCGCGTACGGTACGGCAGCTCAAAGCCTCGTCAGTTTACTCCTTGCAATTTCGGCAGGTGCGGCAGCCGGGGCCTTGCTGGGTATTATTGTGGAACGGTTTATCATCAGGGGGGTATACGGGGACCACCTTAAACAAATCATGATTACCATGGGTGTGTTGTACGTCATGACCGAGGTTACGAAAATGATCTGGGGAGCAAACCCGGAGGTGGTCCTGGTGCCCATGATGTTTCGAGGAAGCTACGATATTTTCGATGTGATCATCGGGAAGTTCAGGGTGGTGGCCATCATTGTGGGACTGGCCATGTTTGCGGGTATCCAATTAGTCCTTATGAAAACCAAACTGGGTCTCATCGTCAGAGGGGGTGTAGAAAATCGGGAGGCGGTGCAGGCCGCAGGCTATAACATAAACCTCATTTTTACCGGCGTGTTTACGGTCGGGGCCGCCCTCGCCGGCGTGGGCGGGACCATGTGGAGCATCTTTCAGGAACAGGTCTACCCCGAGATCGGTCTGGAAAACATCATATTCGCAATGATTGTAGTGATCATAGGGGGCTTGGGTTCGGTCACAGGAAGTTTTTTAGGCGCCATTATCGTAGGCCTGTCCTTTAACTATGTGGCTTTTTTATTGCCCAAACTGGCCTTAGGCGTCAACATACTCATCATGGCAACCATTCTGCTGATCCGGCCATGGGGTCTCATGGGGAAGGAGTGAAAAGTGCCTGAACGAAAATCACGCCTTGGCGTGATTCAGTCGCGAATTCGGATTTCGGCTTTAAAAAAGAAAGCCATCTCGGCAAAACGAATCGGATCTGACAATCCTCTGACGTGGCAGTATCCAAAATTGAAATAGGCGATCAAGAACAATGATCACAGATATGACTCCAGTCCAATATGATCGGCTGCGAGAGCAGCAGACAAGGTATACCAGACCATCCCAATGGGTCCAGGTGTTTATGGTTCTCATCTTAATAACAGCCCCTTTTCTGCCTTCATTTCGGGTCATGGACGTGGCCGCCAAAATCATGATCTTTACAGTGGTAGTGGCTTCATACGACCTGATCCTCGGGTACACTGGTCTCCTCTCTTTCGCTCATGCCATGTTCTTTGGTATTGGGGCCTATTCCGTAGCCCTGCTGTGCTATCATTCGGGTACGCCCCAGTGGTACCATCTTATCCTGGCCGCGATGGTCGCTTTGGCGTTGAGTGTGATACTTGCACTCGTGCTTGCCTTTTTTTCTCTGCGGACCAAGGCTATTTTCTTTGCCATGCTCTCTCTGGCCTTGGCGGATTTTTTCCACCTCCTCGGTATGACCTGGAGTGATCTGACATTGGGCGAGGACGGCATCACTTTCAGCCTGCCGGGCATTTTCAACGTTAAGTGGCAGGGGTTGAATTTTCTTGGTCTGGAAATAGATTACCGGATGATGACCTATTATTTCGTTCTAATTATCAGCGTGGGGCTCTTCCTCTGCCTGCTTCGCTTTGTTCGCTCGCCGGTGGGCCGGGTCTTGAAATCGATCCGGGACAATGAGCAGCGCTCCACGGCCCTCGGTTTTAAAACCTTCCGATATCAGATCTACTCCATTGTCTTTGGTTCCTCCTTTTCCGCCTTGGGCGGCATCTTGTTTGCCATGTGGCTGCGTTTCGTGGATCCGGACACCGTTTTGGGCGTTTTTACCATGGTGGATTATCTGCTCATGGTTATTATCGGGGGCCTTGGCACGCTATATGGCAGTATTATCGGTGTGGCGTTTTTTATTGCAGCCCAGGCCTGGCTACCGGATCTGCTAAAAGCCATTGCAGGCCTCTTTCCCGATATCGAGATTGTGCACCGCATTGCCGAGCGTTGGATGGCCTTTCTCGGGCTTATGTTCATAGTGGCGATCATCGTTTTTCCCAAGGGCGTGGTGGGTACGGTGCGGGAAATAATTGCCCGGCGCAAGGTATCCGGCGCCGGATAACCTCCATGCATATCACTTAAAGTAGCGCCGTTCACGGGATTACCCCGGACAAGGAACCTGAAGACCGGAAGGAACATTATGATCGTTAAGACCGAATACAAAACCCTTTCGCAGCCCTTTCATCCAGAATACGGATCTGTGATCGGGAACCCGGTAGTGGCCTATGAAGAATATGGAAAGAGGGAAGGGCCGGTCATATTTATCACGCACGGGGGCATAAGCAGCCATCATGCTGCAGGGAGATATCATCGGGATGATCCTGTTCCGGGTTTTTGGGATGCGATCATCGGTCCCGGAAAACCGATCGATACGAACCGGTTTCGCGTTCTTTCCGCCAATTCTCTGGGCAGTATGTTCGGTTCCACGAGTCCCTTGAGTATGAATCCGGACACAGAAAAGCACTATGGCCCGGATTTTCCAAAAATTACCCTAATCGATATGGTTCGTTTTCACAGGGCTTTCCTGGATGAGATGGGAGTTCAACGCCTTTTTATGATGGCAGGCCCCTCCATGGGCGCCCTCCAGACCCTTCAGATGGCGGCCCTTTTCCCGAGTTTTGTCGGTTCGGCGGTTGCTGTTGCTGTGGCAGGAAGGATGACGCCGTATGGGATGTGTATGCATCATTTTATGTGTCACGCACTGCAAATGGACCCCGGATTTAACAGCGGATGGTATGAAATAGGAGAGCCGTTATTAGCCATGCGATACATCCATCAGATGGTCAGAGTTTATTATGTGAGTGAAGGGATCGTCAAACAACTCTTCTGGGACACCGTCCCTGAGGGCAAAGATGCACAGGAACAGAGGAGCCGAAACGTTAAGCGTTATCTGCTGGATGGCCTGGAGGAACAAATCGAGGGGCGGGACCCCAATTGCTATATCACCATACTTAATGCCATTAATACCTATGACCTCGGAAGGGACTTAGCAGGGGACTACGAAAAAGGCGTCAATCGTATTCAGTGCCCGGTTCTGCTCATGAATATTTCGAGTGACGCGGAATTTCCGCCCTACTGGGGCCAGGAGGTGGCGGATGTCTTAAACAGGAAACTCACCGGCCAGGCGAAGATGACGGTTATCGATTCGCCCTGGGGCCACCTTGGCTGCGTTCAAGAAGGGGCTCTTCTTGGGCACCATATTACCCAGTTTATCAAAAAACTGGTCCAGTAACAGGGGGGGACTGTGGAAGCACGGACGCCGTTAGGCCGCCTGGGTCGGCCCCTGGGCATTGCAAACGCCTTTCTCTTTTTGGCCACGGATGAAGCGAGCTTCATCTCCGGTGGCGTGTTGCGCGTGGATGGCGGGATTGTGGGCGGGACCTCATGAGATGAACAAAAAGAATTTCTCAAGGACCCTTTCTGTCCCCCGTTTCTCTGGGATGATTTTGCGGTGACACGGACCGGTGGTCGTTCAAGCCTGTTTATGGCGTACCAGTTTCTCCTTTAGACCGGCTTTGGCCTGCTCTCTGGTACTTAGACGAAGCGCATAGGCCTCCATCTGGTTCCTGGGAATCTCCGGTTGAGCCTCCTGGGGTTTTCGCTCTAATGTCAGCGCACCGCTGGGGCAGGTTGAAACACAGAGACCGCAGCCAATGCAGCGATTTGCATCTAAAACCGCGTGCTCATCCTCCATGCTCAGGGCCTCCATCTGGCAACGCTCCAGACAGGTCTCGCAGCCGATGCAGGTCTCGGCGTCTATCGTGGCGACAAAGGGTGATGAAACCATGGCCGCAGGAGAAGGATGTCGCTTGAGATTCACGAGGATCTGGCAGCAGTCCCCGCAGCAGCAGCAGATATTTACGATTTCCCGGGCATTGCTCGGCTGAAGTACCAGCCCTTCCTCATCCGCCTTCTGAAGAATGTCCAGGGTCTCCTCCATTGTGATGACCCGCCCAAGCCCGTTGCGTTCGTAATAGTCGGCCCCCCATCCAAAGACGAGACAGGCGTCCATAAGCTTATCACACCCGGCACCCTTGAGCTGATGCTCCCGTCGGCAGATACAGGGGGCCACTAAGAATTTCTTCTGATTCCTGATCAATTGCTCGGCCCTTTCGTAAGGGAGGACCTCCATACCGGCGTCAATGCTTTTACCCACCGGGATGGTGCGAAGTTGAGGGACATGATCAAAGGCTTCTTTGGCCAGGATCGGCATATATTCCTCCATGTCCTTGACGAATTCCTCGTCCAGGTCGTTTACGTGGTACTCCCATATGCCGACTACGAACTGTGCTCCCATGTAGGCGGGCGGCCTATTCCCGGTCTCGATACTGAAAATCAACCCCTTTTTTGCCATTCGTTCCAACATAGGCCCGATTTTCTGCTCGTTCATTCCCGATCTCTCTGCAATGACAGCGGCAGGCTCCGGCTTCGGTTTGAGGTGTCTCGCCAACTCAGCCTCGTCCGGACTGAAGAGGCGTTTAAGGATGCGAATCTCCACACCGCTCTCTGTGGGTGGAAACCCCGCTGGCAGACTGTCTAAGTGTTCTCTCAATTCCTGGTAAACGTCACCCATGATTTTTCCTCCTTGTCTTGTTTCGAGTTTTGCAATTTGCCACATGTTCCCGTATCGCTTTATCGTCCTGTTTACTGCTTTTCTGTGAAAATTAGGGTAAGGCCATATTTATATAAGTGTAATTACACCTATGTGAAGAAAAAAATTAGAGACCCTTGGCCACCTTATGAAGCCCGCTAAGTAATCCCTCCCATTCCTCCGGGCCGACCAAATCCACGACTTCATTTTGGGCCCTTTGCCAGAGGGGCAAGGTCCTCTCAAGCAATGTTATGCCCTTTTTGGTGATGGCGATCCTCCGCTCTCGTCTATCGGCACCCATTGCTATGGATACCAGTTTTCTTCGCTCTAATATGGAAAGATTTCGACTCAGTGTCGTTCTCTCCATACCTAAGGTCTTGGCCAATCTGGTTAGGAGGATGTCTTCTTGACTATAAGATGCCATTAGAACTGAAAACTGGTTTGCCGTGAGGTTGGAGTCTCGAAAAGCTCGGTCAAATCTCTGGGTGACAAGCCTGGCCGCTCTTCTCATATTGAAGCATGCGCAGCTCTTCCCTATTTCCCTTC
>Ga0315542_1002404_pt1 | contig 11393 bp, 5 predicted proteins | sample SalMarSW160120MG_FD_202541 | JGI IMG/M metagenome (GOLD analysis project Ga0315542, IMG submission 202541) | Salt marsh sediment microbial communities from the Plum Island Ecosystem LTER, Massachusetts, United States - Salt Marsh Sediment SW1601-20 ... | reverse complement strand
TCAACATGGAATTTGTAATCTATGATGGACAAAAAATAAAAGAACTCAAAAAAAATGGGAATATTTATAGTCAAGATAAATTAAGAAATCCTTTTTTTTACGATAATTGTATTATATGCTCACTTCAATTTGCCAGAAATCCGAAATATGCAGAACTTTTAGGTCAAGTTTCATGGGATATAATCATATTTGATGAGGCACATCATTTAAGGAGATATATTACAAATTTATCCACAGGAAATTATAGAGAAACTCTTAATTATAGTTTAGCGAGAAATTTAAGTGATAGTTGCCAGAGCTTATTATTATTAACTGCCACCCCACTTCAACTTCATTCATTTGAATTATTTTCTTTAATCGAACTAATAAAGGGGGGTACTTTCGAGAATTTTTCTGACTTTGAGCATTTTAGGAAAAATCTACCGTTCATAAATTTACTTGTTTTTAACTTGAATAATATAAGTCATCTTAATAATTTTGAAGTAAAAAACACCATAAAATTATTAAAAAATTTAGGGTATATCAACAAGCGGGATTCCGATATTAAAATACTTGAGCATCTTAATTCAGATGATTACAAATTTGAACTCATTAAAAAGGTTGAAAAGGACCATACATTATCAAAATTTCTAATTCGCAATCGTAAAAAGAATGTATTCTTTGATGAATATTTGAATAAAAGAATTGTCCAAACTATAATGGTACATCCAAAAAACGAAGAACTTGAAATCTATAATGAAATTCGCCTTTATCTTGCAAAAATTTACAATACCTCCGTGAGTAAAACAAATGTAGGACTCGGATTTGTTATTACAACCTTGCAAAAATTACTTACTAGCTCTAAAATTGCATTTTTAAAGAGCATTGAGAGACGCCTAGATCAAATTGAGCGCTCGAAGAGCTTAAGTTCCCAAGTTGATGACATTTTTGATGAAGATCCCGAGTTTTTTGAATCTGAATTAGAAGATGAATATTTAGACTCAGAAATTTCTTTCAATTCAAATCGGGAAAAAGAACCATTGTTAAACTTAACCAACCAAGAACGAATCTTAAAGCATTTTTATGAGAAATTAATATCAATTCCATATGATTCCAAATTAGATGCTCTTTTAAACTTGATGGAATCAATTTATAGAGATAATCCAAAAGAAAAGATATTAGTTTTTACTCAATTCGTCGATACACTTTTTTATCTACGAGATCTATTATCCAAACAAGGATATTCTACTTATATTTTTTATGGAGGGATGGATAAAGTAGAGAAACAGCATGCTGTGGAAAAATTTAGGGCAGACGAGGATTTTTCAATTCTACTATCTACAGAAATAGGAGGAGAGGGTCGCAATTTTCAATTCTGTAGGATTCTTATGAATTATGATCTTCCATGGAACCCCATGAAGTTAGAACAGAGAATAGGACGTTTAGATAGAATTGGTCAGCAATCGAAAGAAATTTTCATTTATAATTTTTTCTTAGAAGGAACTATTGAAACAGATATAATATTTGCCTTAGATAAACGCATAAACCTATTCGAAGAATCAATTGGACAACTTGAACCGATCATAGGAAACATCGAAAAAGATATGAAGGATTTAATATTTGCCTCAGAGAAAGAAAAACGTAGAAAATTAAACGAATTCACGCGTAAGCTTGATATGGAAGTAAAAAGGGCTAAAGAAATTGAAGTTCAATTGGACGATTTAATGATTGATAAGAAATCATTTCAAGTTGATGATTTAGTCACTTCTAGGGATAGTTGCGAAGAAGTGAAGCTTAGTCATAATGAACTTTATTTATTGATAAAATATTTCTTCAACTTGGAAGAAGGAAAATATGGATTCTTTATTCCCGAAAAAGAAAATACAGTGAATAGTGAAGTCACGATTAAAATCTCGGAGGAATTGCGTAATAATGAACGATTAAGATTGTTTGAGGAATATTCTGGCACATTTGGATTGAATCTTGCGCGTGAAATGGAAGAGATCGATTTTTTTGCCTTAGGTCATCCTCTCATTACGAATTTAATTGAATACTGTGAATCTAGGGCTTTCAATGGCTTATATACAATTTTATTTTTGAAGAAAAATGCACTTCCCTCAAGATTGGTAAATAAGATAAACCAGTCCAATACATTTTATCTCTTTATTTTTAGCATAAAGTTTCAAGGATATATCATTGAAAATCAATACAATGCCATTATTATTGATAAAAATGGTAATGAGATTGAACATTTGGCTGAATTTTGTTTAGATATAGGACAATATGACAAAATTTTTGATTTTACCAATTCAACTCCTAAAAATATAGAAGTAGATTCTCAAAAAATTGATACTTTAAGAGATCATGCTAAAAAAATCCTTAAAAGGAAAACCTCCGCATGGAAAAAGGAAATTAAGCGATTGAACGATAAAATTTTTGAGATTGAAAGATCTAAAAAAGAGAAAATTCACCTAAATAAGAAACGATTGCTTAAATACAAAAAAGAAATTCTTTTTATAAAACTAGAGAGAAAAGAACGTCAAAGACCTACGAAACGTCAGATGCGAAATATCTATGATTTGACTGACAAGAAGAAGCAAGAAGAGAAATTAGATAATATTAACTCTTTAGAGGAAGAAATTAAGTTCATTAAAAAGGATATTGAAATTGTTGAGAGAAAATTGGATGATTTAGAGTTTCAATTCGAAGATGCGAAAAAGGACTTAAAAAAGCAAAATTTGGCGAAATTCTATACGAATATTAGTTCGTTCGCTATTATTAAGGTGCTTTAATTATTTCGAGTAAATATTTCTTTATTTTTTTCACCTTATAACCAAGTATATTCGCTTTTATCAAGTTTCTCATGGAATTTTTTTTCTTCTTTTTTCAATTGGCTTAGTTTGTTGTTTCTTGAATATGGCTTGAATTCTTTTTGATGATGTTTCCCTTCTTTATGATGTTTATTATTTTTAAGATGATTTACTCGGTGCTCGTATTTTTCACTCATATTGATCATTAATGTTACAATAAATAGTATATTTATAGGTCTCTATAATCATTTTTTATGCTTTTCTTTATAAGTACCAAGAAATTCGAGAGTAATTCCTAATTTGACTAAATAGTCCAAGAAGATTTATATTTTGAATCATCAAATATATTGATCAATTAATTTAATAGAGGTACGAAAAAAAATGGAACCACCTAAGTGGCATATTAGTGATGATCGTCCTTGGTTTAATTCTGGTTTATGGCAAGAAGGCGTGCCAAAACACCCTACATTTCCTCTAATTTCATTAGGAGACTGGTTTGATGAAAAATCTGAAGAATTTGGGAAAAATAAATATGCTTGGTTTTCGAAAACATTCATGAACTACAGAGTTTTGAGGAAGTATGTCGATTCTTTAGCAACTTCATTATCACGTCAAGGAATTCAAAAAGGAGATGTAATTGCAATATTGCTTCCCAATAGTTTTCAATTTACAATTGGATACTTTGCTACTGTGAAATTAGGAGCAATAGTTGTTCCAATTAATCCTACGTACAAGCCAATAGAAATTTTAAGTGTGCTGCAAAAAGTGAAAGCTAAGGCTCTAATTTGCATGGATGCGATGTATGGATTAATTAAACCCATTAAAGAAAAGCATAACTTCGAATTTGTAATCTCCACAAATATTGTGGATTTAGCGGCAATCCCCCCTGCAATCAAGGAACAACTTATCGCAGAGGGAACAATTCCAACTGGAGAAGTACCTGGCGCAATTAATTTTCTCGATGCTTGCCAAAAACGAGGGGAAGTGGATATTCCTGAAGTCGAGATTGATCCTCTCAATGATCCGGCTGTTTATTTAATGACTGGGGGCACAACAGGTGTTCCTAAACCGGCAATTATTACACATTATAATTGCGTGTCAAATGCTAAGCAAAACTTCATGTGGATGCCTGATGCAACTCACCCTATGGCTTGTGTTGGGATATTACCAATGTTTCACGCTTTTGGAATGACAATTGTTCAAAATGTAGTAATTGAAGGAGGAGACTATAGCATCCTATTCCCAAGGCCTCCGTCTTCTATGAAGGAAGTAGTTGATACTATCTTAGAAGTAGGACCTGAAGGGGGAGTGATCCTTCCCGGAGTGGAAAACCTCTTCATTGGACTTACTAGATATTTAGAAGCTAATCCTAAGCCCGAACTTAAAAATATGTTTAGGCTCTGCGTGAGTGGAGCAGGAGCGCTTCATAAACCAGTAAAAGACAAATTTGAAGCAGTAAGTGGAGGCAGGCTTGTGGAAGCTTATGGCTTAACTGAATGCACTACTGCTGTAAGTGCTGGACCATTTAATGGCATGGATGAACCGGGTAAAATAGGATTACCATATCCAGGTGTTGACTGGACTATTTTTGATCAGGAAGACTTTTCTAAGGGTCCCATAAAAGGATTTGGCATCGAAAATACAGGTGAGATTTGTGTCTGTGGACCTCAGGTGATGAAAGGATATTTAAGCAACCCAGAAGCAACAGAAAATACTCTGAAAGAATGGGATGGAAGATTATGGTGTCTTACGGGAGATATTGGATTTATGGACAAAACTGGTCAGATCACTATAAGGGATCGGAAAAAACAAATGATAAAATATAAGGGATACTCTGTTTTCCCTAAGGAAGTCGAAGAGTTAGTAGGGAATCATCCAGATGTAATTGAAGTAGCAGTAGCAGGTCTTCCAGATGAAGAAACAGGGGAGATGGTTAAAGCATGGATTCAATTGAAAGAAGGTACAAAAACAAATTTAAATGATCTTATTAATTGGTGTAAAGATAACATTACGCATTATAAATGTCCTAAAACAATAGAAATAATTGAAGAAATACCCAAATCTATGGTTGGAAAAGTACAACGGCGAGAGTTACAAATTAATGATCCTATTTGGAAAGCCAAATATGAAGAATCTAAATAAACTTATTTCTAAATTTTTTTTTGACAAACAATTTTTTCGTACATTCGCTACTTTTATATATACTATTTTTTACTGAAGATCGATGAATATGGCATCAGATTCGAATAATGCAGAGAATAATAATGCTAATTATGTAAAAAAATGGAAAAGACTTTGGATTGGCATAATTGTTTCTTATGGAGCTTTAAGCATTTTCAGCTTGCTCTTTTTCCCCGAATTCTTTCTTCCAAATTTAACTTTTGTTGTACTGTTTGGTTTAATAATCTTAATTACATTTTTTTGGCAGAGAAGTATATCTAAAGAGAAGTATCGAAAAAAAGGAACGACTTTAAAATCGGTCTATTGGAAGAGATATTGGATTGCGTTATTTATTTCATATGTTGGTTCATCTATCGTTCTTATCATTTTCCTTAAAGAAGAATTCATCAGATTTTTAATTTTATCAATTATCTTTGGAGTAGCTCTTATAGGTGCTTATTATATTCGCGTAAGACCTTCCTTAATGGTAAATAAAATACTATACACTTCCTTGGGAGTTACGTTAATTGGATTTGGATTATGTTTACTTTATGGGCTTATAGGGATTAGTAGATTTTTGATAAGTCTTGGATCGTGGTATATATATCTTAATTTAATTGATTTTGCCATTCTCATGATAATTGGTGGTATTTTGGGGTTCCATATTGGAAAAAGACGCGATTTTCGGCTTCCTTATAGTCTCCACTAAATCGGGTGTATATTCTATATCAAGAAAAATTAATAAATATAATAAATATGTTATCAGATATAGCACCATAAAATAAAAGGGGAACTAATTTATGGAATATATCATCATAGAGAATGAAAAAATAGGCGCAATTAAAGCAAAGTTATTAATAGATAAAAATCCTAAGACCTGTAAGGCAATTTGGGAAAAATTACCCCTTAATTTGAATCTTTCAAGATGGGGAGAAGAACTCTACGGAGAGATACCCGTTGCTTTAGGTAGGGAAAAATCTCAAGTTGATTGTGAGGTTGGTGATGTGGGATATTGGCCAGATGGCAATGGATTTTGCATTTTTTTTGGTCCTACACCTGCAAGTAAAGACGATAAGCCAAAAGCAGCTTCACCTGTTAATATTTTTGCTAAAATTGAAGGAGATGCTAAGATTTTTGCTCAATTTTCTTCTTTTAATGGTTTAGTTAAAAAAGGTTAAAAAAACTCAAAAGCTAAAAGTACTTTCTTTTTGAATTTTATAATTCATAAAAAGCACTTTCTTAATATCAGCTACTTTGAATAAACTAAATAAATTACATATCACATACAGAATAAAATGAATTTTTCAAAAAGGCTTGTTCTTTATTTTACTTAGCTATTGGGATTATATGGCTATTTTGGATACCTACGATAGTGATCTCCATTTCTAATAATTATTTTCTACCAAGTATCTTGACTTTTAATCAATTGATTTCTGAAGGGTTTGTTGATGATATACATCCAATAATATTTATTCTAAATCAAATCTGAGTGTATGCTCCGATAATTGCTGCCTTTCTATTACTCAATTTTACTGAAAAAAGGGATGGAATAAAAGATTTACTTAAAAGGATGGGAAAAGTTAAAGTCCATATTAAATGGTATGGAATAATAGTGGTTCTACCTGTATTAATTTTCCTTCTTGGAGCTCTCTTATCATTAGTGGATTTAACTAACCTATTTAACCCTGGAATTTCAGCTATCTTCTTACTTGTAATGTTTCTAAATACAACTCTAACTAGTGGTTTAGAGGAGCCTGGATGGAGAGGATACGCTTTACCCGAACTTCAAAAGGGGTATAATGCATATAACTCTAGTTTGATTCTTGGAACTTTTTGGGCAATATGGCATTTTCCTTACCTAATTTACCTTTATCTCTTCCAATTTGATTATGGGATATATTTAAGTATTTTATCACTGGTAGGATTCACGGCAAGCACGATGGGTATTTCAATAATATACACCTGGATTTACAATAACACTCAAAATGTTTTCTTGGTGATATTATTCCACGGTTTAACGAATTTCATACCTCAGGTGATGTTAGGAGGTGTTACTAGCAGTGCAGGAGGAGTATTTGCTGCTTTGGTGACGTGGGCTATAGCTATTATTTTAACTAAAAAATATGGTCAAGAAACTTTAACTGGGCTAACAGAAGACGAAATAAGAAGAAAAGAAGAGAAAAAGCGATTAAAAGCGGAAAAAAAAGCAAACTAAATTTTTTTATTGTTTTTTATGTAAGTAGGATTTTACTATCTTTTTCAATCTAAATAGAGAGAGTATCTCTGACTTTGTGGAATAATCAACTCATATGCGATAAGAGATTCTATTGCAATGATCAAGCTGTCTTCATCTACATTTTGCAAAAGAGAAGTGAATAAATCATTTAAATAGAATTGCTTATTGTACTTTGATTGTGATTCAAGAACATTCAAGACTCGTAGCTCTAAATTCGATAAATCTCCCGAAAGTTTTAATGAATGATATTTTTCATTTTTATTAAGAGTGAACGATCCTTTATAATAAAATGCGAGGTGGCGATCAATTACTTCTTCGAATGGTTTCTTTAAAGCCTTTATATTTCCAATAAATCCTATGATGAGATCCTCACATTCTGAATACAGATCCCTTGCGAGGTGTTCAATTTCTTGTCTTAATTGTTCAGAACTCTTTTCTCTGAGAAGTAAGATTAACCGAATTTGCTCATGATCGCAAATCAAGGAATGGAAAAAGTTAAAGTCTAATTCTTTTAATTCATTACCAGTTTCTATCAACTGATCTTTAGATTCTAATTTCACACCCTCCTTAGTATATTGTTTTCCTAAAATAGTAATTGCTTGAATAAAACCTGAAAATCCTGTGATGTAATCCTCATCCAAAATTGAAAAGGTTCTACTGTATAGGGTCATTCCACTTATTTTACTACTGATAATAAGTGCTTCAATATTTCTTATATCTTTATATCCTTGAGTCTTCTCTGCGATTAATTGCCGTTTTCTCCTTTTCCTTGGAAGAATGACATAAGATCTCACACTTAAAGTTCCTAGAATCCCAACAATTGCGATAAGACCTATAACTGTTATTAATAAAATATAATTCGGAGTCGGTTTTTCAGTAATTATAATTAAAAAGGAATCTTCAGTAGTTTTGTAAATGTTTTGTTTTGGTGTAATAACTAAATTGAAGCGATGAGTACCTATCTCTGTTTGCGAACCAAGATCCAGCTTATACGTACCAGAATCGATATATTCAAAGTAGTATGTACCAAATTCCCAATAACAATATACAGTGGCATTCTCTATAGGAATATTAGAATTTATTTCTGTAAGATTAATCAAAATGGATATTTTATCCCCTGATTGTACGTTTAAAGAGTCTGTAAAGTCAATTCTTTGTACATGTATTGGGATTTGATTTACTTGGATTTGAAACGAAAATGTAGTAGTAGTATAATTAGTAAGTTCAAATTTGACATAAACATAGTTAATTCCTAAAGAAAAAGTATTAGTAAGGATGCTAATACTTTCATTATACCAATAATAATCTCTCTCTGGAAGAATAAATTCCTGAGTATTAACAATAAATTTTGCAGTAGCACCAGACAAATAAATGGCTTCTTTTTCAGCTAATCCTCTACAAGATAACGTAATCAAATCATTAAAGTACTTATTTTCTATTAAATCATTCTCTTGAATATTATTGCCATCGAAATTTACCTCTAAAACTACATTTTGGGTACGAATATAAAACTGGAATGAGAAAATTATAGTAGAGTAATTAACATGTTCAAATTTGATATAAGCATAATTGATTCCTACAATGAAAAAGTTTGGAGCTATGTTGAATGTTCTATTATACCAGTAGTTGGATGTTTCTGAGATATTTAACTCATTAGTTCCAATAGTAAATTTAACTATTCCTCCCGATAGATAAATAGCCTCATCTTCAGCAAATGCTCGACAAGATATAGAAATAGATTCATCGTAGAATGCTTCTAACAAATAGTTCTCTGCAATATTTTGATCATCAACTTTCACATCTAATAGTATGTCTTGAGAACGGACGAATATCTGAAATGAAAATGTAGTCGTAGAATAATTAGAAAGCTCAAATTTAACATAAGCATAATTTATCCCGAGAGAGAAATTATCAGAAGAAATTCTGATCGACGTATTATACCAGTAAATAGGATCTTCTACCAAACTAAATTCATTTCCCTCTGTTATGAATTTAACATTACCACCAGTCAGATAAATCATTTCATCTTCAGCAAACGCTCTACATGACAAGGAAATTAATTCATTGGAATATACTTCTTGTAAATAATTCTCAGGAATAGAGACATCATTAATTTTAACATCCATAATTATATTTTGAGAACGGACATAAATCTGAAATGAAAATGTAGTTGTAGAATAATTAGAAAGTTCAAATTTAACATAAACATTATTAATTCCGAGCGAGAAATTATCAGAAGAAATTCTGATTGATATATTATACCAATAATTAGATTCTTCTACTAAATCAAATTCATCTCCCTCCGTTATGAATTTAACACTACCACCAGTCAGATAAATCATTTCATCTTCAGCAAACGCTCTACAAGATATGGAGATTAATTGGTTTGTATATACTTCTTGTAAATAATTCTCAGGAATAGATACGTCATTAATTTTAACATCTAAAAAAATTTCTTGAGCTCGAATAAAAAATTGAAATGAAAAGATAGAAGTTGTATAATTTTGTTTTTCATATCTTAGAAAGATAGAATTGAGACCGGAACTGAAATTTTCCCTGTTTATATTGAATTTTAGACTAAAAAATGTCGGTTGTGTTTCGACTAAAATATTTTGATAGTTATCACTTAAAATAGTTAAAACTCCTCCTGATAAATAAGCACCTTCCGGTTCAGCGAAGATCCTAGCTGTTAAATTTATATTTTCTTTAAAAAATAACTCAACAAGACTATTTTGAGTTATATCAATACTATTAATACTAACTGACATGTTAGTCTCTTGCTCATTGATAACCGTTGTAATACTCACTAACGCATCCTCATACCCGGGCTTAGTTATTCTGATTAGACTATTATATACATCAATGTTTAAACCGGTTGTGTAATATGTGATTATGAATCCATCTGATACATCATTAATTTCATAGTAACCTTCCCACGAGACCGTACATGATCCCCCACTAATTAGTTCACCACTGCTTGTATCTGTATAATTTACCTCTACTTCAAAGTGTTCGTTAATATAGGTTACTACATTTGTGGTATTCACACATGCTAATGTACTAATTGGATGAATAATGAGCGTGATATAGTCCGTAACACTTCCAAAACCGGTTTTATTAGCAAATATTTCAATTTCAAAAGCCTCAATAACTCCTCCTATTGGAAGACCACTCGTCGAAAAATTTAACCTATATGTCCCGTTACCATAATCAAAAATACTGTAACCATTATCCCAATCGGTACTGACATTTGCATCTGGTATAGGTGTTTTTGAAATCTCACCATTAACAGTTACCTCACAAATTGAATAATTATTACTTAAAGCATTAAGAACTCTCGATGAAAAGTCTAATGTTAAAGGTTGCTCGATGATATTTAGTTGAATCAAATTTACTTCCGTTGTATTCTCATAGAATATTTTTGACGCATTAAATGAAAAATAATATTCTCCAATTCCTACTCCACTCGTATCAATATCAGCAACATAAATTCCCGAACCAAAATATACCATTGTTCCAGAAAATCCAAGAGTAGAATTATAGGAAATAGTTGCAAAATCGATGTAGGTATCGAGATCGTAATCAGTATAATTTAGTTTTATCAAAAGCGGTTCTCCAGAAACTCTTTCGATGAATGGTTCTACAGGAGTTAAGTTTGTGTGATGCCATAGGCTAAAATTAAACTGTAAATAACCAATTTTGTCTCGATATACATAAGATTGGTTGTTTGTCCAGAGTAAAATAACACTATAACTACCTACTGGCATATTTTTTCCAACAATAAAACTCCCAAATTCAATATAATGAGATGTTAATTGCTCACTGCTTTGATGAAAGAGAGAACCATTTGGATATTCGATAGAGCAATTTATAAATGTGTTTTGATAAGGAACCGAACCATCTAAGGATACATTAATCTGAAAAGTATCTCCTAATGTTAGACTCGATTTTGTTTCAAATACTGTTCCATTATACACGTTCAAACTTCCTTCCGAGAGATAGTTTTGACTTAATGCCTTAATGATCCACAATCCTGAGCTTAAAACACCTTGCGGAATTAATAATGTCCTAGAGCCGGGATCATATCCCGTACAACTATCTCTTTGCTCTGATTTATATTCATCCAAAATAGATGTAATATTCCAGTCGCTAGGCTTCAATATTTTTGCCCAGTTATTAGAATATCCATAAGGAATCATGAAAGAGCA
>Ga0315542_1002403_pt1 | contig 11394 bp, 10 predicted proteins | sample SalMarSW160120MG_FD_202541 | JGI IMG/M metagenome (GOLD analysis project Ga0315542, IMG submission 202541) | Salt marsh sediment microbial communities from the Plum Island Ecosystem LTER, Massachusetts, United States - Salt Marsh Sediment SW1601-20 ... | reverse complement strand
CGCACCCCGGATTGCCCTCGAAATGGTCACGGCCCGAGCGGGCCGCCGCCGACGGCATCGGCGGCTCCCCACCCTCATCCTCGGCCGCCGAGACTACCACGGACCGGAGAGCCCCCCATACCCTTGACCCGGCTCCAGCTGGGGAGGTACGGTGAGGGTGCGGAACAGTCGCCGAAAGGTGCACGAGGGAAGCCGGTGTGAGTCCGGTGCGGCCCCCGCCACTGTGACCGGGGACGGACCGCTCGGGGGCGAGCCCACGGGGGTGAGCCCGGCCACTGGTCGATGGGATCGCGAGGTTCATCGGCTGGGAAGGCGAGCGGGACCGGTTGATCCGGGAGCCAGGAGACCTGCTGTTCCAGTCTTGAAACGGGAGGTTTCGCCGTGCCCAGCCGTCCACTCCTCGCCGCCACGAAGGTCGCATCCCTCCTCCTGGCCCTCGCCCCCGTCGCAGGAGCCCAGAGCTCCGGAAGCACCCAGCCCGGTCCCTTCGCGGGTGAGATCACGGTCACCGCGACCGGGACCGAGACCGGCACCGAGGAGGTGCCCGCGCCCATCACCGTCCTCACTCGCCAGGAGATGGACGACGCCCTCGAGGAGTCGGTGGCCGGGTTGCTGCAGCGGGTGCCCGGGCTCACGGTGATGCGCTCCGGCGACCAGGGGAAGGTGGCGTCCCTGTTCTCCCGCGGGACCGACTCCGACCAGACCCTGGTCCTGTTCGACGGTGTCCGGCTCAACTCGCCGTACTACGGCGGGTACGACGCGAGCCTCCTCGCCACCGCCGGCCTGGAGCGGATCGAGGTCGCCCGGGGGCCGTACTCCGCCCTGTGGGGCGCCGACGCGGTGGGGGGAGTCGTCAACCTCGTCCCGGAGCGTGGCCGTCGCCCCCTCGGCGCCACCTTCTTCGGTGAGGGCGGTCAGAGCGGCTGGCAGCGGTTCGAGGGCACGGTCGGGACCGGGGGCGAGCACCTCGATCTCCTCCTGTCGGGGCTCGACCGCTCCGGCACGGGGGAGCTCGACAACAGCGACTTCAGCACCCGCCAGCTCCTCGGTGACGTGGGCTGGACCTGGGACCGGGGTGACCGGGTCGGGGTGGTCGTCCAGCGGTTGCGCGCCTCCACGGGCATTCCCTACGTGACCCCCGGCGAGCCCACGCCCAACCGTCGCCAGTGGTCCGATCAGGACCTGGTGGCGGTGCCGGTGCATCTCGAGCCGACCGACGGCTGGCGATTGGACCTCGCTGTCAGCCAGGTGGACGCCGAGTTCCGTTTCCACGATCCGGACGACCCGTGGGGCCTCACCGAGCAGACGACGCACACCACCAGCCGCGAGGCGCGGCTGGCCAGCCGCCACGACCTGGGCCGGCACGTCTTCACCTGGGGCGGCGAGTGGGTCGACGGGAGCGCCCGCGACGCCACCAACCTGGGCAGCGACCTGAACGGCCGCGGCACCACCCTGGGCGGCAGCTTCGTGCAGGAGGAGTGGCATGGCCGCGGCGGGCTCACGGTGCTCGCCGGCCTGCGCTTCGACCGCACCAACGCCTGGGGCTCCCAGCTGTCGCCGCGCCTCCACGTCGGGTGGGCGCTGTCGGAGACCACCGAGCTCCGAGCCAGCTACGGCCGCGCGTTCCGTCAGCCCTCCCTGTCCGAGCTCTACGGCCCCGTCTTCGGCAACCCCGACCTGACACCGGAACGCTCGACCTCCTCCGAGGTGGGCCTCACGCATACGACGGCGAGCGGTCGCGCACGCGTCCAGGTGCAGGCGTTCGCCACCGACCTGGAGGACCTCATCCAGTTCGACTTCGTCACCTACCGGAGCCGCAACGTCTCGAGCGCGCGCATCCGCGGCGCCGAGCTCGAGGCCGAGCAGGCCCTCACCGCACGCCTCCGCCAGATCGCCCAGGTCACCTTCCTGGACACCCACGACGGCAGTGGAGGCGGGCCACTCTTGCGGCGGCCCCGATGGAGCGGCGCCTACACCCTCACGGGGTCCATCGGGCCGGCGCTGCGCGGCGACCTCACGGTGCTCTACGTCGGCGCCCGATCGGACGTGGACCCGGTCACCTTCGCCACCCGCCGGGTGGGGGGGTTCGTCACCGCGGACCTGGCCGCAGCCATCCCGGTGGCCGCCGGCCTCGAGCTGACGGTTCGTTTCGCCAACCTCCTGAATCGTGTCTATGAGGAGGTCCTGGGCTATCCCGCGCCAGGGCGGCGGGTGATGGCCGGCTGCCGTGTCATCCTGGCGGGGGGATGACGGTCGCCCCTGATCGCACGTTGCTCCGAAAGCCCCGGAGAGGGTGCCAGGCACCGTCGCAGGCGCGTCGACAGCCGCGGTCGCCACAGCTCCGGGGGTGCCTGGCTCCCGCTTTGACCCGTCCGACGCGCTCATCAACCTCCAGTGCCGCTCATCCCCTCCCCTGTCGATGGGAACATCCAATGGCATTCGGAATCGATCCCAATTGAGAAACCGCAACGGGCGCCGCAACCTTCAAGCCCGGAGAGACCGGCCAACAGGCACGCCATCAGTAACTTCCGCGCCAAGGTGTGACCGAGCGCACTGACCGTCGCGGAGGACGGGCGCACAGTATCTGCGAGGAACGGCAGACCCTCCGGCCACGTGCCGGACGACGAGGAAAGGATCACGCCATGGCGGTGCCAAGGTCACGTCGTTTGCGGCTCCTGGACAGCCTGCGCCAGACGCTGAGCGAGCTTCTCCACACCCGGGTGCGGGGTGCGGCGCGGCGCACCGGGTCCGGAGTGCCCTGTGACACCAGCACCATCTACACGCTGGCGGCATCAGAGGCCCCTGACCTTCTGGACCAGCTCCTGCTCGTGCACCAGCGCGCGAGCGAGGAACGGGGGGAGGCGGTGGCTCCCCGGCCGCCCGCCGACCTCGACGACGGCGAGCGCCAGCGCATGCTGTCCGCCGTCCGGGCCACGGTGAGGGAGTCCGGCGCCCGCTTCAGCACCTGATCCGTCGCCTCGACGGCGGCGATCACATGGCGGAAGCGATCGCGGCTCGAGCTTCCTCGAGCAACGATTGAAAGTCCTCCTTGTCACGGCCCTCCACCGGGATCGGCGGATGCAGGATCAGGCGCGCCCGTCCCGGCTTCACGTCCAGCGTGGCCGGCGGCAGGATGCGACGCGTGCCGACGATGGTCACGGGCAGCACCGGCAGCCCGAGGTCGAGGGCGAAGCGGAAGGCCCCGGTCTTGAAGCGCAGCAGGCTGCCGTCCAAACTGCGCGTCCCCTCGGGGAAGAACAGCACCGACGTGCCGCGAGCGATGCGCTCCTTGGCGGCCTCGATCGAGGCCAGAGCCTGCATCCGCTGGGAACGATCGATGAAGATGTGGCCGAGTCGGGCGCAGGCCACTCCGAGCACCGGCACTTTCCTCAGCTCCTGCTTCATGACCCAACGGAAGTCCATGCCGAGCCATCCGTACAGGACGAGGATGTCGAACTGGCTCCTGTGGTTGCACACCACCACGTAGGACTGGTCGGGGCGCACGTTCCGCCGACCTTCGACCTTCACCCTGACCGGCGTGATGAGGGCGACCAGACGCCCCCAGACCACGCCGGTCAGGCGGCCCGCCAGACCGGGGGGAAGGACGAAGCTGAGCAGGACGGCGAGGCTGCCGAAGAGGACGGTGGCGATCCCGAGCAGCGGAGCGAACACCAGGTACTTGTACGGCTGATACAGGGCCCGGGCCGCGCGGCTGGGCCAGCGATCGTGGTCGCGGGAGGCGTTCGTCACCGTCATCGCGCTCATACTAGCCCGGACCGCGGCTCGTGCGTCGACTGGGACGCGGGCGCGGATCGAGGAAGTGCTATCCTTCCCGACTCGAGGAGAGCACGCCGTGGTCGACCGTTTCTACATCACCACCCCCATCTACTACGTCAACGACATGCCCCACATCGGGCACATCTACACCACGGTCATGGCCGACATCATGGCCCGCTACCACCGCCTGCGCGGCGCCGACGTGTACTTCCTGACCGGCACCGACGAGCACGGGCAGAAGATCGAGAAGGCCGCCCGGACCCAGGGCATCGAGCCTCTGGCGCTGGCGGACCGGGTGGTGGCCCGCTATCACAACCTGTGGCGCGCCCTCGACATCTCCAACGACGACTTCATCCGCACCACCCAGCCCCGCCACGAGCGGGCGGTGACCGAGATGATCCGGCGCATGACCGCGGCCGGCGACATCTACGCCTCGGAGTACTCGGGCTGGTACTGTGCCGGCGCCGAGTCCTTCGTCCCCGACTCCCAGGTCGCCGACGGCCGGGACCTGGAGAGTGGCTACCCGGTGGAGCGGCTGTCCGAGCCCAGCTACTTCTTCCGTCTCTCGGCCTACCAGCAGCGGCTCCTCGCCTGGTACCGCGACAACCCGTCCTGCATCCGCCCCGAGACCCGTTACAACGAGGTGCTGCGTTTCGTGGAGTTCGGTCTCAAGGACCTCTCCATCTCCCGGGCCTCCCTGCGCTGGGGGATCCCCTTCCCGGACGACCCCGCACACGTGGTGTACGTGTGGCTCGACGCCCTCACCAACTACGTCTCGGCCCTGGGCTTCGGCGGCGAAAACGACGAGCTCATGGGCCGCTTCTGGCCCGCCGACCTGCACCTGGTCGGCAAGGACATCCTGCGCTTCCACTGCGTGTACTGGCCCGCCTTCCTGATGTCCGCCGGCCTCGAGCTGCCGCGGCGGATCTTCGGCCACGGCTGGTGGCTGCGCGACCAGGCCAAGATGTCCAAGTCGGTGGGCAACGTGGTGCGGCCCGACGCCCTCATGGAGCGCTTCGGTGCCGACGCACTGCGCTACTTCCTGGCTCGGGAGATGGCCTTCGGCCAGGACGCCTCCTTCTCCGACGAGGCGTTCCTGAACCGGTTCAACGCCGACCTGGCCAACGCCCTCGGCAACACCGCCTCGCGGACGCTGGCCATGGTGGGTCGCTACCTGGAGGGACGGGTCCCGCCTCAGGCCGCCGAGGGCGCGGTGCCGACCAGCGTCGCGGACACGGTGGCCCGCTACCACACCGCTGTGTCGGATCTGGAGCCGCACCGGGCGCTGGAGGCTGCGTGGCAGCTCCTGGCCGTCATCAACGGCTTCATCCAGGAGCGCGCGCCGTGGGCCATGGCCAAGCGGGCGTCTGACCGGCCACAGCTCGAAGCGACCCTGTACACCGCCATGGAGGGCCTCCGCATCGCCGCGGTGCTGACACAACCGGTCATGCCCGCCATCAGCGCCCGTCTGCTGCGCCAGCTCGGCGCCTCCGACCTACCCGCCGACCTGAACGACGGCACGGCCTGGGGGCGGTTGAGCCAGGGTGCGAGCATCGGCGACGCCGAGCCCCTGTTCCCGCGCGTGGACGTCCAGGCCTACGTGGCGGGCGAAACGTCCAAGGAGGAGAAGGTGACTGACGAGAACCAGGTGAGCATCGACGAGTTCGCCCGGATCCGGCTGGTGGTCGGGACGGTGGTGGAAGCGGAGCGGGTGCCCAACTCCAAGAAGCTGGTGCGGATCATGGTGGACCTGGGCGAGGAGGCGCCTCGCCAGCTCGTGGCCGGCATCGCCGAACGGTACGAGGCGAGCACGCTCGTCGGCCGGCAGATCGTGGTCGTGTCCAACCTCAAGCCGGCCAGGCTCATGGGCGTGGAGTCCCAGGGCATGCTCCTGGCCGCCACCGTCAACGGCGACCCCTACCTGCTCGGCGTGGACGAGAAGGTCCCCAACGGATCCGCCATCCGCTAGGCAACGACCCGCGCTTCGGGAGCACCAGAGGGAGTGCCCGGCACCCCGTCGGATCTCCCCAGCGAGCGCTGCCGCGGATCGCGGTCGCTTTCTCTGATCTCTGCCGCCGTTCGCTGACGCTGAACCCTGCCACCGTCACGGTCACTGACCACCGGCGCCGCCCCGGGTCCCTGTCCCCGTCGCTGACCACCGTTCCTGTGCCCGTCGCTGTCACTCGCAGCATACGATGCACCGGATGCCCGCCCCGTCCTCGATCAACCCTCGGGCGGGTGGCCGCTCCGCGCCTCTGCGTTTCCCCCTCTCCCCGGACGGGCGGTGGCTTCGCGTCCTTGCGCCTCCGCGTCTTGGGGTTCTGTCCTGGGGGGAGCGGGGGCTTGGCGCGTCCCCGTTCTGCTCCTCTCGCTCAGCTCCTGCGTGACGCCTCAGGCCCGCTCGTAGACGAGGAAGCTGTAGGGGTAGGGGTTGCCCTCGTCGGCCTCGTGGTCCTCGCGCGACACCAGCCGCCACGCCTCCCCGTCCAGCTCGGGGAAGGTGGTGTCGCCCTCGATGTCGGCGTGGATCCGGGTGAGGTAGACGCGGTGGGCCATGGCCATGGCCTGGCGGTAGATCTCACCGCCCCCGGCCACGAAGACCTCGTCGTCCCCGGCGCCGACCGCCACCGCGACCGCCTCCTGGAGCGAGCTGACCACGACGACGCCTGGAATCCCCAGTGCGGGGTCCCTGGTGACCACGACCATGGTCCTGCCCGGCAGGGGCCGGCCCACCTCCTCCCATGTCCGGCGGCCGACGACGAGGTGGTGGCCCATGGTGGTGCGCTTGAAGTGGCGGAGGTCCGCGGGCAGGCGCCAGGGCAGGCCGCCGTCGCGACCGATCACGCCGTTGGCGGCCGCCGCCACGATGATGGAGACGGTGCTCACACCGCCACCGGGGCGCTGATGTGGGGGTGGGGATCGTAGCCCTCGAGGGCGAAGTGCTCGTAGCGAAAGGCGAAGAGGTCCCGCACCGAAGGGTCGAGACGCATCCGCGGCAGCTCCCGGGGGGTGCGGCCGAGCTGCAGCCGGGCCTGCTCCAGGTGGTTCGAGTAGAGGTGGACGTCCCCGAAGGTGTGCACCAGCTCCCGCGCCTCCAGGTCCGTCACCTGCGCCACCATCATGGTCAGCAGGGCATAGGACGCGATGTTGAAGGGCACCCCCAGGAACATGTCGGCGCTGCGCTGGTAGAGCTGGCAGCTCAGCCCGCCCTGCGCGACCCAGAACTGGAACATGACGTGACAGGGGGGCAGGGCCATGGCCTCCAGATCGGCCACATTCCAGGCGCTCACCAGCAGGCGCCGCGACTCCGGCCGCCGGCGGATGTCGTCGACGACCCGCGTGATCTGGTCGATGCGGCGTCCGTCCGGGGCCCGCCATCCCCGCCACTGGGCCCCGTAGATGGGCCCCAGGTCGCCGTCGGGACCGGCCCACTCGTCCCAGATGGTCACCCCGTGCTCGTTGAGCGACTTCACGTTCGTGTCGCCGGCCAAGAACCACAGCAGCTCGTGAACGATGGAGCGCAGGTGCAGCTTCTTGGTGGTCAGCAGGGGGAAGCCGCGGGTGAGGTCGAAGCGCATCTGCCGGCCGAACAGGCTGAGGGTCCCGGTGCCGGTGCGGTCGTCCTTGTCGACGCCCTCGTCGAGGATGCATTGCAGCAGGTCCAGGTACTGCCTCATCTCGCTCCGCCCTCCGGGGGCGGGGAGCCGCCATCCAGCCACGGGCTCACCAGCTCCCCCCACCTGCCCTGGGCCTCCAGCAGGAGCTCGGCGACCTCACGCACCGCCCCTCGCCCGCCCGCCGCCGCACAACGGTGGCGGCAGCGCTCGACCACCTGGGGCGCGGCCTCGGCCGGACAGGCGGAGAAGCCCGCACGGACGAGCAGGGGCAGATCGGGCAGGTCGTCGCCCATGGCCGCCACCTGGTGGTCCTCCACCTGGACCAGACGCTCGAGCTGATCCAGGCCTGCCGCCTTGTCGGCGACACCCTGCAGCACCAGGTCGTCCCGCACCCCCAGCTCCCGGCAACGGGCGGTGACCATGTCGCTGCGGCGGCCGGTGAGCACCGCCACCTCGATGCCGCCGGCCAGGAGCAGCTTGATGCCCAGGCCGTCCCGGGCGCAGAACTGCTTCACCACCTCGCCCGTGGCCGAGTACACGAGACGACCGTCCGTGAGCACCCCGTCCACGTCCAGGATCAGCAACCTGATCGGCTCGAGGAGGGCGCCGAGCTCGTCGGAGATGGACCTCAGCATGAGGGAATGGTAGCAAAGTGGGAGTCGAAAGTTAGACGTGAGAAGTGAGACGTTAGACGTCCCCCCACCCGCCCTCGTGAGGACGTGAAGCCACCGCCCGCCCGCCCTCGTGAGGCGTGAGGGCGTGAGGGCGTGAGGGCGTGAAGAGTCAGAAGTCATCCGTTCGAGGTGAGAAGTTCCTCCACCCACCCTCCCCACATCGAAGCGCACTCCCGGGCGACAGCGACACGCCGGTCTCAGAGCGCCTCCCCCTCACTTCTTACTTCCCACTCCTGACCTCTGATTCCTCTCCCCTCACCCCTAACGAGGGTGGGGGGCGGGGGCCTGACCCCTAACGAGGGTGGACGGGCGGTGGGCCTCACGGGCTGGTAGGGCGGGCGGGCCTGACGGGGCGGGGGCGCGGGAGGGCCTCACGAGGGCGGCTGGGCGGGGGGCCTGACGAGGGCGGGTGGTTGGTGGGCCTCACGAGGGCGGCTAGGCGGGGGACCTCACGAGGGCGGGCGGGCGGTGGGCCTCACGAGGGTGGGTGGGCGGGGGCTAGAACCCTTCGAGCACGGAGCTCACCAGCCCCCGCGCATACTCGGCGGCCACCTGATCCATGGCCTCGAGCTGGCGGTCGAAGTAGTCCACGGCGTTGGGGTCGACGGAGTAGGAGATCCGTCGCGAGAAGGCCCGGTCCTCCCACAGGGGCTTGGGCTCGTTGCCGCGCTCGTCCACCAGCCGGGCGGACGTGGCGAGGGTCATCTGGTACTCCGTGGCCCTGCCGCGGGAGTCGAAGGACACCGGCGTGACGCCGATGCTGGTGATGACGCCGGACAGGACCACGTCCGCCTCCGAGCGCTTCTCCACCAGCTCCAGGCGCCGCCGGCGCACCCACTCCGCGGTCACCGCCTCGCTCAGCCGCTGGTCCATGTCGGTCCACGAGGTGAGGTTCTGGAACCGTTCCACGTAGAGGGTCTTCAGCTCCGGCGGCAGGACGCTGGCCGTGCCCACCAGGTGATAGCCGCATCCGGCCGCCGCGGCGGTCAGGACCACAGCCAGCAGGACGGCGCGGGTGGCTCTTCTCATCGCGGCCTCACGGTAGCACACGCCTCGGCCCCACCCATCCCCCTCGTGAGGCCCCCCAACCACCCGCCCTCGTGAGGACGTGAAGCCACCGCCCGCCCATCCTCGTGAGGCGTGAGGCCCCCCGCCCGCCCTCGTCAGGTCCGCCCACGCCCCCGCCCTCGTTAGGGGTCAGGCCCCCCGCACCCCACCCTCGTTAGGGGTGAGGGGACCGGAATCAGAGGTCAGGAGTGGGAAGTCGGAAGTACGACGTGAGGGGGAGGCGCTCTGAGACCGGCGTGTCGCTGTCGCCCGGGAGTGCGCTTCGAGGTGGGGAGGGTGGGTGGAGGAACTTCTCACCTCTAACGGATGACTTCTGACTCTTCACGCCCTCACGCCCTCACGCCTCACGAGGGTGGGCGGGCGGCGGGCCTCACGTCTTGCGGCGGCGCTTAGCGATGTCGGCAAGACGCTCGGCGATGCGCGCCTCCCACCCCTCGGCCGTGGGCTCGTAGAAGCGGGCGCCGACGAGCTCGGCCGGCAGGCAATCCAGGTCGGCCACCGCCCCGGGCTCGTCATGGGCATAGCGATAGCCGGCACCGTAGCCCACGTCTCCCATGAGGCGGGTGGGCGCGTTGCGCAGGGTCAGCGGCACCGCCAGTCCCGGGCGCCGCTGCACCTCGCCCTTGACGGCGCCATAGGCACGGTAGAGCGCATTGGACTTGGGAGCGAGAGAGAGGTACACCGCAGCCTGGGCCAGCGCCAGCTCGCACTCGGGCATGCCCACGTGCTCTACGGCCAGGGCTGCCGCCGCCACCTGCTGGAGGGCGCGGGGGTCGGCCAGGCCCACGTCTTCGGAGGCCATGCGCAGCATCCGCCGCACCACGAAGCGGGGATCGGCGCCGCCCGCCAGCATCCGGCCCAGCCAGTACAGGGAGGCATCGACGTCGGAGTTGCGGACCGACTTGTGGAGCGCCGAGATCAGGTTGTAGTGCTCCTCGCCTCCCTTGTCGTAGATCGCCGAAGCCCGTTGCGCCGCCCTCCGCGCGAGCGCCTCGTCCACCGCGTCCAGCCCCTCGCTCGCGGCCACGGTGACCGTCAGCTCCAGGTGGTTGAGAGCCTGCCGCGCATCGCCGGCGGAGATGGAAGCCATGAAGGACAACGCCTCCGCCGTCACGCTCACCCCGCGCTTGCCGAGCCCGCGGTCCTCATCGGCCAGCGCTCGCCGCAGGAGCACCTCCAGGTCGTCCGGGCTCAGGGGCTCCAGCACATAGACCTTCACCCGCGACAGCAGCGCCCGGTTGAGCTCGAAGGAGGGGTTCTCGGTCGTTGCGCCGATGAGGATGATGTCCCCCGCTTCCACGAAGGGCAGGAAGGCGTCCTGCTGGGCGCGGTTGAAGCGGTGGATCTCGTCCACGAAGAGCACCGTGCGCCGCCCCTCCAGGCGCCGTCGCTGGCGGGCCTCCTCCATGATGGCCCGCGCCTCCTTCACCCCGGACAGCACTGCCGAGAAGGCCACCACCTGCGCGCCGACGGCTGCCGCCAGGAGCCGTGCCAGGGTCGTCTTCCCGGAGCCGGGGGGGCCCCAGAAGACCAGGGATGGGAGCTCACCGCGCTCGATCAGTACCCGCAGCACGCCCTGGTCACCGACCAGGGCCCCCTGTCCCACGACCTCGTCGAGTGCGCGCGGTCGCATCCGATCCGCAAGGGGTGCGGAGGCGCTGTCGGCCGTGAACAGGTCCGGCTGATTCATGGTCTGGAGGCCACCCCCAGGTCCCTCCCACCGCGTGGAGTCACGGCAGCCATGGCGAGCGGCAGGGCCCGCGGCGCCGGGCGGCGCCGGAGCTCGACGGCCACCGAGCTAGCCGCCGACCCCGCCTTGCTCGGTCGGGGGCTCTTCGGCCGCGCGGCACTGCCGGCTGCAGAAGAACTCCCCGTCTCCGGAGGCCAGGGCGCGGGCGACGGGCACGTAGGTGCCGCAGTGGGCGCACGGCACCAGCTCCTCGGGCGCCCCGCCGTCGTCCTGCCGCCGTGGGCCCCGCCCGCGGCCGGAGAAGCGACTGAAGTGGTCGGCGCCGGGCTCATCCCTGCGCAGGCGCTTCCCCCAGGCGGCGGCGATCCGCCACACCAGGTAGAGCACGGCGACAACGATCAGGACACGTCGCAGCATACCGCCTGGCAGTATACGCCCGGCGGGAGGGGACGACCAGCCGGCATCACTCGGGGGCCTCGGTGACCTTGTGCGCCACCCACGTGCCGGAGGAGGGCATGCCCGCCGCGAGCTGGGTGGCTTCCCAGTTGCCCTGGAGGGTGGCGTTCTT
>Ga0315542_1002400_pt1 | contig 11406 bp, 10 predicted proteins | sample SalMarSW160120MG_FD_202541 | JGI IMG/M metagenome (GOLD analysis project Ga0315542, IMG submission 202541) | Salt marsh sediment microbial communities from the Plum Island Ecosystem LTER, Massachusetts, United States - Salt Marsh Sediment SW1601-20 ... | reverse complement strand
GCCGTAAGCATCCTTCTTGTCGATGACAAGCTTGATCTCGCCTTCCGGGACGAGCGCCCTGTTATACCTGAAATCCGAGAAGGTCCCGTTACCGCGAAGTTCCCACTCCTCGAAAGACCCTCCGATGACGAGGTTCATACTTACATCTCCCCTGTATTCGTCTATACCGAGATATGAGAAGATGGTATCGTCCCTTGCGACAGCCACGTCGACGAACATCCTCATATCGTCTGAGTTGAGCGATCCATGCGAGCGTATCCTGCTTGTAGGAGAATCAAGTGCTATGTATCCGAACACCAGGCTATCCGGACTGTAAGACCCCGTTACCCGGGCTGCCTGGAAAGGAAGCTGTCGGATATGTCCCGCCCCCAGATCGCAGTCGAAGAGGATAAGTTTTGAACCGGTGTAATAAGTCAGCTTGATCTGGCCGTTCAGATCGGTCTTCGGGAGACTGGAATCCTTCGCGAATCCCTGGGAGAGATCGAGGCCTCCCGCCACGATATCTACGATCAGCATCGGCGGGCTCTCAAAGGTATAGAACCCGCTGCCATCGACGCGCGCACCGTTGAACTCTCCTTCTCCCCGGTCGATCCTGAAAAGGGGCGGCAGCCACTCCCCCTTCAGCTCGAAATCCTTGAGCGCATAACCTGAGAATATCCCGTTAAGGACCGCGTCAACGCTGAACCTTCCGGGCCTCCCCTTGACCGAGACAGGGCCCTGCAACTCTCCGAAATGCGAGGTCTCCACATTGGTGATCCTCGCTATTTCCTCTATGTTGAGCGGGAAAGCGTCGAGATGAAGATCGAAGATCATCGAATCCGGATCAACGCTCCCTCCGACCATGAAGGACGATTCGTCCAACTCGACGAAAAGACTGTCAAGATAGATCTCGCCGGCCTCCCCACCCGGGATCCGCTTCTCGTCCTTCTTGTGTACGTATTCGATGGTGCCCGCCATACCCCTCAGAAATACATCTCTTCTGATATCCTCGGCTCCGCCGCCTGAGAGGTCGATATGCACGATCCTGCCGTCCGATTCGACCGATCCGTCTAGCTTGATGTCCTTGAGCGCGTCCGCTCTATCCGGTCTCTGGAATATCACCTGGCCGTCCCTCAGCACGAACCTGTCCACCGCGAAGACCGGCAGGTCGCCGCCGCTGTCGCCTTCCATATGAGGGATTATGTTGATCCCCGTAGAATCGGGCTTGATCCATACATGTGGGCTGTCCAGCTCTACCAGAGCCAGCCTCGGAGAGCCCGACAGAAGCGATCCCGGGCTGTACCTCAGCTCTATCCTCTCTATCCTGATTATGTCATACGAGAAATCCTCTCCCTCGTATCTGATACGAAAATCGCGTACTTCGACGTGATTCAGCGGATTGCCCGAAAGCTTCCCGATCTCGAGGGTGAATTGAGTGCCGCTGAAGAGATACCGCGAGAACATGCCACCGGCGCTGTTGGCGAAAAAGTCCGTCTTGAAGATCACTATCATCAGGATGAACGCTGTTATGAGCAGGCCTATGGCCAGCGAGATCCAGTGCGTCACCCTGTGCCGTATGAGCCTTCTCACCAAGACCTTCCTCCGGTCCTATACTAGAATATCTGTCCCAGGCTGATGTGTATCCTGTAGCTTTCCTGGCCGTCGTAAAGCTTAATCGGAAAACCGAAATCGAGCCTGATCGGCCCTACCGGCGTGTAATACCTCAGACCGAATCCGGCCGAATACTTGAAATCGAGCACGTCGACATCCTCTCGATCGGCGATGATCCTGAACTGGCTCCAGGAGATATCATTAATATCGTTCCAGACATTGCCCGCGTCGAGAAAGAAGACGCCGCCGAAATTATACTGCCCGAGCCAGGGGAGCGGGTATCTCCACTCAGCGTTCCCGAGCAAGAGTACATTTCCTCCCAGCGGCTCTCCGCTTGTCCCCATCGGCCCGACATCGTTCTCCTTGTAGCCTCTTAACGAGTTCGCGCCTCCGCTGAAGAACCTTGCCTCTATGGGAACGCCGGTGGCGGTGCTGCTCCCGAACGGCTCGACGTATCCGAACCTTATACGATAGGCAAAGACCGACCGCCTGGTCACCTTTCTATATTCCTGAAGGGTTGGGACGATCGAATAATAATCGTCGTCCCCGCCCAGGAACCCGCCGGCGAACCTGGTCGACAAGGTCATATATATCCCCTGAGTGGGGTTAAAATAGTAATCCCTCGTATCCTTCCTGAAACTGAGGTCCAGCGCCCGCCTTCTTGAGCTTTCCCTTTCATCCTCGACCTGCTCACGTCTGATATTCTCGAACGAGTAAGAGAAATACATGGTCGACAGCCTGGTGAACTTCCTGGCTATCGTCAGGCTGACGCTGGTCTGGCGCACGATCGCAGGCTCGACTGTGGCGTCAAAAGTGTACTTTGCGCCCGTCGAGAATGTGTTCCAGGTGCCCAGGACATGAGGGAATGTCAGCGATCCCTCATAAAGCTCGTACTGCTTTGTCGGATCCCAGTTGTCCTTTGTGTATCTGTTCTCCCTGAACAGCCTGTAGCCGAACTCCGACTTGAGGTTCAGGGCGTACCCGCGACCCAGCAGATCACGCTGCCCCCACTCGCCGAATACCCGGTTCGAATGGACGTTGCCAACGCCGAACCCGGCTTCAACATAACCCTTCTTCCTTTCGCGTACCTCCACTTTCAGATTTACGTCCCCGGTCTCAAGGTCCAGGCCGTAAGGGTCTATCTCCACGGAATTGAAATACCCGGTGCTGTAAAGGTTCTGTTTGCTCTCGACCGCCTTTGAAAGCTTGAAATACTCTCCCTTTCTGATAATGAGCTCCCTGCGGATGAGATCATCCTTCACTTTTGTGTTTCCGGTCACCATTATGCTGTCGATCTTGACGGGGCTCTTGGGGTCTATGAGCCATTCTATATCGACGCTTATGGAATCGATCGCGACATCAGGAACAACGGTCGAGCCAAGGTAACCATTCTCGAAGAATTTGCTGAAAAGCGTATACCGGTCTATCCCCAGTATATTCTCGTTGAAGGCCTTTCCCTCCGTGAGCTGAAGTCCCTTGCGCAGGTCGCTCTCACCGATAAGAGACTGTCCGGAGAACGAAACATCCCTCACGGTAGTCTGCGGCCCCTCGTTGATGAGGATCCTGATCCTGACATTATTTTTCTTCTCATCCTTCTCGACCGATTCGAGCTCTACCGTCGCGGAAAAGTATCCGTTCTTGGCATAAAACGACCTTATCGATTCGAGGTCCCTTCGCAGGAAATCGCTTCTGTATTTCGGCTTGCTGAATATATGCCACAGCTTCTCTTCCTTTGTCCGCATCCTTTTCTTCAGCTCGCCATCGTCGAAACTCCGGTTGCCGAGGATGATGATGCTCTTGACCACAGGCAGGTCCAGTCCGAAATCGGTCTCATCGGCCAGTGCAGGTCCCGACATGAAAGCGACAGAGACTGCGACAGCCATCACGAGGGCGGACGATCTTGAAGAGAACACGGGCATTGAGATTGACAACACCTTCTGCTGTGTGTAGTTTCGTCAGGTGATGAATATTTTGATGTCATATCGGCACGTGAAGAGACGGGCCACATCGCTTGCCGCCTCTATCCTGTTGGCGGCTCTTCTCGCAACAGGGTGCGGGCAACCCGACACCATAAACTCCGAAAAGGCCAGAGACCTCACGCCTGACGAAAGATATCTCGTCCAACTGTACTTGAAAATAAACGATTTAGAGGAAAATCTCCAAGATAATCCGGCCGACAGCGCCATAAAATGGGACGAGCTGAAAGCCTCAGTCGATACAGCAAGGGTCAGAAAAACACTGGCCGAGCTCGAAAAGGATCCGAAAAGATGGCTGGGCGTCTATACCCGCATCAACGACCTTATGTTCGACAAAAACCCCTGAGATCCGCCATACTCAACCGAAGATATTGAATATGTCGACAGCGAATATAAACGCCATCAGGGCTATCAGTATTATAAATCCTACCTGCCCCATGACCTCTTCCACCCTGGGACCCGGTTTCCGCCCGGTAAGTCCCTCGACGAGGAATATCACAAAATGTCCACCGTCGAAGGGGAGGATCGGCAGCAGGTTGAATATTGCCAGGTTGAGAGAAAAGAACGCTATGAACGAAATCAGATAGTTGAATCCCCACCTTACCATCTCACCGGCCATGACGCCGACGCGCAACGGCCCCCCGACCGCCCTGATCGACGCTTTGCCTGTGACGAGCTTCTTGAGAAACTGCATGATCCCGATGAACATCTCCCTGTAGGCCCGTGCTCCCAGCAATATCGATTCACCGAACCCGACCTTCTGCTTCTCGTAATGTTCGTTGATCCCTATTGCGCCGACCTGGACTATATCGAGTTTTTCGCCCTCTTTCGCGGCGTCCATTCCCTCAGGAGTGATTGTGGCCGACATGGTATCCCCGTTCTGGACCCAGACGAAGTCCAGTGGGATGCCGAGACGGTCGTGAACGAGCTGCTCTAGCTCGATATACGTGTTGATGGTCGTATCGTTGACCGACAGGACCATCGCTCCGCTTCTCATGCCGGCGTCGTAAGCCGGGCCGTCACGCTTAACATCGCCTATCATAGGCCTCGAATAGGAAAATATCCCGACGATCAGCCTGCCTTCCTCCTCGTTCCACGCGGGGGAGACGTCGATCTCGAGGGTATCGGTCAGCCTCTGGACCACAAACCTCGATATCGCGTTCTCATCGTAAGTTATCAGGTCCGCTATCTCCTTGCCCGCCTGGACACGTTCACCGTTTACAGAGATGACGACGTCACCCGGCATGAAACCAGCCGCCTCAGCGGGAGAATCAGGGGTCACACTTACTATGATGTCTCTGGGATTTGCTACAAATACCCCCTGTATCCACACGCTCATCACGAAAAGGATCAGGGCCAGGAGAGCGTTCATGAAAGGACCGGCGAGGACCACTGACATCCTTTGCCACGGATTCTTGCTCCTGTAATACTTCTCCTGCGGCACATCGGCGAGGACATCATCGCTTTCGGACTCCCGGCCATCCACATGCTCGGTCTCACCGGCCATCTTCACGTAACCGCCGAATGGCAGGGCGGATATGGCGTATTCCGTCTCTCCTATCCTCTTCCTGATTATCTTCGGACCGAAACCAATGGAGAATGTGACGACGTAGATACCGTTGAGTTTCGCAGCAACGAAATGGCCCGCCTCGTGAACGAAGACTACGACGCTGAGCACGAATATGAAAGCCGCTAATGTCAGAAGCATGTATCCTCCATCGTCAGGCGGCAGGCCCGCCGTATCTTTCCTTCAGGTATTCACGCGCCCAGCTGTCCGCTTCGAGTACCTCCTCGACCGTGTTGGCCGGGCCGGTGGTATGCGCAGCGAGCGCCCGCTCTATCCAGTCGATAATATCCAGGAAACCTATCCTTCCCGCAAGAAAAGCCTCAACCGCTTCCTCATCCGCTGCATTGAGCACAGCCGGAGCCGTGCCCCCCGACCGTGCGGCTTCCATGACCAGAGCGAAAGCCGGATATCTCTCCTGTTCGAATGTACGGAATTCGAGCAACGAAAGCTCCTCCAGTGACAGGTGCTCCCACGGAAAACTCACCATCCCGGGATGATAAAGGGCGTTGATGATGGGCAGTCTCATGTCGGCCGGCCCTAGATGCGCCATCAGGGATCCGTCCCTCAGCCTGATAAGCCCGTGAACTCGCGACTGGGGATGGATCACAACGCCGATCGATCCGTAGTCGAATCCAAACAGCCAGTGCGCCTCTATCACCTCCAGCCCCTTGTTCAGCAGATGCGCCGAATCGACCGTCACCTTTTTTCCCATGCTCCAGGTGGGGTGGTCGAGCACCTCCGGGACGGTGACGCCTCCGAGACTGGAGATGTTCCTGCCCAGGAAGGGGCCTCCTGACGCCGTGAGAATGATCTCCACCGTCTCGTCCTCATGCCCCTTGAGGCACCTCGCCAGGGAGAAATGCTCGCTGTCGACGGGTATCACCTTCGCTCCTCCCTTCACCGTTATAGCTTCGATGATCTCCCCGCCGGTGACGAGCGATTCCTTGTTCGCGATCGCCACATCGCAACCTGCTTCGAGGGCTCTCACGGTTGGGACGAGACCTGCGACGCCCACGAGGGCATTGATCACGAGGTCGGGTCTCGGATCGCAAAGAAGGCCGATCAGCCCCTGCGTGCCCGTCCCTGTGCATCTCCCCGCCAGGCTGGAATCCTCCTCTATGAGCCTCGTGCATGCTTCCTCGTCCCTGAGCGCGAACCTCGCATCAGCGAACTCCCTAAGCTGGAGGCCGAGCTTGCCGATATCGCTGCCAGCCGCCAGTCCCGTGATCTCGAAGTCGTCCGGCGAACGGGAGATTATCTCCATCGTCGCCCGGCCTATCGATCCGGTAGAGCCCAGTATCGCTATCTTCTTCCTATGCCTATGCTCCATATCAGGCCTTAAGGATAAAGTATCTCAGTGCGTAATATATCAGCGGTGCCGTGAACAGCAGAGAATCAAACCTGTCCAGGACGCCTCCGTGCCCGGGTATTGTCGTCGACGAATCCTTTATCTTGGCGTCGCGCTTAAGCATTGATTCCACCAGATCACCTGTCTGCCCGATAACCGACGCCAAAATCGCCAACAGGACCGCCTCGAGAGCGCTAAGCTGGGTATCAAGCAGAATACGGGCGATAAGGATCCCGGCGATCGAAAGAAATATCCCGCCTATGGCTCCCTCGACAGTCTTACCGGGAGATATCGACGGAAACAGCTTCCGCCGCCCGAACAGTCTTCCGAAAGCGTACGCTCCCGTATCATAGCACCATGTAAGCGTGAACACGATTATGACGAACGTGAACCCCACGGAATACTTCAGCCCGGCCAGTATCGGCAGTTCCCTCAGAAGCATAAGGTGGCTGCCCAGCCACGACACGTAGAGCACGCCGAATATTGTCACTGATATGTGGTAGACGGCGTGCCCCTTGTCTTTGCGGATCAACTCGGCGATCATGACCGCTATGAATGTAATCGTGAGCAGGATGTTGGCGTAGATCCCCTGCCTGAAAAAAAGGTACCATGGAAGGGCCCCGCCGCTGAGCACGCCTATCCACTTGTACGGCCTCAGTCCTTTTGCCTCCATCATCCTGTAGAACTCGAAGAGACCGAGGATTATTATCAGGTCGATCAGTATGAGATAGTATATACCGCCACGGTGGGCGATGATGAAGAAACACGGCAGGAACACTGCCGCAGCGAGAAGGCGATTCGCGAGAGAGCTTCCCCTTGTCTTCCTCTTTGATCCGTCGGTCACTTCTCTCTCCTGACGCTTATATCTCCAAACCTTCTTTCGCGGCCCATATACTCATCGATCGCGGCTATGACATCCATCTCCCGGAAGTCCGGCCACAGAACCTCGGTGACTACGATCTCGGTATAGGCGAGCTGCCATAGGAGAAAGTTGCTGATCCTCATCTCTCCGCTGGTCCTGATCAGCAGATCCGGGTCGGGGATATCGGGCGCGTAAAGGTATTCCCTGAAAGTTTCCTCGTCAATAGTCCCTGGATCCAGTCTTCCTGAGGAGACCTCGCCGGCGATACGCCTGACGGCGTCTACGATCTCGGCACGACCCCCGTAGCTCAGACATAGATTCAGTATCATACCATCGTTCGAGGAGAGAGACTTTATCGTCTCATCGAGCCTCTTTCTCGTCTCCTCGGGCAAAAGGTCGAGCTTCCCCATAGCCCGGAGCCTGATATTGTTCTCATTGAGCTCGAGGTACTCCGACTTTAGGACCGTTCCCAGAAAGCGCATCAGCGCTTTTACCTCCCTTGAAGGCCTCTGCCAGTTCTCGATTGAAAAGGTATATAACGAGAGAGCGTGGATGCCCAGTCGCGCGCATGTGCGCACAGTGACACGGACCGATTCACGTCCGGCCTTGTGGCCGGCGATCCGTGGCAGATTCCTCTTACTGGCCCATCTGCCGTTGCCGTCCATGATGATGGCGACATGCTTCGGCAACCCTGGCCTGCCCCTGAGCCGATTGATTTCCCTGTCTATATCCATACGGATGACCGGGGCTCTAGAACTCCAGTATTTCCTTTTCCTTCATTTCAGCGACCTCGTCGAGCTCACTGATCGATTTGTCGGTCATATCCTGGATCTCTTTGTGGTGACGATGGTATTCGTCCTCGGAGATCACATGATTCTTTTCGAGCTTCTTGAGGTGATCGTTGGCATCCCGCCTGACGTTCCTGATCGCGACCTTGGCGTTTTCGATCATCCCCCTTACTGATTTTACAAGCTCGTGTCTCCGTTCTTCGGTCAGCGGAGGAAGAGGGATCCTGATAAGGTTACCGTCGCTCTGAGGGTTCAGGCCGAGGTTTGACTGCTGGATGGCCTTGACCACTTCGGAGACCATGGGCTTCTCCCAAGGCTGCACCGTTATCAGTTTCGCGTCGGGAATACCTATATTGGCGATCTGCTTCAGCGGAACGGGCGATCCGTAATAATCGACCTTTATGCTGTCAAGCAGACTGGCGGAAGCCTTTCCCGTCCTTACCGAGGCAAGTTCTTCCTCGGCGATCTCGATCGACTTCTTCATATGCGCCTCAGCCGCTTCGAAGATCTCTTTGACGTTATCCATCTCTACCTCCTCACTGTACGAGAGTACCGAGAGACTCTCCCTTTATCACTCTTCTGAGGTTCCCTTTTGTGAGAATATCGAACACTATTATGGGAATCCCGTTGTCCCTGCAGAGGGCAACGGCCGTCGCATCCATCACCTTTAGGTCGCGCTTTAATATATCATTGTATGTCATTGTGTCATATTTTGTTGCATTAGACTCTCTGGCAGGGTCTTTGTCGTAGATACCATCCACCTTCGTACCCTTTACAAGCGCATCCGCTCCGATCTCCGCGGCCCTGAGGGCAGCCGCCGAGTCTGTCGTAAAATAAGGGTTTCCCGTCCCTCCCGCCATCAGCACGATCCGTCCCTCCCGCAGGTGCCGCATAGCCTGTCGGCGGACGAACCTCTCCGCGGCGACCTCGAGGGAAAAAGGCGTCATGACTACAGCTTCCACACCGGCACGTTCGAGGGCTCCCTGGAGAGCAAGCGCGTTGATCACAGTCGCCATCATCCCCATATAATCACAGGAGACGCGTTCCTCACCCTCAGTGCACAAGACTGCGCCCCGGAGTATATTTCCGCCCCCGGATACTACGGCGAGCTCGATCCCCGTCTCGTGCGCCTCGATCAGCTCCCGGGCGAAATTGTCGACCTTGTCTATGTCGATGCTGTGGCCCTCGCTTCCGAAGACCTCGCCGCTTACCTTCAGCAGCAGCCTTCTGATCTCCGGTCGTACGCTCATCGGGTCTCCTTCCATAAAAAAGCGCAGGAGCGTACAGCTCCCGCGCTCTGTCTAATCATAGGTCAGCGCTGTATCGCTTTCCCCGCCGTTCAGGATGCTTCCTCCCCCAGCTGGAAACGGGCAAACCTCTTAATGATCATATTCTCGCCAAGCTTGCCTATCGTCTCCTTGAGTAGCTCCTCGACCTTGACCTTATCATCCTTGATGAATGACTGTTCGAGAAGAACGACCTCACTGTAGAATTTTTCGACCTTCCCTTCAACGATTTTATCGAGGACCTTCTCCGGCTTCCCGGACTGAACGGCCTGATTGCGAAAGATCTCCATCTCTCTCTCGAGGATGTCCGCCGGTATATCCTCTCTCTTTACCACGAGTGGAGCGGCGGCGGCTATCTGCATCGCAAGGTTCTTGCCCAGGGCCTGGAATTCGTCCGTCTTAGCCACGAAGTCCGTCTCGCAGTTCAGCTCGACGATGACGCCGAGTTTGTTGTTGCTGTGGATATACGAGAATATCTGGCCCTCATTGGCATCCCTGTGCGCGCGTTTGGCCGCAGAGGAAAGGCCCTTTTCCCTCAGGAACTTTACGGCTGCTTCCATGTCGCCGCTTGTTTCCTTCAGGGCCTTCTTGCAGTCCATCATCCCTGCGTTCGTCATATCACGCAGTTCCTTGACCATCTTCGGTGTGATCTCCATCTATGATTCCTCCGTATTGTTCAGGGCCGTCCGACAGGTCATTCCGACTTGTCAGCGGCCTTCTTGTCTTCTTTCTCAGCGGCGGGCTTATCGGGTCCTTCCTTCTTCGCGGCGGGTCTGCCACCGCCGGAGGCGTGCCTCTTCCTGTCTCCGCCCCTCTGGTCGGACTGCCTCGGACCGGCTTTCTTGGCCGCGGCCGCTTTTTCCTGCTTCTCGAGGAAGTCCTTGTTCTTCATGTAGCGGGCCCTGCCCTCTATGATCGCGTCGGCGAAAGTCTTCGTGAAGAGCTTGATCGACCTGATCGCGTCATCGTTCGCCGGGATGGCGATGTCGAGGTCGTCGGGATCGCTGTTCGTATCTATAAGACCGATCAGGGGGATGCCGAGCTTCCTGGCTTCCTTGATCGCTATTTCTTCCTTCTTCGTGTCGAAGACGAGAAGACACGACGGGGCGCCCTTCATCCCGCGGATGCCCGAGAGCACCTTCAGAAGCTTCTGCTTGTGTTTTTCGAGCATGAGTCTCTCCTTCTTGGAGAGCTGCTCGATCCGTCCGTCTTTCTCCATCGCTTCCATGTCGTCGAGACGATCCAGGCTCAGCTTGATCGTCTTGTAGTTCGTCAGCGTTCCGCCGAGCCAGCGCTCGTTGATATAGTACATGCCGCATCGCTCGGCATCTTCGCGGACGGAGTCCTTCGCCTGCCTCTTCGTGCCGACGAAGAGGACCGTTTTGCCTTCGGATGTCATCTGTATGAGGGTCTCGTAGGCTTTCTGAAGGGAATCCAGCGTCTGGCTCAGATCGATGATATATACACCGTTCTGTTCCTTAAAAATATAGGGCTTCATCTTCGGATTCCAGCGCCTCGTCTGGTGCCCGAAGTGAACGCCCGCTTCCAGCAGGTCCTTGATCTGGACTGTCACTATTTCCTCCCGGGTTATTCCTCCATCCCCCCCCTGAAGCGTCCGAAACGGGCTTCAATGCCCGTCACCGCGGACCTTGCGGAGAGATGTGTGTCCTTGAGATTCTATCGCTTGGAGAACTGGAACTTCTTCCGTGCTCCGGGCTGTCCGTACTTCTTCCTCTCCTTCTCCCTGGGGTCTCTGGTGAGGAACCCGCCGGACTTAAGTACCTTCTTGTGGGTATCGTCATGAAGCAGTATCGCTCTCGAGATACCGAGACGAAGCGCTCCAGCCTGACCCGACGTACCGCCGCCAGCGACCGTCGCCTTGATTTCGTAAGAACCCTCGGTATTGGTCACGCTGAGGGGCTGACGGACCAGAAGCGTAAGGCTGTCTCTCTTCATGTAATCGGCCAGCTCCTCGCCGTTGACGGTGAT
>Ga0315542_1002399_pt1 | contig 11414 bp, 7 predicted proteins | sample SalMarSW160120MG_FD_202541 | JGI IMG/M metagenome (GOLD analysis project Ga0315542, IMG submission 202541) | Salt marsh sediment microbial communities from the Plum Island Ecosystem LTER, Massachusetts, United States - Salt Marsh Sediment SW1601-20 ... | reverse complement strand
TCGTAAACCGGACTTAAAGCATCAACAATTTTCCCTTTACCCTCATCGCCCCACTGAAGACCTAATAGTATGTCAATGTTCATGTTATAAAACTATCTGATAATCAAAAAACGTTTAACAAGATACAAAAAATAATCATACACTGACCTTTGTCTGTTATAGTTTCGAAATAAAAAAAGGCCCTGTTTCGGACCTTCTTTTACCTGTTTTCTTTTTATACAACTTACTGTTTAAAAGTTAATTACAAAATCGAGCCATGGGAATCCGATCGCTAAGCCTTCAGCAATCTCTTTATTATTCACAAATGCAAGGTCGATTGCTGTTTTTTCTCCCAGGAATCTTATGCCATAAGAAAATATTCCGTAATAACTGCCATCTGAACCTATTCCCGGAGAAATCCAGTTCTCACTGACAAGGGCAATTCGCTTGGATACCCTCACCATCCCGCTTATGGATATCAAAGGTTTGGAACTGAACTCACCATCTGCCCAACCCCAACCAAGAGCTCCGGTGATGTTATTATTATTATTTCCATATGTACAAAAAATATTTAATGTACCAAGACCTCCGAATTCATCAACTGTTTTTATTGTATTAGCATATAAGACAGATCCCCCGGCATAGAAATTATCAGCTACTTTAAACGAAACCTTGGGATTAATATAAAATGCATAGGGTCCATCACCTTTAGCAAGCAGTGAGAAAATTTCAAAACCACCCGAGACACTGAAATTATTTGTAAAAGAATAAGCGAAGGAGTTGAAGAAGATCCAAGTGTTTTGATAGTATCCGGTATGCTTTTCCATGGGAATGGCAGAGCTTCCCAGCAGATATCTGGAAGGATTCGGATTAGCGAACCAGATTCCGGACTTCTTCTCATCGATGGATGAGATTGGCGCCATGGTTTTTATATTCTCTTTTTTAAGCCTAACCTCGCCAATAGTCGCGGATTGGATAATAATCTCAATATCAGTAATTGATACTATTTTGCCGGTAAAAACAGATCCATCCTTAAGTGTGATCTGGTATGTTTTCGATACCTCACCGGTAATATTTTGCTGCGCGTTAATTTTATCCGCTAAAAAAGACATTAAAAACAAGGTAATCAGAAGATACTTTATGATCCTGCCGCAATAAGTTATTTTACTTTTCATGATTGTTGTTTTAAAAATGATCTAATACGCTTGATACACAATCTGAAAGGTAAGAAATGTTGGAAATAAATCAAAATCAAAATTATGATTTTAAATTTTTATTCCTTTTCCTTTTTAGTTGAACCATAAATATATAAAGAGTGGTACTGAGGGGTGAAGCTGTATAATTCACTTGCTGTATTGATGATCTCATGTATCCTGGGGTCGCAGAATTCAATGACTTTACCTGTCTCAATATCAATCAGATGATCATGCTGGCCACACTGATATGCCCTTTCAAACTGGGCAATATTCTTGCCAAACTGATGTTTAATAACAAGATTGCAGTCGAGTAATAATTCAATAGTATTATATAATGTAGCCCTGCTCACCCTGTAGTTTTTATTTTTCATAAAAATATAGAGTGACTCAATGTCAAAATGACCTGACCGCGAGTATATCTCATCAAGGATAGCATATCTCTCAGGTGTCTTTCTATGCCCTTTCTTTTCGAGATATTCAGTGAATATCTTTTTAACAGTTATCTTGGTATCATCACTAAGCATATTTGGACTAATTTAAAATAATAACAAAATTAGGTATTTTCAACGGATTTTCAGGAATAATACGGTTTAAAAATTATTAAGAGAAATCTTCAACTCTCTTAACATTTTCAATTCCATTTATATTTGAGATTTTAAGTATGAGGTTATTAAGGTCTTTTGTGTGATGAACGTATAAGTCGATTGTTCCTTCAAAAATACCATTTTTAACTGAAATATTAATATTGGTCATGTTCACTTTAAGCTCTGCCGAGATTATTGTAGTGATATCATTTACAAGTCCTATCCTGTCGATACCTGTCATACTTATTCTGGCAAGGAAGGATACAAGTTTGTGTATGGTCCATTTAACGGCAATAATACGATTGCCCTCGTTTGACATTATTCTGATGGCTGTCGGGCATTTTGGTTTATGAATAACAATTGCCCCCTCCGGCGAATGATATCCGATAACCTCATCTCCCGGAATTGGGTTACAACATTTGGCTATCTCATATGACTGTTCTGCATTTGCTACATTTTCTCTCAGCAGATACGGGACACTATTGTCAATTTTCTCCTGTACTATATCGGCCTCCTTCTTATCTTTTTTAGAACCTATTAATTTGAGTTCCCAATATTTTATAACATTTTTGGAAGGACTTTTCTTCAAAATCTTTTTAAGATTATCAAGGTTGATTCTTCCCAGGCCAATCCCGGAATACAATTCATCCTTATTAACACCGTCATATGCGAGAAGGAGCTTTTTTAGAATTACCGCGTTAACAGTCATCCCTAAATCTTTAAGTTTTGAGTCGAGGATCTCCATTCCATTCTGAATACTATCTTTCGACTCAGCTCTCAAAGCATTTTTTATAGCATCTTTGGCTTTGGAAGTTCTGACAAATGAGAGCCACTCTTTTTCTGGTTTAGCTATATCTGATGTAATTATCTCAACCTGGTCGCCGCTCATAAGAATTGCGTTTATCGGATTGAGCTTATAATTAATTTTAGCTCCAATGGCTTTATTCCCTATTTCAGTATGTATTTCGTAGGCAAAATCGAGAGCAGAGGCCCCCTTCGGAAGGCTTACAAGTGTTCCTTTAGGAGTGAAAACCATTATTTCGGAAGAAAAAAGGTTCATTTTAAATTCGTCGAGAAACTCGATAGGATCTTCCCTCGGGTTCTCAAGCATGATACGAATCTTTTTTATCCATTTGTCGAGTTCGCTTTCCTGTGATTCATCTCCCTTGTATTTCCAGTGTGCAGCATAACCTCTTTCGGCAATCTCATCCATGCGTTTGCTCCTTATCTGAACCTCTACCCACTGGCCCTCAGGTCCCATAACGGTTACATGCAATGCTTCATAGCCATTTGGTTTTGGTCTGCTAACCCAGTCGCGAAGTCTGTCGGGTTTAGGCAGATACGAATCAGTAATTATCGAGTAGATATTCCAGCACTGTGTCTTTTCCGCGATACCAGCCATTGATTCAAATACTATCCTTACTGCAAGTACATCATAGATCTCTTCAAAAGGCACATTCTTTGCCTGCATTTTTTTCCAGATGGAAAAAATTGACTTTGGTCTTCCACTTATGTCAAATTTAAACCCCGCTTCAGTGAGTTTCTCAATTATCGGCAGAGCGAATTTGTTTATCAGGGCAACATTCTTCTTCTCGCTGTGTTTTAACTTGGCTGCAATTTCTTCATATATCTGCGGTTGCCTGAATTTGAAACTCAGGTCTTCCAGTTCACTTTTTATTGCGTACAATCCGAGACGATGTGCAAGCGGGGCATAAAGAAAGATTGTCTCCCCCGCAACTTTCATTTTTTTATGTTCAGGCATTGAATCGAGGGTCCGCATGTTATGCAAACGATCGGCTATCTTTATGAGAATGACCCTGAGATCGTCCGAGAGAGTCAGAAGCATTTTCCTGAAGTTTTCGGCCTGCAATGAAGATGAATTCTCCTTATTATAGGTACCCGAAATTTTTGTGAGTCCGTCGATTAGCGAAGCTATCTTTGATCCGAAATCTCTTTCAACGTCCTCGAGAGAATATTCGGTGTCTTCCACAACATCATGAAGAAGTGCAACTGCTATGGATTTGGCACCAAGTCCGATCTCCTGGTTAACAATTTTAGCAACTGAAATAGGATGAATTATATATGGTTCACCCGATTTTCTCCTCATGTTCCAGTGAGCCTCGTTGGCAATCTTAAAGGCATTGTCAATCAGAGCTCTGTCATCGGGTTTGCTGCACCTTATAAGGTTATTAACCAGACTATCGTATGCAGTCTGAATACGATTCTTATCCTCTTCATCAAAAATATCCTTGTTCCCCATAAATTAGCTATGCAGCAACTTATTATATAAGTTACAAAGATAACCTTTCCCAACAAATGTTGTTACTAAAACAGAAGTTTGCTGAGAAGCTTTCCGTAGAAAATTCATTTAAATACTCTTTGTGGTTTTGTCTGCCTGTAAAGCACAAGTTTCTCTTGCTTTCTACCTGTTCCTGATAATTGTTATTGTTCCTGTCTTTGAAATAATATTTCCGGAAGGAGAAACCACTTTAAGAAACCATAGATATACTCCCTGCGGCTGAGGATCTCCTTTTCGTGAACCATCCCATTCTTCAAGATAATCTTTTGAATCAAAGAGTACGTTACTATTCCTGTCACTGATCACCAGGTGGTAATCAACGGGTGTGAATGACAATACAGGTCTGAAAAGATCATTTACCAGGTCATTATCGGGGGTAAATACATTAGGGACTGTAACTATTTCAGTAGGTTCAGTACAAACTGAGGAAGAACGACTTTCACCATTAATTCCATGGGGATTGTCCGTTTCGGAAGCGCTCACAAAAAAGCAGACTTCCCCTCCCGATACTTCATACATTATTTCTTTGTATCCAAGTGTTGTGGTGGTATCGGTTGGAAAAATGACTGATTTTTCTTCAAACCCTCTGCCTGTGTTTATGAAAAGCTTATAGGATGAAACAGTGCCCTGCCATTCCTCATACGGATTCCAGGAAAAAGTCAGCTTATCACCGTCCCTGGCCAGGGAAAGAACTATATTGGAGCATATATTTGAAACAGTAACCGGGATATTGCAGTTATTAAGTGCAGAAAGCCGGTAATAATTAATTTTTCCTGTGTCTGCATTTTCATCAGTATAATTCAGAGACCCTGAAACAGAGTTAAACAGAGATAACTCCTGGAATAATCCTGAAGGTCCGGTTTTCCTTTCAAGACTGAATGTTTTAATATCTGTTACCGGATCTATACTGAACGATAGTGAAATATCATTTTGTTCACTTACAGTTGCATAATCTGCATTGATCCAGCCAGGAGGCTTTTGCATTAAGGTAATAAGGGTATCGGTATTTGAGGTACTGAATGATCCGTCATCAAGGTTTGCCCTGATATAAAAGCAATATTCCTGGCCGGTTGCAAAATTTTCAAAGGTATAACTGACCGAATCGGCATTCACATTTACCAGTTCGTTAAAAGCTCCGTCGTTTATTGAATAAAGTACTGAGTAACTTTCTACTTTCGTTGGATCAGGTGGATCATACTTGTTCCATAAAATTGCGATCTTACTGCTACATGTATCAATAGCAGCAGACACATATATAGTAGTGAGAACATTAGATAATATACTGGTACATCTGGGCAATTGCATTGCAGCTACAACATAAGATACGCTAAAATACTTGGAAAATTCTGTTGTCACTGTATAACTTGTTACATTCGGATCCCATAATGTATCAATCGGCAATCCGTCACCATTCTTATATGAATATATGATGTAAGCTGCTATGTCAGGAGATGGGCTTAGAGTCCAGTTCAGTATCGTAAAACCAGTCTCAGGCTGAACGGAGACTGATATAAGGACAGGTGGAAAAGGAGGATCAGTCACGCAATTGACCTGGGAGTTAACTTTGTTAGCCCACAAGCTCAGAACAATCAGGATAAGATAAAAATATGATTTTTTCATCGCTGTCCTACCGTTACTTCATAAAGTCCATCTATATTATAATACGTACGAGCCAGTTCAGTTATTTCATATGGGTCGATAGATCTTATTTTCTCGGCTAGCCTGTAATAATAACTATTATCAAGCCCGAATTCCCATGCAGATCTGAAGCTCTCCGCAAGTGCAAAAGGACCGTCGAACATTCTTAACATTTCACCTGTCATATAGTTTCTTACAAGTTCCATTTCAGATTTTTTCACAGGCTCGTTTTGTAACAACTTTATTTCCTTGTAGATCTCATTTAGGACATTCTGACAATTTTTAGGTCTGACATCCGTAGAGATGACTTTGTATCCTGTCAGGTCAAGAGAGGATACTCCGGAGCTTATTCCATATGTATAACCTTTTTCTTCTCTTATATTTTTCATCAGTCTCGACCCGAAGTATCCACCAAGTATTGAATCCAGTATCTTTAGCCCAGGGTAGTCGTGATGTCTTTTATTTATAGTTGCAGATCCAATTCTGATTGCTGACTGAACGGCTCCTGGTTTGATAATATGAATTTTCTTTTCCAGGCTGCCTTCAGGTTTTTTTGAACGAAGGTCTGGATGATTTTTAGGTGAAGAGATATCTCCAATAGAATAATTGAGGATATCGATTGTGTTTTCAGCTATTTTCCCGGAAATAATGATAGCCATATTATCAATAGTATAATATTCCGAATGGAAATCATTCAACAGGGCGGGAGAGAGGTTGCTAAAGTCGGTTTCGGTAACCTGTTGCCCGTAAGGGTGTGTTTTCCCAAAAATTGATTCAAGAAACTGATCCATGGCAAGGTTCTGCACCTTTTCCCTGTTGACCAGGAACCATCGAAGTCTTTTCTTCATCAGGGAATGGAATTCATTGTCAGGGAATATGGGACGAAAAAGGATTTCCCTGCTAAGTTCCAGGATTTTTTTTACATGTTTGTTTAGCAGAAATATTACCATTCCGGCACGATCCTTATCGCACGAAAGGTTCAGGAATGCTCCGTAATAATCGAGCGTCCTGTAAAGTTCTTCCGATGTATAATTCTGTGAACCCTCGGTAAGCATCATATTGGTTGTTGAGGCTAAAAGCGGAAAATTTTCTTTTACCTGACCTGCCCTGAAAGTAAACTCCAGCCTCATAATATCTTCAGTCCCGGCTTCTATCAGGTATACAGGTACATTATTATTAAGCCTTATCATTTTAGTTTCAGGAATAATTACTTTTTCAACCGGAAACACGGGTGGCTGTATTCTTTGAAGATTGTCCATCATTTATCTTTCCTGGTTGATTTGTAATATATTGTGCTGCAATTTGAGCTGATAAGATATCTCCCTGACGTTTCAACGACTTTCTCCTTATTTACTTTTCTATAACTATCCACTTCGTTATTTATTAATTCAGGATTCCCAAGAAGTTCATAAATTGAAAGGTTGACTGCTTTGTTAAGAATACTTGTATATGAGAATACTGTGGATGCTTCAAACTTATTTTTCACTTTCTCCATTTCATCTTTAAGCCCTTTCCCATTTTTAAGGTTATTAACCACTTCATTAACAGCTTCGTCAGCATAACGCATATCAACATCTTTCATTAGTCTGCCATGGATTATGATCAACCCCGGATCAATATCTGAAGTTATATAGGCATTTATTTCGCTGAACAATTTCATTTCCCTTACCAGTTTTGTATTTAGTCTTCCGGAATCTCCTCCCGCAAGAAGATCGGTAATGAGGTCTAGTGTATAATAATCATCGCTCATTCGCGGGCCAATGTGCCAGACTTTATAAAGGGCATCAGCCGGAACATCTTTTTCAATAGTTAGTCTTCTCTCTTCATTCTGCATCGGCTCAACAGGAAGACTTCGCTCTTTTACTTCTCTCTTTTCAATCGGGCCAAACCATTTCCTGGTAAGATTGAAAGCTGTATCGTGACTGATATTTCCTGTAAGGCTTAGTACAGCATTATTAGGGCAATAATGCGAGTAGTAGAATTTTTTAACCTGCTTGAGTTCTGCCTTTTCAATATGTGATATATCCATTCCGATAGTTGGCCAGCGGTAAGGATGAACTTTATAAGCAAGGGATTTTAGCTTCAGAATTGCATCGCCATATGGCTGATTAAGGTATCGCTGGTTAAATTCTTCAATCACAACATTTTTCTGGGTTTCGAGATTCTTCTGGGAAAAATCCAGACCAAGCATCCTGTCCGATTCAAGCCAGAAAGCTGTTTCAATATTTTCAGAAGGAATGGTAAGATAATAATTTGTGATATCATTGTTTGTGAATGCATTATTCTCTCCTCCCACCATCTGGAGAGGCAGGTCATATTCAGGAATATTAACCGATCCCCCGAACATAAGGTGTTCAAAGAGGTGTGCAAAACCTGTCATTTCAGGGTCTTCGTCCCTGGAGCCAACATCATAAAGCAGATTCATGGCAACCAGGGGAGTCGATTTATCTTCATGTACCAAAACCCGTAATCCGTTATCGAGTGAGAATCTGCTGTGCTTAATCATTAGGAATAATTTACAAGAAGACAAACTTAAGTAAAAAACAGTGAAGGATTAGTATTGTTTTTATATTTGCAACATTATGTTCAGAAATCAGTTTTTCAGGAAGATATTTCATAATAATCTTATGGGCATCGATCAGGTCAGACTGGTTTATTTTCTCAGCCTGGTTATTGGTTTGCTAAGTGCCCTGGCTGCTGCATTGCTCAAGAATACAATCCATTATACACAACATTTACTTACCGGCTCAATAACGAATGAATCAGGCGGTTTTCTCTACCTGGCTTATCCGTTGATTGGCATGCTGCTGACCCTTTTATTTGTAAGGCTTGTTGTAAAAGACAAGATAGGACATGGCATAAGCAGGATTCTTTTTGCAATTTCAAAAAAACGAAGTTATCTGAAAGCTCATAACATGTGGAGCTCTATTATTGCCAGCACATTTACTATCGGCTTTGGAGGTTCGGTAGGTGCTGAAGCCCCAATTGTATTGACTGGAGCATCAATAGGATCGGCTATTGGAAGATTTTTTAAGCTGAATTATAAAAATATTACACTCCTGGTTGGTTGTGGTGCCGCAGGTGCCATCTCAGGAATTTTTAAAGCTCCGGTTACCGGTATTGTATTTACCCTGGAGATTTTGATGCTCGACCTTACAATCTCGTCCATAATACCACTGCTGATCTCCTCGGTTACTGCAGCTACCGTTGCTTATTTTCTTATGGGCGATAAAGTCCTGCTTAGTTTTAATGTTGCTGAGTCGTTCAATATTTCAAATATCCCATGGTATTTATTACTTGGAGTTATTTCAGGTATAATCTCTCTTTACTTTTCAAAGATGACGCTTTATCTTGAAGGAAATTATGAAAAAATAAAGAATGTATACCTGAGACTGGCACTGGGAGGGATAGTGCTGGGAGGCCTTATTTATCTTTTCCCTCCTCTTTATGGTGAGGGTTATGATACAATAATGTCGCTGTTGCAGGGAAATGCTGAAATTGTTTTTGGTAGCAGTATTTTCCATCAATTCTCCGATCAGTTCGTTGTGATATCCCTTTTCATGGCCGGACTTATACTTCTTAAAGTTTTCGCAAGCAGTTCAACAAATGGTGCCGGAGGGGTAGGTGGTATATTTGCTCCGTCATTATTTCTGGGTGGTGTAAATGGTTATTTTGTTGCCAGTCTGCTGAAGAAATTTGTAAATTTCAACCTGCCTGATAACAGGTTTGTTCTTGTAGGAATGGCAGGGATGATGGCAGGAGTGATGCATGCTCCGCTTACTGCTATATTCCTTATTGCTGAAATAACCGGAGGTTACAACCTTCTTATTCCTCTTATTATTACCTCAACAGTAGCATATATAACCACACGAACATTTCAAAAACATTCAATTTATCATGTACAGCTTGCACAAAGGGGAGAGCTTATAACACATGATAAAGATAAAGCTGTGTTGACTTTTATGGACTGGAAGAAGGAAATTGAGACGGATCTTTTAACAGTAAAATCGGGTGATAAGCTTGGAGATCTTATAAGGGTAATATCAAAATCAAAAAGAAACCTGTTCCCTGTTGTTGATGAATATAATGTCCTGGAGGGAGTTGTGTCTCTGGATGATGTCAGGGAGATAATGTTCCAGCATGAACTGTACGAAACGACATTTGTCAGGGACCTGATGACCATTCCTCCTTCTTATATTGATAAGAAGGAAAATATAGAAACGGTGATGGAGACATTTAGAAAAACAGGAGCATGGAATTTACCGGTTCTTGATAACGGGTATTATGTCGGGTTCCTTTCCAAATCAAGGATTTATGCCACTTATCGTGAATTACTGGTCGAGTTTACTGACGAGTAATGATAGACGAGAATTGAGCAATGAGCAATGAGCAATGAGCAATGAGCAATGAGCAATGAGCAATGAGCAATGAGCAATGAGCAATGAGCAATGAGGAATGAGGAATGAGAAGTGAGAAGTGAGAAATGAATAATAGGTAATAAAACTTATAAATTATTTACAATGAAAAGAGACACTGTGATTTTTGATCTTATTGAAAAGGAGCGTAAGCGTCAGGTAAACGGTATAGAATTAATTGCTTCCGAGAACTTTGTTAGTCCACAGGTATTGGAGGCAATGGGATCCGTAATGACAAATAAATATGCAGAAGGATACCCTGGCCACAGGTATTATGGTGGATGTGAAATAGTTGATCAGTCAGAACAGTTAGCTATCGACAGGCTCAGGCAACTTTTTAATGCCGAATATGCAAATGTTCAGCCTCATTCCGGGGCACAGGCAAATATGGCAGTATTCATGACTGTACTTAAGCCGGGTGATACTTTTATGGGACTCAACCTTGCACATGGAGGACACCTTTCTCATGGTTCCCCGGTCAACTCATCGGGTATGTGGTACAGGCCTGTTGCTTACGGTGTTAAGGAAGAGACGGGGTTGGTCGATTATGATAAAATGGAAGAGATTGCGCTGAGGGAGAAACCTAAAATGATAATTGGAGGGGCATCAGCCTATTCCCGTGAATGGGATTATGAAAGGATGAGAAAAATTGCCGACATGTCCGGAGCCATCCTGATGGTGGATATGGCTCACCCGGCCGGCCTGATAGCTGCTGGGCTGCTGGAGAATCCGCTTAAATTTGCTCATATTGTAACTTCAACTACTCATAAGACCCTTCGGGGACCAAGAGGCGGTGTTATTCTAATGGGGAAGGATTTTGTTAATCCATGGGGAATTACTACAACAAAAGGAGAGGTCAGAATGATGTCTTCTCTCCTTAATTCAGCTGTTTTCCCCGGAATACAGGGAGGGCCACTGGAACACGTTATAGCTTCAAAGGCTGTTTCTTTCGGAGAAGCGCTTATGCCTGAGTTCAGGGAATACCAGGTACGGGTAAAGAAGAATGCTGAACTTATGGCAAAGGCTTTTGTTAATAAAGGTTATAAAGTGATTTCAGATGGTACGGATAATCATCTTATGCTTATTGATCTCCGAACCAAATTCCCTGAAATATCAGGCAAGAAAGTCGAAAATACTCTTGTGCTTTCACATATAACTGTAAATAAGAACATGGTGCCTTTTGACAGCCGTTCGCCGTTCCTGACTTCGGGCTTAAGAGTAGGAACACCTGCTATCACCACCAGAGGTCTTAAGGAAGAACATATGGGAATAATAGTGGACCTGATTGATGAAGTTATTTCAG
>Ga0315542_1002398_pt1 | contig 11421 bp, 8 predicted proteins | sample SalMarSW160120MG_FD_202541 | JGI IMG/M metagenome (GOLD analysis project Ga0315542, IMG submission 202541) | Salt marsh sediment microbial communities from the Plum Island Ecosystem LTER, Massachusetts, United States - Salt Marsh Sediment SW1601-20 ... | reverse complement strand
TTAACACCCTTGCAAGAAGTATTACCTGTTTGAGCTTGACCTGAAAGAGGTTTGTTTTCTATAAACTCCTTAAGGCCCATTCAAAAATTCTTTTTACAATGGTACGCAGATTTGCGCAGATGGCCGCAGATTGCATACTAATCCTGAAGATCTGCGTCCTAATATAAACACACTGCTGTCCAAGATAAACTGATTTATTGATTTCAGGGGTTGTTATTTCAAGCACTTAGGCCTCCAAAATGAGAGGTTTCAAATTCAGGTTATCTTTGTCGGTATATGCTGTCCAAGACCTGGGAGTGGTAGTAGGTTTTGGACAGCAGTGATCCCGGTACATTTTCCAAGGCCTATGGGAATTGGCATAAGAAAGAGTCGATTTATTGGGAGCACCCTTCATCCCCAGGTGACGGAGTTTCCCTATGCAGCAGGCCAATCCACCACATATCTCTCGAAGACTCTTAGCTTGGGCTAATTGACAAAATAGCATGGCTGCAAAATGATCCCAGGAACTATATCCCTTTGAATAACGTTCGGCATTATGCTCGAGAACCAGTTCGTAGAACTTTTGCCGATTAAAAAGACCAAGTAGTTGACTAAAAAGGCTTGCACAACGTACCATTAGCTTGTCCTCCTGTTTTGGGGTTACCGTGATTGTTTTTCTTAAGACTACGGTGCCTCAACAGGAGGACAATTTCAATCAGTTTTTACTAAAACCGTTTTTGGACAAGAGTGATATAAACATTAAGATGTATGGAAATATGTAATAGAAAGCGTTTACTGGAAAGGACATATGAAGATGAAAGTGCTGATTGTTGGTAGTGGGGGGCGCGAACACGCCCTCGCGTGGAAGGCCGCCCAATCAAGCCGGGTCGCAAAGGTATTCGTGGCTCCCGGCAATGCCGGGACTGCCGGAGAACCAAAGGTGGAAAACATCGGAGTCGGTGCGGACGACATCGAGGCCCTGGTTGATTTCGCCAAGAAGGAAGGGGTGGATCTTACCATTGTGGGCCCGGAAGTGCCTCTGGTGGCAGGAATCACTGACATGTTTGACCATGCCGGTCTGAGATGTTTCGGGCCTACGAAAGGGGCAGCTCAGTTAGAAGGCTCCAAGGCCTTTTGCAAGGACTTCTTGGCCAGTTACAACATTCCAACAGGAGAGTATGAGACCTTCACCGAATTAGAACCGGCCGTTCGATATATACGTGAGCAGGGCGCTCCCATCGTTGTCAAGGCGGATGGCCTGGCCGCAGGAAAGGGTGTTATCATTGCCCGGTCCGAAACCGAGGCCATTGAAGCGGCGAAAGGTATGTTGTCCGGAAAGGTCTTTGGCGAGGCAGGACAGAGGGTGGTTGTCGAAGAATGCCTCGAAGGTGAAGAGGCCAGTTTCATTGTCATGGTCGATGGAGAGCATATTCTCCCCTTAGCTACTTCACAAGACCACAAGGCCCGTGATAATGGAGATTCAGGCCCAAACACGGGGGGCATGGGCGCCTATTCGCCGGCCCCTGTGGTGACCCCGGAGATCTATGATCGGATCATGAAAGAGGTCATTGAGCCCACGGTTAAAGGTATGGCTGCTGAGGGCCATCCCTACACCGGGTTTCTCTATGCCGGGGTGATGATATCGCGGAACGGCACACCCAATGTATTAGAGTATAACTGTCGTTTTGGCGATCCTGAGACCCAGCCGATCATTCTGAGACTCAAGTCCGATCTGATCGAAATGTGTTTGGCTGCGTTTGAGCGGCGTTTAGACCAGGTAGAGCTTGAATGGGACAATCGTGCGGCTCTGGGCGTGGTAATGGCTGCCGGCGGATATCCGGTTAGCTACGATAAGGGCGATGTTATCTCCGGTCTGCCTGAGCATGAGCAGGAAGGGATTAAGGTCTTTCACGCCGGAACTAAGATTGAAAAAGGGCGGGTTGTCACCAATGGCGGAAGAGTGCTCTGTGCAACCGCCTTAGGGCTGACAGTTGGCGAGGCCAAGGCCAAGGCCTATGAACTGACAAAAGGGATACGGTGGAACAGGGTATATTATCGGACCGATATCGGTTACCGTGCGGTCGCGAGAGAGCCTTAACCACACTTGGTAAAACCGCAGAAATGACAGGTCATGCAGCCCTCTTCAAAACTGATGGTCTGGCCGCAGTCCGGGCAGGTTTCTCCAAGGAGGCTGTTTTCATATTTGCCGGGTTTTTTGAGAGGCTGGTTTTGCATATACCTATTTTCAAGGACTCTGCTGATGGCATCAGGAATGGAGAGGACCAATCCGTCCTTTTGAAACACAGGATGCTCGCCCCCGATCCCCTTTAGCTGTTCTACAATTTTTTCAACCCTCACCCCCGATCTGAGGGCCAAGGATACGAGCCTCCCGATTGCCTCGGTCTTTGCGGTGGTGGACCTTCCCGATTTACCGATCGTTGCAAACACCTCAAAAGGCCGATTCTCATACTCTGTAACAGTGACGTATAAGGCCCCCATACCGGTTTTCATCCTGGTCGTGAAGCCTTCCAAGGTCTCTGGCCGCTCTCTCACTGCCGTCATGAACCCACTGCTATCGGTCTGTTTATCCTTATCGGTAAATGAAAGGACCTGATTTTCCTTGCTCCCGTCTCTATAAATGGTGACGCCTTTACACCCTAACTCATAGGCCAGGTCATAAACCTTCCGCACATCTTCAATCGTGGCATCCCGGGGGAGGTTTACCGTCTTTGATACGGCGTTGTCCGTATATTTTTGAAAGGCCGCCTGCATTCGAATATGCCACTCCGGGACGACATCGTGGGCAGTTACAAAGAGGTCTCTTTCCTTCTCTGGTATCTCCTCCATACCTCTGATAGTCCCCTTTTTAGCAATGACGTCCATCAATTCAGGGGTGTAGAAACCCTTTTCCTTAGCCACTTTCTCGAAGTATGGATTCACCTCTAATAGTTTGTCGTTATCCATGACATTTCTGACAAAACTGAGCGCGAATAAGGGTTCGATCCCGCTGGAACAGTCTGCTATGATACTGAGTGTGCCGGTTGGGGCGATGGTAGTGGTGGTTGCGTTTCTGTAAGAACATCCTTTTCGGTCTTTAAACGTGCTTTTATCAAAGTTCCCAAAAACTCCTCTCTCTTCTGCGAGGTCTTTGGATGCTTCATGGGATTCCCTCTGTATAAAACCCATTACTTCCTCTGCTGTATCAAGGGCTATTTCCGAATCATAGGGAATCCCCAACCGGTACAACAGGTCGGCAAAACCCATGACCCCGAGCCCAATCTTGCGATTCCCTTTCACCATAGTATCAATTTCAGGCAGTGGATATTTAGACATGTCAATGGTATCATCTAAAAAACGGACACTCCACCAGACTACCTCCTTCAGTCCATCATAATCGATGACAGGCCCTGTATCGGTTTCCGTTACAAACTTGGCCAAATTAATGGAGCCGAGGTTGCATGCCTCCAAAGGAAGGAGTGGCTGCTCGCCACAGGGATTAGTGCTCTCTATTTCCCCTAAGCCCGGGGTTGGATTGTCCCTGTTGATCCTGTCTAAGAATATGATACCCGGGTCCCCGTTTTCCCAGGCCTGTTTCACCAGTCCATTATAGACCTCTGCGGCATCTAACTCTCCAGCCTTTTGATTGTCCCTGGGATTTATCAGATCGTAGGGTGCATTTCTCTTGACACTCTCCATGAAGGGGTCTGTGACGGTGACCGAGATATTGAAGTTATTTAGCTCGCGGTTATTCTGCTTACAGTAAATGAACTCCTTGATATCGGGGTGATCAACCCTCAGCACAGACATGTTGGCGCCCCTGCGTGTGCCCCCCTGTTTGACCTGCTCAGTGGCAGTATTGAAAATTCTCATAAAAGAAACCGGACCTGAAGCGATACCGCCTGTTGTACCGACCCTGCTCTTGGCCGGCCTCAGGCGAGAGAAGGAAAACCCGGTTCCGCCTCCCGACTTATGGATAAGCGCCGCGTTCTTCAGGGCATCGAAAATACCCTCCATGCTGTCTTCAACCGGGAGCACAAAGCATGCCGCCAACTGGCCTATTCTGCGTCCGGCGTTCATCAATGTGGGGGAGTTGGGGAGGAACTTTAACTCGGTCATCATCTGATAAAAGATCTCTTCCATTTCTTTCACCCGGGCGTCTCCTCCATACCTCTTCTCCGCCTTTGCAATATGCTTGGCTACCCGGCTGAACATCTCTTCAGGGCTTTCAGTAATTCGCCCGTCGTCGTTTTTCCTGAGATATCTTCTTTCCAGTACCCGTCTTGCGTTGTCGGAAAGCGCCAGACCTTTTTTTATGAAAATAGACCTGTCCAACCGGATAGTGGAGGTCTTGGAAAGCCCGAATTCAAGCAGTTTTGCCTCGATCATCGCCTCTATAACAGACATGGTAATGGTCTCGGTCTCCATTTTGGCGATTTCTTTGTGAAGAAATCTGCTGATATCCATGGCCTGGTCTGTATTTATAGGGTTTTCCCTGACCAAAAGATCAGAAAACCGGTTGTCGTCCAACCTGTATGCGCCGAGATCAAAGGCTTCTTCTTCTGTAACTAAGATCTTCCCCTGTTGGCCCATGGAAATCCTCCTGTAGAGTGCGTTCAAAAGTTCATAATCATACTCGTAATCTTAATCATACTCTTTTACATTCAATTTTTAGGGATGTGCGATTATGATTACGATTATGATTATGAGTATGAAAAAAGTCTGAGCTCGATGCCTTAACCTTGCCTGTTTTCTGAAAATAAGGTACATATTAAGTATGGCCGGACATTCAAAGGTCTCCTACAAAGTCCGCGCTCAGGAATCACTTTTACAGAGCTTGTGCCTAATTCTGAGAGAGATAAAGGACCATACTTCAACCTTCATCATGAAGTTTCTATCTTACATACAATATATAGTATGTCAAGAAAAAAAAGCATACTATATCTGACTATATAAAGGAGGAGGACTAATCCCTTGAAACTCTTTAATAAAAAAAATCAGGACAGTAAGAGAGCACGATATTGCGCTGTCACCCTTTTGATCTGGGTCCTAATCCTCATAGGGTTCGTGACCGATCTCAATGCCGCTTCGGTGACTGAGGGGGCAAAAAGATTCAAATTAGATAACGGATTCACTGTCATACTCAAAGAAGACAACAGCGCACCTGTAGCGGCCATCCAGGTATGGGTCAAGACAGGAAGCGCCAACGAAACTGAGGAAGAGGCAGGAATCACACATCTTATAGAACATATGATTTTTAAGGGTACTCCCTCTAAAAAAACCGGGGAAATCGCCAGGACCATTGAGGTCTCCGGGGGCCACATCAATGCCTATACCTCATTTGACAGGACCGTGTACTACGTGGAAATTGCAAGCGCCCAGTTTGTTACCGGTTTAGATGTCTTATTAGATGCTGTGCAGCACTCCCTCTTTGACCCAGAAGAGCTTGAACGGGAAAAGGAGGTGGTTTTAGAGGAATACCGGCGGTCGTTAGATATCCCTGAGAGGCAATTGAGCCGGGCAATAATGGAACTGTCCTACAAGAAGCACCCTTATAGACGCCCGATCATCGGATATGAAAACACAATTCGATCCTTTGACCGGGAGGCGATCCTGAGTTACATGGACAAGTGGTACACCCCTGCAAACATGGTCCTGGTAGCGGTTGGGGACTTCGATACGGAGAAGGCGCTCAAAACCATCAAGGCCCTTGTCAGGGATTTTCCTCAGAGGAGAGGAGAGACGCCTTTCAGACCGGAAGAACCACCGCAGACCGCCCTTAGAAAAATCATCAAGAAAGCTCAGGTTCAGCAGGTCTACCTTAATATGGTCTGGCACATACCCTCTGTGACCCACAAGGATATGTACCCCTTAGATATTTTCGAAACTATCCTCGCACATGGCAAAAGCTCAAGGCTGTACAGCCGTTTGAAAATGAACGCCAATCTTGTCTACGACGTCAGTGCAGGTGCCTATGCCCTTGCAGACCCCGGACTCTTTTCCTTGGACGCGACCCTCAGCCCTGATAAACTTGATTCCGCACTTGAGGCCATTGGGAATGAGATCTCGACGATAACCCGTGAAAGGGTGTCCGGGTCGGAGTTGACGAGGGCCAAGACCATTGCTGAGGCCGATTTTGTTTTTGATATGGAAGATATGGCAGGGCAGGCAAGGACCTTGGCGTTTTTTCAGACCATGACAGGGGATATGTATAATGCCGACCACTATCTAACTAATCTGAAAAAGGTCACATCCGATGATATCGCCCGTGTTGCAAGAGACTACTTCAGACCGGAAAACCTCTCCATAGGAGTTATGGCACCCGAAGGAACAGAAATCGCTCTTGATGAGGTCGAGATTGCATCTCTATTCAAACAGACCGATCAGACAGGCGCACCTAAAAGAGCGGAAAGTTTTAGAGGAGAAAAGGATACGGCAATGGTTGTTCTCCCCAACGGCATGAGGTTGATTATCAAAGAGAATCATCGCCTCCCCGAAGTATCCATTGTCGGTGTTTTTTTGGGAGGAACGCGTCTTGAAAAGCCCGGTAAGTGGGGGATATCCAACTTTGTGGCCAACATGTTGACACGGGGGACAAAGGAGAGGACCGCTCAAGAGATCGCTTCCACTGTAGAATCGTGGGCAGGCTCACTGAACGGGTTTTCGGGAAGAAACAGCATCGGAGTTTCAGCTAAATTTCTGAGCCCCGACCTTTATGCCGGGTTTGAATTGTTAGCTGATGTTGTGCTTAATCCTGACTTCCCTCAAGCAGAGATCGACAAGGTTAGAGAGGACATTCTTGCTGGCATCAAGGCCAAAAAGGACCGGCCAACGGCCCAGCTTTTTGAACTGTTTTATAAGACCCTCTACCCGAACTATCCTTACGGACACCCCCGTACAGGAACCACCGAGACCATCCGGTCTATTAATAGATCAGACCTTGAGAAATGGTATAAGTCGTTTATAGCAATCCCATCCAATTTTGTCCTGGCAGTGGTAGGGGACCTGAAAAAGGATCAATTGATCCCTTACGTCAAAACGCTCTTCGGGTCCTTTCCCCCCACCGGACATAAGCTTCCAATCGTGGCACCTGAACCCCCATTAATGAAGTCGAGAGAGGCCCATTTGAAGCGTCCGGGCGCTCAGACCCACCTGGTAATAGGATTTCTCGGAGCAGGCCTGAAAAGCAAGGACAACCCACCTATGGCCCTGGTCAAGACTGCCCTCTCAGGACAGGGGGGGAGATTGTTCACTCAACTGAGGGATAAACAGAGCCTCGCCTATGCCATAACCGCCTTCAGGAGACCGGGGCTTGAAACCGGCGCCTTTGGCGCTTACTTGGCATGCGACCCCAACAAGACGGTTGTCGCCACAGAGGCCATTTTCAAAGAATTGAACAAAATAAAAGAAAAAGGGCTGACTAAAAAAGAATTGGAAGGGGCAAAAAGCTATCTGTTGGGAAACCTGAAGATCGGACTTCAGACCAATGGGAGCCAGGCCATGCAGATGGCCTTGGACGAGCTTTACGGTTTGGGCTATAACAACCTCCCCAAATTCATCCAGGATATAGAATCGGTTACCGCAGACGAAATCAAAGACGCGGCGCAAAAGATTATTGTTCCCGGAAAGAATGTGCTGGTCACAGTGGGACCTGGTCAGTGATAGTATTTCGGCTTTCTAAAGCCCGAGCTCTCTGGCCAGGATTATCCGCATGACCTCCGACGTACCTTCCACAATCTGCAATACCTTGGCCCCCCTGTAATATCGTGAGACCGGGTATTCTGCCATATACCCGTAGCCACCGTGTATCTGGACCGCGTCTGAGGCCGTTTTTTCCAGCATCTCAGAGGCAAAGAGCTTGGCAGTCGTGGCCTCGAATGAGTGTTTTCGTCCCCTGTCCTTCAGCCATGCGGCCTTCAAGTATTGATTCCTGGCCAATTCGATGGCCACGGCCATGTCGGCCAATTTAAACTGGATGGCCTGGAAGCTGGCGATCGGTTTCCCGAACTGTACCCTCTCCCGGGCATAACGAAGGGATTCATTCAAACAGGCCTGCGCAGATCCCACAGCTATTGCTGCAATACTTATTCGGCCGGTCTGAAGAACGGCCAGGTGCTGGGAAAACCCTTTAACCGGATCCCCCAGAAGATTATCCTCGGGAACGGGGCAGTCCTCGAATATTACTTCGTGGGTGGCTGAACCATGCCATCCGATCTTTTCGTATCTCTTCCCCAAGACAAATCCTGGAGCGTTTTTTGGTACGATAAAGGTGGAGATACGTCCAGGACCCTGAACCGCCTTCTTCGTCACTGCTGCAATGATGATCAGGCTGGCATTATCGAGACCGATATTGGTGATGAACTGTTTGGTGCCGTTGATAACCCACTCGCCGCCCTGCAAAAGTGCCCTGGTTCGGATTGATTGGGCGTCGGATCCCGCGTCCGGTTCTGTCAGACCGAAGGCCCCGATTTCTTTGCCCCTCGCAATAGGTGTCAGCCACTTTCTCTTCTGGTCCTCGGTTCCAAAGACATCTAACTCCTGCGCAACAACACTGGTGGTTACATCCAAGAGTGCCCCAAATGTGGGGTCACCGCGGGATATCTCCTCGATGCAGAGGTGCATCCCCACCCAATCACCCCCGCTGCCGCCGTATTCATCGGATATTGGGATACCCATCATACCGAGTTCCGCCATTTGGGCCATTATATCGTAGGGGTATTCTCCGGTACGTTCGATCTCTTCCGCCCTCGGGGCAATCACCTCCGTGGTGAAATCCCGACACATGTCCCGGATCATCATATGCTCTTCTGTCAAATCAAAATCCATGTCTCAGCTTCCCTTCACTTTTCCCTGATTTCACCTCTGACGATGAGTGTCAATTCCGGTTTCTCAGGATTGTCAGTCCTGATGGTCAGATGGGCGGTATAGTTCCCCCCTTGCTTGGAGATGTCCTCGGCTTCCAGTCTGTAGTCAAATCCTGGTCTGATTTCCTTAATGCGCCATCTGACCCTATCCGGCAGGTCGTTATCCACGTTGGTGATCTTCACGGGGGTTTCGTGGTTATTCATGATCTCAACATGCCCCGTGGGGGTCTTTCCTTTGACACCCACCAAAGAGATATACCCTCCGGGTTCAAGAGAGATGTGGGCTTTTACTTCCCCCTTCAGGTAGAGGGCCACGCTCATTCTATCCGGATCATTAGACCAGACAATGGCCTTTTTTTCAAACCTTCCTCTTATCCTGCTGCTATCTATTTTTATGGTGACTTTTCCCTTCCCGCCGGGAGGGATGACCCTGTCATAACGGGTCACAAAACACCCTCACGAATGGGTTACCTTTTTCAAGTCAAGATCAGCCGCTCCCCGGTTGAATACAGTGAAGGCATGGGATAATTTCTCTCCCTGAAAGAGAGGCGGAAAGGTGTAGCTTATCTTGTCGAAATAGATAACTGGAGTCTCACCTCTTTTCTCGGGAAGTGGCTGGCTTAGGGAGGTAAGGGCAATCAGTGGCAAGATGAAGCTCAGAGAGATGCTCAGAATTCTTTTGGTCATTGTTTTTTCCTTTCGGAAATTTTTGTCTGCCAAAATTTCCGTCTAAATCGATTTTGGCTCAATGTACGAGTGCCCTCTTCATTTGTCAAGCCTGCTGATAGACTCTCAGGACGGAGGACCGAAACCCCTTAGTTCAAATTTTTTTATTTTTTTGTTGACATGTAAATATGGTTCAGCGTATAAACTGACCTCAAAAAGATAAATATCATTTATTCACTAAATAATATTCAGAAACTATGGGGATTGAAGAGAGAAAAGAGCGAGAGAAACAGATGCGCCGCCAGCAGATAATGGATGCTGCAAAAAAGGTGTTTGCATCCAAGGGTTTCGGCGGGGCAACCATGGAGAATATTGCTGAGGAGGCCGAGTTCAGTCCTGCCACCTTGTATCTCTATTTCAAAAATAAAGATGAGATGTTCGCCTCCCTTAACCTCAGAATGCTACAGGATCTCATCACCAGGATGGAGGACGTTCGCGATCGAAAAAATCTCAGCCCTGAGAAGAGTATAATGGGGTTGGAAAAGGCGCTGTACGATGCCTACCTGACCGACCCTTTGAATGTTGTAAACGTGCTTAGGTTCCAATCCAAGGGAAGACTCAGAAACCTTTCTCCTGAGCTGTCATCCCAGATCCGAGACTGTACGAAGCAGTACATTAGGGCTATTGCCGATCTTTTTGAAAAAGGGGTCCGGGATGGCGTTTTTCTGGATTGCCAGCCTGTCGCCTTTGCCGAGATTGTGTGGAGCGTCTTTGCCGGACTGGTGCTCAATGAAGATACCAAAAAGGGTCTTGATGAGGGTAAGGACCTGCTGGAACCTACGTTGATACTGGCCCTGGAGATCATCGGCCGGGGTATCATGAAGAATTGAACATTGACGATTTTCAATTGGAGGCAAATCAACAACCAGCAATTGACAATCGCCAATCTTTTGGAGGTTTGAAGAGATGACTGATCTTCCAATGACTTTCCCCCATATCCTGATTGATAACGCAAAAAAATTCCCTCCCACCAAGGCCGCTATGCGTGAAAAGGACTACGGCATATGGCAGTCCTACTCATGGCAGGACTACCTCGAGCAGGTAAGGGATTTTGCCCTTGGGTTGGCCTCTTTGGGCTTCAAGAGGGAAGACAAAATGGCCATTATCGGGGACAACAGGCCCCAGCTTTACTGGGGTTTAGCCGGATGCCAGTCTTTAGGCGGTGTTCCTGTTCCCCTCTACCAGGACGCCATACACAAAGAGCTTCACTACATTGTCGATCATTCAGAGTGCCGGTTTGCCCTGGCCGAGGATCAGGAGCAGACCGACAAGCTCATGCATCTGAAGGATGAGATCCCCAGGCTTGAATATATCATCTATGACGACCCCAGAGGTCTTCAGAACCTCAAGAAAGACTGGCTCATCGCCTTTACCGATGTCCAGGAAATGGGCCGGAAATTTGGGAAAGAGTACCCCGATTATTTCATGGATGAGGTGAACGCAGTAAAGCCCGATGACATGTCGATCATTGGTTACACCTCAGGGACCACCGGCAATCCCAAAGGGGTTATGATAACCCACCGCATGATCGCCGATTGTTCCCGCGGATTTCTTGAATGGGACAACCTGAATGAAAAGGAAAATGTCATGGCCTATCTCCCCATGGCCTGGATTGGAGACCACATTTTTTCCTACGGTCAGGCCTTCTGTTCCGGATTTACCGTCAACTGTCCGGAAAGCACGGAAACAGTGGTTAACGACCAGAAGGAGATCGGGCCAACCTATATCTTTGCTCCCCCCCGTATATGGGAAAATATCCTGACCCAGATCATGATCAAGATAGAGGATTCGGCCTGGATCAAGCGGAAGGCGTTTGCCTACTTCATGAAAGTGGCCGGCAGGGTTGAGAAAAAGA
>Ga0315542_1002397_pt1 | contig 11424 bp, 11 predicted proteins | sample SalMarSW160120MG_FD_202541 | JGI IMG/M metagenome (GOLD analysis project Ga0315542, IMG submission 202541) | Salt marsh sediment microbial communities from the Plum Island Ecosystem LTER, Massachusetts, United States - Salt Marsh Sediment SW1601-20 ... | reverse complement strand
AAGGAAAGAACCACCACTCTTTCGTTAGCCAGGCGTTCAAGATCTTCTGATTTTGGGTTTCCAGCGCTATCGGTCTGCACGTTCAGGTAGCGGGCGTAATCGGGCGCGGCTTTCAGGTACTGCTGCAGGCTGCTGCTCACCTGGGGTGGGTCTTCGATGACTTCCGCGCGCGCAGGCACATCCACGCCTCTCAGGTGCAAGGTGACCGCAGCACCGCCGCGTAAATTGCGCCACCAGACCCGTTTCCTGTAACTGATCGTATACAGCGCACCCCCAATTTCCAGGTAATTCATCGGGGTGGTGTAGGATTTGCCGCTCTTGCGCCCCTGATAGGTCATCAGCATCATGTTCTTGCTGACGAAGAAATGCAGTGGGGAGTTGATCAGCCAGCGCATAATGGGGTTGAACCACATAGTGAACTCCTTTATGAGTTATGGGATAGAGAACTCACGATTAAAATAACATGATTTTTTGAAACGCTAACTTGACTTTTGGTTAATTGGCTGTATAGTGGAATTGTCACATAATTCACAATTATGCCCTGATTCTTTGAAATTGAATACTGATCTGGTTTCCGTGTTTTTAATCAAACGACCTGAGTAGCAGGCGGGCAATAATCGGGAGGGAGTCAGAATGATCAGGCCAAGTTTTCCCAGATATCTCACTATGATAATTTGCGTTTTTTGCGCAATATGCCTGGTGGTTGCCGTCATCGCGGTAATGCGAGGGGATACAGCTAATGCACTGGCATCGCAGAAAAAAGGATTAGCCCAAGGCCCTCAAGAGCCTTTCATGGTAAAGGATATCAATCCGTCGGGAGATTCAGACCCACAAGTACTGACGAATTTCGATAACGAACTTTTCTTTGCAGCAGCAGACGGCGATTATGGCGTGGGATTGTGGCAGAGCGATGGGACGATCACGGGCACGACGCTGATCAGCGGCGTGGTAGCGGGTGGTTGGAGCGGCGCATATCAAGGGATGGTCCAATTCAAAGACCGGCTTTATTTCGACAGCGGCCACCGGATTTGGATGAGCGATGGGACTCCTCAAGGCACGCAGCCCTTGACCCCGCAATTAACCCGTGAGATTGAAGGGCTGATCGCGACCAGGGACCGGTTGACGTTCTTTACGACTGAACGAGGCTGTACGAGTATCTGTTGGGATAATGGGCTGGAGATGTGGGTTAGCGATGGCAGCATCAACGGCACGGTCAATCTGGGGATGATCAGTGGGGTTGCCTCCGGCTTCAGCGCGCACAATCTTGTTCGTATAGACAATATTATCTATTTCAGTGCGTATGCTGCAGATCAAGGTGTCGAGCTGTGGCGGAGTGATGGCACGCTTGCAGGAACATATATGGTCAAGGATATTGCCCCAGGTTACAACCTGGGCTCCGATCCATTCGAGCTAACTGTTGTGTACAGCAGCCTCTTTTTTGGAGCGAATCTGCACGAGCTGTGGAAGAGCGATGGGACGATGACAGGGACCGTTCATTTGAAAGATATCGTTCCGAGCGGTTATGGAGAAATTACTGAGCTTGAGAAATCGGGTAAAAATCTCTTTGTAGGAGGTGGGGATGTAGGTATCGGTTTTGGAATCTGGGTAAGTGATGGGACAGAAGACGGTACGGTGATGCTCAGGCAATATGACGATTGGGGCATCCCGTATCATTTAAAAGATGTGGATGGTACGTTATTCTTCACGGTCAACACCAGTGGACATCTCGCCGGACTCTGGAAGAGCGATGGAACGGTGGATGGCACCGTAATGATCAAGGATTTCTTAACCGGGGTCGGCGGCTCAAATCCACTGGAACTTCGTGCGGTCGCCGGAAAACTGTATTTCTCAGCAGATGATGGGGTCCATGGTTTCGAGCCATGGGTCAGCGATGGGACCGAAGCAGGCACTTTGCTTTTAGCTGATATCGAACCAGGTGCGGAGAGTTCAAACCCTGCCGATTTCAGCTACTCAAACGGCAAGATGTTCTTTTCTGCCTGGGATCAGGTGCATGGTCGCGAGCTTTGGGGTTTGGATATCCAACTCATCCCACGAAGCTTCTTGCCATACATTATCGCCGTCGGGAATGATAGCGATCAGCAACAATGAAACCAATGATTTAACTACGGCTGGAGGCAATAAATGCTTTCAGATCTTCATCTAGGGCCGGATATAAGCCCAACCCTCTGCCTGCTTCCTGACCAGTTCACCGACGCCGGCGGGGACGACTTCGACCGGATTAAGGAGCGAAGCCTGATCGATTTTCAAGGCATTTAAAGAATGCGTGCAGGCAATGAAATGAACGCCTCGCCGGGCGAGTTTATCGATCAGCTCCTCAAAGGTGTCCGGGCTCTGGACGAGGGCTTTGACCCCGCCGCCGTTAGCGACCAGCTCAACCTGAACATTCTCATCCCCCAGATCAGCCAGCAGATTCTCGATATTCCTGAGCACCTGTTCGGCGCGGCCTTTGCTGGGCTCGTCGAGATGAAAGAGCACGCGATATTTTTGCATCGGAATTTCTTCAAGGGGCACGGCGGATTGGCCTCGAACGTCTGCTTTAGAAATTACACCGCCGTGCCCTTACGAGTTGTGTTCCATCTCGATGGCGTAGCAGGCAGCGCCGAACAGGGCGGCTTCCGGATGCAGGATGACATGCACAGGCACCTTTTCCAGGATCTCTGAGAAGCGGCCCTTCGCGACGAACGTCTCCATGAAAGCTGGCGCTTTGAGCTGCGGCAGGATGCGCGGCGGGATGCCGCCTCCCAGGTAAACACCGCCGGTCGCCAGGATTTTCAGGGTCAGGTTGCCGGCTTCGCCGCCCAGGATCGAGACAAACAGCGCCAGCGTCTGCTCGGCGATTTCGGCTCTCCCTTCCAGGGCGGCCTTGACGATCACAGGGTTGGGATCGTCCGTCTGGTCGATATGTTCGCGCAGCCAATCTGGCTCTTCGTATTTGCCGCTGTATAAGAGAAAATCGTACAGGTTGGGCAGCCCGGTCCCGGAGCAGACCCGTTCGTAGCTCACGTGCCCGAAGCGCGGCGCCATGAAATTGAGGAGCTCCAATTGGGTGGGACCGGAGGGGGCGAAGTCGACATGGCCTCCCTCAGAGGGGTGAGCCTGGTAGCGTGTCCCGTTCCAGGTCATAAATGCCTCACCCAGGCCGGTCCCGGGGGCGATGACTGCGATGGCACCGTGTTCGACCGATTCTCCGGCATGGATGGTCTCAAGGTCCGAATCTTCAAGGAACGGGATTCCATTGGCGATCGATCCCAAATCATTCAGCAGCCAGACAGGGACGCCCCCCAGGGCACGGCTGAGGGAATCTTTTTGAATCACCCAACTCAGGTTGGTCACACGCGCCTGATCGTCCAAGACTGGTCCTGCCACCCCAAAGCAAGCCTGTGTGATCTGCTCGTCTACATCTTTGACGAATTCCTTGAGCATGGCCTCCAGCGAGGCGTATTTGCCGCTCGGGTAAATCTTCTTTTTTACGGGTTGACGCGCTCCGATTTCCGGGTCGTAAACGGCCAGGGCCGTTTTGGTTCCGCCTATATCTCCAACGATTAACATCTACCCACCTCTTTCTATTGTAAAGAATCTGAGATTTTTCCAGGTTGCCTGTATTCGGCCTACCCGAGAGTTGCTACGGTCATTTAGCGAACACATCAGCCGGGTCCAATTCTACTTCGAACAGTGAATGGCTGGCAAGAGGCAGCCCGGCTTTCGTTTATTTAATGGTGGCCGTTCTGTGCATAGGTGTTGATGCAGTTTTATTCAATCGCAACGGCGCACTGAAAAAATTGTGTAAACAATCCAGCGAGATTATTGACAGCCAATTCTATTTGATATACACTGATAAAGACATAACCCTGAAGCGCAAAAGCCTGGTGCCGTTACAAGGTAGTCGTTAATTTATTCAAGCGCCCATAAAACAAGATCAAGAATATTATACAGGAGGTGAAGTTATCCCATAACTCGTCGCAGTCTCAAAGAGATCACGATACAGCGATACCAATTAAAGACGGTTTTTCAACTCGTTCGTCCTTCATAAAGTTGTCTGCCAAAGGATTCAGGAGTAAGGAGCAATGAAAGAAAAACACCTGTCGAAACTCATCGCCCTGTTAATGGTCACTGCCTTTCTATTAAGTGCCTGCGCCGGCGCAGCCCCTTCGAGCATCAAGATCGGGATCAATGCGCCCCTGACCGGGGATATCCCCAAGGTCGGTGAAGGCACCAAGTATGCCGCCCAAATGTGGCTCGAGGATATCAATGCTGCCGGCGGCCTGGACGTTGGGGGAAAGAAGTATCAAGTCGAGCTGGACATTTCCGATAACGAATCAAAAGCCGAATCGGCGGTCGCCGCCAATACCAAAATGATCACCCAGGATGGCGTGCTGGTGATCGTGGGTCCGCAGTCATCCAAGCAGGCGGTGCCTGCCGGCGAAGTTGCCAATAACGATCAGACACCCATGATCAGCCCGTGGTCGACCAACCCGAACACCACGCTGAACAGGCCGTGGGTCTTCCGAGCCTGCTTCCTGGATCCTTTTCAGGGGCCGGTGGTCGCCAATTTCGTCACCAATGAATTTGGCTTCACCAAAGCGGCCGTGCTGTACGATATCGGAAGTGATTATCCCAAGGGCCTGGCGGAATATTTCAAACAGGCCTGGGAAGATTTGCACGGAGCCGGTTCGGTCGTCGCATTCGAGACCTTCAGCACCAAGGATAAGGACTTCAGCGCCCAATTGACCAAGATCAAAGAGTCCGGGGCTGAATTCCTGTTCACCCCGCAGTATTATGACGAAGTCCCATTGATCGTCAAGCAGGCCCATCAGCTCGGTTTCAATAGCCCAATCGTCGGCAGTGACAGTTGGGGCTCGGCCGAACTGATGAACCTGTGCGGTGCCGATTGCTATGGTCTCTACTTCAGTACCCATTACGCCGCAGCCGGCGCGACGGGAGCGACAAAGGAATTCATCGATCGCTACAACCAGAAGTATGGTTACGTGCCGGATGACGTGGCTGCCCTGACCTGGGATGCCATGGGATTGGTGCAGACCGCCATTCAAAACTGTGGCACCATCACGGGCGATCTGAAGAAAGACCGCACCTGCGTGCGCGATGCGCTGGCCAATATCCGCAACTACCAGGGCATCACCGGCACGATGGACTTCCAACCGGGCAGCGGCGATCCGTTGAAGTGTGCGGTGATCGTCAAGATCAGCGATACCGGCGAATTCACATTCTATAAGCAGGTCTGCCCGCCGGGGATGGGAACCTGATTCTCACCCTGTCTATATGGACCTGTTTATACGCTTCAGGCATTGAGCTAACGTCAGGGCGAGCTGAGGGAATCCACGCCCTTGGCTCGCCTTTTCTGGTATTTAGTGTCATTGCGAGCGAAGCGAAGCAATCTATTGAATGAAAGGGCGGGACTGCTTCGCGAAAACCGCTCGCAGTGACAGTGGATGGGAATGTCATTGCGAGTGACACGAAGCAATCTCCTGGATGGAAGGATGGGACTGCTTCGCATCGAACGCTCGCAGTGACAGTAAAGGAGCGGGTAGATGCAGGCTTTTCTTCAAAACATATTCAATGCTCTGCAATCTGGGAGCTTCTACGCATTGATCGCCCTGGGGTATTCCATGGTGTACGGCATCCTGATGCTGTTCAACTTTGCTCACGGCGATATCTTCATGACTGGGGCGTATATCGGCTTTTTCATCTCAACAGGATTGGTCGCCCTGGCTGCCACGGGCTTCTTGCCGCTGCCCAACTGGGCGCTGCTGGCGCTCACGCTGGTTTTCGCCATGATCGCCACATCCCTGGTGGGAATGATCGTCGAGCGGGTGGGTTACCGCCCGCTGCGCAACGCGCCGCGCGCCTCGGCTGCCATCACCGGCCTGATGATCGGGATCATCCTGGAGACCGGCAACCTGGCACTGCTTGGCGCCGGACGAAAAAATTTCCCTACTTTGATCGAAACCACATCCTATGAGGTGATACCGGGGGTGAGCATCACCAACACCAAAATCATCATCGTTGCGCTCTCGATCTTCCTGATGGTTGCCTTGCACCTTTTCGTGCGGCGCACCAAATGGGGGATGGCGATGCGGGCCATGGCTTACGACTTTGTGGTCGTGCCGCTGATGGGCGTTTCCAGTACCACCATCGCAGCCCTGACCTTCGCCATCGGTTCGGCGCTGGCGGCCGCAGCCGGGATTTTCTACGGCATTGCTTACCCGGTGCTTGACCCTTATATGGGGATTACCGTCGGCTGGAAAGCCTTCGTGGCCGCCATCCTGGGGGGACGTGGCTCTATCCCGGGTGCTGCGCTGGCAGGTTTCCTGTTCGGATTTATCGAGATCTTCGTAGGGTATTACCTTCCTTCTACTTTTCGTGACCTGATTACCTATTCCATCATCCTGATCATTTTGACGTTCAGGCCGCATGGTTTCTTCGGCGAGCCGTACAGCGCTCGCTTGCGGTTATGAAAAGCATTCGTGATAGCGTGACGGAATGAGAGACGACAATGTCCGTAGAAGATAGAACATTCGCTGTAAAAACTGAAGTCAAAAGCGGGTTGATTGCGCGGATCCCGTTGGCCGCGCGCAGGGTCCCACTGCTGGGCTGGCTGCTGGGTATCTTGTTGGCAGCGATCGTAGAACGCCTGGTAGGTTACCCGTTGGCGCGCCTCCTGGGGATGTCCAACTTCCCGCCCCTTTTTGGGGTTACCATCATATTCTCGCAGCCGCCACTGATCCCCAGCGTCCTGGTTTACAACCTGCTGTTATACGTGATCCCGGTCGCTGTAGTCGCCTGGTTGAGCGCCCCGGTAGTCAACCGGCTGGTCGCCTGGTTGTATTCCTATCCGTTGTGGTTCAGCGGGCTGGTTCACCTGGCCCTGATCTATGCCGACCTTTCTCTGTGGGCTTCGATAAATGACTACCGCGTGCTGGTGGTGCGCCTGACCCTGGTGGCCGTGCTGGTCACTCTGAGTCTGAATGTGGTCAACGGTTATATGGGTGAGTTTTCGTGCTCGCATCCGGGTTTCATGGCCCTGGGTGCGTATGGCGCTTCGGTCCTGACCGTCCTGTTCTTCACCCCCAACAACGTCTTCGGGGCCACGCTGCTCCCGGCGGCGTTGGCGCCCTTCATTTTCCCACTGACCTTGATCGCCGGAGGGCTGCTGGCCTCCTTTGGAGCGCTGTTCATCGCCATCCCCTCCTTCCGTACGCGCGGCGACTACCTGGCGATCATCTCCCTGGCGTTCATGTTCATTGTCAAGAGCCTGATCGAGAACATCCAGATCATCGGCGGGGCGCGCGGTTTCATGGGCATGCCCAACCTGGCCACCTTGCCGGTGGTGTTCCTTTGGACCATCATCGGCTTGCTGGTAATCAATAATTTCGTGCGTTCCACGCTAGGAAAGGCGCTGAATGCTGTGCGGGATGACGAAATCGCCGCCAATGCCATGACCATACATACCCGCCGCACCAAGATGGTCGCGTTCCTGTTCTCGGCCTTCTGGGCCGGCGTAGCGGGTGGGCTGCTGGCACATGTGATCAGCTATGTGAACCCGGGTTCCTTCGGCATCTTGAAGCTCAGTGAAGTGCTGGCGATGGTCTACCTGGGAGGGCTGAACTCCATCGTGGGCTCCATCGTCGGGGCCGTTGGTCTCAATTTCCTGATGGAGGCGCTGCGCCCCCTGGATATCTATAAATGGATTGTGATCCCGACATTGCTGATCCTGTTGATGATTTTCCGCCCCACCGGGCTGATTGCCTTCACAGAATTCAAGATCGAAGAGATTCTAAAACCTAAAGCTTTACCGCGGGACGAGGTGGAACATGCCGCTGCTGCAGATTGAAAACCTGACGATCTTTTTTGGCGGCCTGCGAGCCGTGCATGATTTCCACCTGACGATCGAATTGGGTCAGGTGCGGGGCTTGATTGGCCCAAATGGGGCCGGTAAAACCACAGTATTCAACATGATCACCGGCATTCACCAGCCCACCGAAGGCACAATCATCTTCGATGGACAGGATATCGTCGGGTTGCGGCCTGACGAAATCGCCTCCAGGGGTATTGGCAGAACCTTCCAGAATATGCGCCTGTGGCGGCATATGACTGTGCTGGAACATATCAAACTGGCGCGCTATTCCAAGTTCACCTACGGGATGTTTGGAGCCTTTTTTGGGACTCCACTGCGCCATCGAGAGGAATTGGAGGCTGAAAAAAAGGCCAACGAACTGATGGACCTGTTCGCCATCCGTCGTTTCGCAGGCAACGTCATCACCGGGCTGCCCTATGGCATTCAGCGCAGGGTGGAGATGGCTCGGGCGATGGCCATGGAGCCCAAGCTGCTGCTCCTGGACGAGCCTACGGCGGGCATGAACCCCGAAGAGCTGGGCGAGATGGTCAATGTGATCAAACGAATTCGAGACGAGTTCAACCTGGCGATCTTTCTGATCGAGCATCGCATGAAATTTGTTATGGATCTTTGTGAGAGAATTCAAACCCTGGATTTTGGGGAGGTCATTGCTGAAGGAATCCCCGAAGACATTCGAGACAATCCCCGGGTGATCGACGCCTATCTGGGAAGGGAGGCGGAGGTCTGATGCTGCTATCTGTTGAAAATCTGCGAGTTTCATATGGGGCGATCAAAGCCCTGCAAGGGATCAACTTCCAGGTCGATGAGGGCGAGATCGTGTGCATCATCGGCGCCAATGGCGCCGGTAAAAGCACCACTCTGGGCGCCATCTCACGCCTGGTCAACGCCGACGCCGGCAGCAAGATGATCTACCAGGGCAAGGATTTGCTCAAGTACCAGCCCAACAAGGTGGTCAGCGAGCTGGGTATCTCTCAGGTGCCGGAGGGGAGACGCCTGTTCGGCAACCTGTCTGTGATGGAGAACCTGATCCTGGCGGCCTTCGCCCGTAAGGATCATGAGGGGGTCGAACGCGACTTCGAGCGCGTGTTTGCACTTTTCCCACGCTTGGCAGAACGCAAAGACCAGAAGTCCGAAACGCTCAGCGGTGGCGAGCAGCAAATGCTGGCGGTAGGCCGAGCGCTGGTCAGTGCCAGGAAGCTGATGCTACTGGACGAGCCCTCCATGGGATTGGCGCCGCTGTTGATGATGACCATGTTCGACGCCTTGCGCGAGATCAACAAAGAGGGCACCACCATCCTGCTGGTGGAGCAGAACGCCCGGCTGGCATTGAAATTCGCCCAGCGCGGCTACGTTTTGGAGAACGGTGAGATCAGGGTGGAGGGTAAGTCCGAGGATTTGCTCGCCAATCCGGATGTAAAAAGCGCTTACCTGGGAGGCTGAAGCGCAGTTCTGTGGGTTAAGATGCGCATCCACAAGAACGCAGTCCCCCGGTTCCAGCGCCTGTTTCAGGGAATTCTGATTTTCGTGATGCTGCCGGTGTCCTGCACCTCCACCGGCAGCATTTCCGCTCCTCAGCAAGGGATGGTTTTTGTCCCGGCGGGTACGTTCAGGATGGGAACGGACCTGTCAGAAAGCGATGCGGACGCCACTCCGCAGCACAGCGTGATGCTGGAAGCTTTTTGGATCGATCGCGATGAGGTCACGAATGCGGATTACCGGGTCTGCGTCCAGGCAGATGCCTGTCCTGAGCCGCAGGATTTACGCTTCTATGACGATCTAGCCTATGCCAGACACCCGGTCGCATTTGTGACCTGGTATGCGGCGCAGGACTACTGCGAATGGGCGGGGAAGCGCCTACCGAATGAAGCTGAGTGGGAGAAAGCTGCGCGTGGGGAAGAGGCATTCAGCTTCCCCTGGGGGAATAAATTCGATCCGGGGCACTTGAATGCCGGTCATCAACTTGATGGCACCGCCGCAATAGGCAGCTACCCATTAGGCGCCAGCCCGTTTGGCGCCCTGGATATGGCGGGCAATGTGTGGGAATGGGTGGCGGATTGGTACGCAGCCTATCCAGGGAGCAGCTTTCAGAGCGATTTTTACGGGGAGAAGTACAAGGTAGTGCGCGGTGGCTCGTGGAACCACCCGGTCGAGGACGCGCATACGTATCACCGGGATATTGCCCACCCGGCCCGGGCATTGGCGGTGGTGGGGTTCCGCTGCGCGAAAAAGTAGGGCAAAGCATTTTTCCGCTCTTGAAAAATGCTTTGCCCTACTGGGTTTGGGAGGATTGCTGGGAGGAAGACCGTCCACGAATGGGATTATGTTACTTCGTGGTGAAAATGAATAAGAGTAAAGCTGCCTGATCATTCTCCGATTCAATCAGCTTGTAAATAGTGGTGCGATTTCGCGTGCCTTGTTGGTCAGCTTTTTGGGACCCCATGCGACGGTAACAAGGACCGCGGCCAGGATTAGCAACACCGTCGAATAGATGTTCGTCCCGACAGTGGCATTCAGAAAGTCGTCGGTGAAGACAACCATGAAATGGAACAGCATGATCGCCAGGGTGCTGCGCCGGGTGTTGTTAAAGATCCAGGTCATGATGACTGTTAATGGAATGATCCCGATCATGAATGTCCAAAACCACACTGTCCAGGCTCCCTGGTCGTATTGGTATGTCCCAGGTATGAAGAACAAAGGCAAGTGCCAGGCTGCCCAAATCACGCCCAGGATCAGGCTGGAAATGAGCGCGTTCCACCTTTGCTGCAGACGTCCCAGAACATAACCACGCCAACCAAATTCTTCCGGAAAGGGGCCGACCAGGAACACGCTGAGAGCGAACGGGATGAGCATCACTGGCTGCACCAGGAATGGCCTGATCGTTTCCTCAAAGGGTGCGATACTCCCGCCGGTAAGCAGGTCCAACAAGACCGCGACCCCCATTAAGACAGGCATCAACAGGAAGATCACCAGGTACCATTTGGCCGGGATACGGGCGGGATTGAAAATGCGCGACCAATAGTCACGTCTGCCCTCTTTATCCTTGGTAAGATAGGTAAAGGCGATCCCGCCGATCATTGGACCTAAAAGGCCAAGATATGCCAGCAATGTGCCGGTAGTCGTGTCGGTCCCTTTTCCCAGAACGATTGCTAATACCTAGAAGAACCAGGTCCAACCCAGCACAGCAATGAAAAACAGCCATGGACTGGACCAACGATCAGGAAGTTCACTGCTGCGAGGACCAGGAACATCAGCCGTAATCCCTGGTTTTTCCAGAGATAATTGATCCCGCTTAAAATAGAAGTCCAAATACTATCTTCGTCAGCAGGCTCGCCGGAAAGTTGGTCCCTGCCACCTTTGCGGATCAACCACAGGCAGGCAGCCGATACGGCGAAACTCGCTGCATCGATGGTAAAGGCCAGGCTGATACCCAGGGAAGAGTTGGAATAGATCCCGATGAGGATGCCGGCCAGTGTAGGCCCGACGAAACCGGTTAATTGGGTGATCCCCATAATGATGGAATTTCCTGCCTG